>Ga0209461_10000487_pt1 | contig 11081 bp, 9 predicted proteins | sample AgamicAsMarz_FD_187162 | JGI IMG/M metagenome (GOLD analysis project Ga0209461, IMG submission 187162) | Agave microbial communities from Guanajuato, Mexico - As.Ma.rz (SPAdes) (version 2) | ecosystem: Host-associated > Plants > Phyllosphere > Phylloplane/Leaf | place: Guanajuato, Mexico... | reverse complement strand
GCGGTAGTTGTCCTCGACCTCCTGAGCGGCCTGCCAGAAGAACAGGTACGGGCTGATCGTCGTGCCGAGCAGCGCGACCACCATGTTCGCGTAGTCGCTCATCGACGTCCCGCTCAGGCAGATCCGAACCTGGCCCGTGAACTTGAAGCCGGGTTCGGCAATGTTCTTCAGTTCGCTGTTGGTTGGTGGCGGGGTGAGCACTGGGGCATTGGTCCTGAAGCTGCCGACGAAATTGGGGTTTCCCGTTCCGCTCGCCTCCGAGTTGGGGATCGAGCCGGTCGACCACCAGCCCGGCGTCAGCGCGCCGACCTCGACCGTATCGCTCGGGGTGCGCCCGAATTTCGGATTCCCGCTGATCACGAATGCGTCGTTCGTGTGCACGGGGCCGTTGAGCGAGTCGCCCGCCACGAAGGAGATCACCACGCAGTAGGTGTCTTCATCGCCGTCGCTGTCTTTGACGTTGGGGATGGGAGCGCTGTTACGGCCGGCTTTCGAGAGCGATATCGGGTTCCCTGAGAGGTCACGTTCCTGGAGCGGCTTGCCGCACTGCGAGTTGGCTCCTTCCAGTTGCGGCGACGGGTTGGGGAAGCCGTAGGTCACCGGGTCCAGGGTCTCGCGCTGGGTGAAGTAGACGTAGTCGAGGAAGGTTGCGGGCTTGTAGGTGGCGACGATCGAGACCTCCGCTTTGCCGGCGTAGCCGGTCGAGCGGATCCTGAACGTCCCTCGCAGCAGGCCGCCCGACTCGAGCATGCTCATTTCGGGATTGGATTTGTCGCATTGCGAGTAGGTTTTCTGGCTTTCGGAGGGGAGCAGCTCAATTGCGTATTCCGCGCCGGTGTGGCCCGGCACGGGGCGGCGATTTTCGGTTTTGCCATCCAGGTTCACTGCATGGGGTTTCGGTACGTCGGCGCACTGGGTCCAGTAGCTGTTGTCCACTTTGAGATGGAAGGTGTAATCGTTGATCCCGGCCTTCGCCGCCTCGTAGGCTTGCCGGCGATCCAGGTCGCCGCGACCCATGTGGACATCCCCGTTGACTGCAGCGACCGTTACCACCGCCAGCATTGAGACCAGCGTCACCCCGCCGAGCGTCGCGATCATCGTGAAGCCATCCTCGCCCGTGCCCGCGCGTGCGTGCAGTCCGATTCGACGCCAAAGGCGTCCTGGCATCTCTCTGAGTTGGCTGCCGCGAATTCTCATAGGCAGGGGCCGTCGGTTTCTTTGCCGAATGCGAGTGTGGTGAGGCGGAGCAGGGCGGTGTCGCGGATCTGGGCAGAGGCGCCGGCGTCGGCGACCGAAGTGCTGCCCGGCGCGGCGCTGAAGGCGATGTCAACCTGGACGGTGCGCAGGGCGTTCGCTCCGCTGAGTGGCGCGGGAAGCGTTTCCGAAACAGATTTTTTCGCGTAGGCCTGGTAGGTGAAGATTGAGCTGCTCGGCGGGATCGGGCCAATCCCGGTTGCCAGCTGCCTTGTGGAGGAGGGTTTGAGGGCGAAGCTCCAGCTCGGCGCCGTACCGCCTGTCGCAAGGTAGTCGGATTGAGTCAGTGTGTCGCCGCTCAGCGAGATCTCGCTGAGCACCGGCGTGAGGACCGCCCCCGAGCCGGTCTGGTGGACGAAGCGAAGCAGCGTGCCGGTGCTTCCTTCTTTCACGGGAGAGACGCCTGGCGTCACGCAGGCCGAGTGGAGCTGGTCGATCACCCTGGTGAGGGCGATCCGGGCCTCCTGAGTGGCGTGTACGCGAGCGCTCACTCGGGCGCTCGAGTGCATCGTGACGACGATCAGCGTTGTCAGTGCCGCGAACACGACCATCCCGGTCGCTGTCGCGATCATCACCTCCACCAGGGTTGTTCCCCGCTCGCTCTCCAGGCGGGCTCTCATGGGCATGTCCCGCTTGTGATGCCCGACCCCAGGTCGATGGTCTGTACGGTCGCCGAGGTCAGGCTCTGGACTTTCACGCTATTGCCGCTGTTGGCGAACTTCCTGACTTTGCCGTTGTCGGCGCAGATTTTGTAGGTGCCCCAGGGGAGGCTGGGATTGATTTCTTTGGCGCCGACAGGGATCGACTTCCCGCTCGCGTCGGTGGTGTAGGTGCGTTTGACGGAGCAGCCGGTGTCCGTGATGACCACATTGGCGCCGGAGAGCGGTTTGCTGCTCTGGTTGACGGTCAGGTCCAGCGCCGGCAGCTGAAGCGTCACCGGCAGGACCGATTCGCCGGCGGGGGCGACGACGTTTTTCATCGCCACTGCTTCGCCTTCGCTCGTCGTCGGTTTGTTGTTCGCGCAGGAGCCGGCGTAGAGGCTGTAGGGGGAGGTGAATGGGAAGAGGGGGAACGCTTTGATTTCGGCCAGCTTCGGACCGCCCGGGGTTCCCACGACCTTCGCGGCTTTCATCGTGGCGTGGAAAGCGACGACCGAGTCGGCGAAGGTTTCTTTGAATCCGCCTGTGCTGAGGACCCGATAAATGAATTTGACAGGGATCGTCCCCGGTTGGTCGTACGTCAGCAGGACTGTTTTTTTGCCGCTGACCGGGACGCCGGCTTCCGTTTTTTCCTGGTAGTTGCTGTTGGTGCCGACGAGATTCGCGGTTTCTCCGAAGGATTCCAGGTTGTAGTTGCCGGCCGGTAGATCGGGGAAGGTCGCACAGCCCTCGGCGTTGGTCGTGCCGCTGAGTGCCCCCACTTTGAGCACGACGCCGGGTTTGGGTTCTTTTTTCTCGTTGTTGACCGAGACCACCAGCGTGCCGTTTTTGGTGTCGAGGGAACCGGGTGAGGGGGAGACGATGCTCCTGATCACCGCCTTGTCTTCGCTGTTCATGCCGGGCCAGGTGACCACTGAGGTCACCTGTGCGTAGTCGGCGGATATGCTTTCCCCGGCGCAGGACACGGTGGCGGTCTTGTCGTTGATGAAGAGGCCGGTCGAGCGCACCGTGAAGGTCATCCCGTTCAGCGTGATCAGCCTTTTCTGGTCGAGGTGGTTCAGCATCGAAAGCTGCATCGAGCGCAGGCGCGCCTGGTCCTCCTGGGCGATCGCGTAGGCCTGGGAGCTCTGGCGCTGCTCCCCCGCCGCACTGGTCATTGCCTGCAGCAGGCCAAGGGCGCCGGCGGCGGCGATCACGACGACGATCGCGCTGACGAGAACCTCGATCAGCGCAAAGCCCGCTTCTGCAGGGGGCATCTCCGGGCGCCTAGGCGTCACCAACTTCCTATCGGATCCCTCCCCAGGGAGCTTTAGGCAGAACATGCGCTCCTGAGCGCCATTTCGAGTCGGATGCCCAAAGCTTCAGTAAATGAAGCGATAGCGCTACACTCGCTGAAGCGAGGCAATCCGCACTACCGCCTCGATTCCGCATGAGCGCCCTCACCAACGCACGCTGTCCCGTATGCCGCACGGCGGAGATCGTCTGCGGCAAGTGGACCCTCCTCGTGATCCGCGACCTGGCCGAAGGACCTAGTCGCTTTTGCGAGCTGGAGCGCTCGCTGGAGGGGATCAGCCCGCGCACCCTCTCGCTGCGCCTGCGCGCCCTGGAAGAGGAGGGGATCGTCGAGCGCAACACCTTCCCCGAGGTTCCGCCCCGGGTCGAGTACGCGCTGACCGTGAAGGGCGAGGCGCTGGCGCCGCTGATCGAGGACATGCGCGCCTACGGCAAGCGTTGGCTCGCCGACGATCGCCAGCCAGCCGCCGTCGCCTGACTCCCGCCCCTCCTGCAAGCGTTCGTGCAGGCGCAGGAGCGCCGCGTGCCTGCCAGAAGCCGGGGTCGTGCGTGATCGCCTGCTCAACGACTCGCTGACCCGGCTCGCCTCCGAGGCGGCCGTGCGACTCAGCGCCCTCGTCGCCGCCGGCGACCAGATCCCCTTCGACGTCGACGCCGCCGACGGCGGCGACTCGCCCTTCTACAGCTATCGGCCGCGCACCGAGCTCTACGTTCGCGAGCGCGAGCAGGAGCTGCGCTCCCTGCCGGCCTTCGGCCCCGCCCGCGAAGCGGTCGAGGCGGGCGGGATCGCTGCCGCCTATCTCGAAGCGCGCGGGCAGCAGGTGCCGATCGAGCCCGACGAGCGCGCCGCCCAGATGCTCATCGTCTTCCTTGCCGCCCTCTGGGACGGGCGCACCGACCTCGTCCTCGACGGCCAGCGGCTCGAGACCGCGCTGGCGGCGCTCGCGGCGGAGACCCGCGAGGCGGAGGACGCCGACATCCTGCTCGCGCCGCTCGCCGGCCTGCGCATGCCGCTGCCGCGCCTCGACCTTCCGCACGGGGTCCAGATCGTCCGCGCCGACGCGATCGAGGCGCCCGCCGAGGCGATGCGCAGCGAGGGGATGGAGCGCGCCTCCTGGCAACCGCAGTTCTTCGCCATCGCCGAGCAGGGCGAGGGCTCCGACAGCGCCGCCGAGGCGCTGCACCAGCTGCACGAGCTGATCAGCGTGATGCGTCTCTTCAAGCAGGGCGGGATCGGCCTCGGCCCCCACGCCTTCGCCCCGACCGGGGAGGACCGCTGGCGCCGCGTCGCCACCGGGGCGCCGGCCACGCGACCCGGCGGCTACGACCTGAGCGAGGCCGAGGCGCACGAGCTGGTCGAGCTAGCCACCGAGCTGGAGGCGCGTCCCGACCCCGACGGCGCCCTCGCCTGGGCGGTCGCGCGCTTCGAGCTGGGCTGCGGGCGCGAGAGCGCGATGGAGGGCGTCAGCGATCATCTGCTGGCGCTGCGCGCCGTACTAGAGGGCAAGGGCCCGGTCGGCGCCTCGCTGCCGATGCGCGCCGCGGCGCTGATCGACGGCGAGGACCGGCTCGTGATCCGCGAGCGGGTCGAAGCGACCCTGGAGCTGGAGCGATCGCTGATGCGCGGCGGGCCCGTGGCGGGCACCCCCGAGCTCGCCGCCTGGCTCGAGCAGAGCGTGCGCGGGATGCTGCGCGACGCCGCCCTCGGCGAGCTCGGCACGGACCTCGGCACCGCCGCCGACGAGACCCTTATCGCCACCGGCCTCGCCGAAGGCGACGCCGAGATCGCCGTCGCCACTGCCCAGCCCCCCGTGGTGGAGCACGAGCCGGTTGAAGCCATTGAGGAGGAGAACATGGAAGACACGCGCATCCTCGAGCCGGTCCCCGGCGAGGACGAGATCAAGATCACCGCGACGAACTGGCTGGAGGAGATCGAGATCGAGGAGAGCACCCTCGACTTCCCCGCGGTCGAGGGCGACGTCGAGCACCGCGAGCGGATCGACACACCCCGCGTCCGCCATCTCTTCCCGGTCCCCGAGGACGCCGACTGGCAGGTCCGCGAGCTGAACTACGACCGACGGGCCGGCTGAGCGTGCGAATCGCGTCATCTCTTCTCGCGGCGCTGGTCGTGACGGCATTCGCAGCGGGATGTGGCAGCTCCGATAACGACGAGCAGTCGCTCGAGGTCACCTACGTGACGTCCCAGCCCTTCAACATCCCTCCCTTCGAACAGGTCGGCGGGTTCGTGAACTGCCCGAAGGGGCAGGTCGCGATCAGCGGCGGCGGTTGGGGCAGCAGCGCCGATACCCGGCAGAGCATGGACGCCTCGATCCCCCGCAAGGGGCCGGACAGCGCCGTCCCCAACCAGTGGGCGGCCTGGTTCAACAACGGCACCTCGGCGCCCAACTCGTTCATCGTCTACGCCGTCTGCGCGCCGGCGGACGCCCAGGTCACAGGTTCGTTCGTCCAGCGCTGAGGACGTCGCTCAGGCGCGGCCGGCGGCGATCGCCTTGCGCTCGGCGCTGCTGGCGAACAGGTAGCGGTTGATCTCGCCGAGGCCGGCGAGGTCGTGCACGTCCTCGTCGAGGTAGGGAACGCGAATCACGCCCTTCGTGCGCAGCTCGCCCGCGAGCCGGTCGATGTTGCGCGCGTCGCGCTCTGCCAGCGCCTGGTAGTCGGCGAAGTTCTCGGCGACCCGCTGCGCCAGCTCCTCGTCGCCTAGATGCTCGGCCAGCGCCGCCGGCAGATCCTCGCCGTCGCCGCGCAGCCGCTCCGCCGGGTAGTGGACCTTGTTGACGATCACGCCGCCGAAGGGCAGTTTCGCCTCGACCAGCTTGCGGTGGAAGTAGACGGCCTCGTCGATCGGCTCGCCCTGCGGACCGCAGACGACGAGGAAGGTGGTCTTGCGGTCGGCGAGCAGGCCGTTGACCCGCTTCGCCCTTTCCTGGAAGCCGTCGACCATGCCGCTGAAGGCGTTGAAGAACTCGGCCAGGTCGGCGATCAGGTCGAAGCCGACGATCCGCTTCATCACCGAGAGGGCGACCGAGGCGCCGCGCCCGGCGACCTTCGCTGCGAGGCCGGTGGGCCTCATGAAGACGCCCAGCGAGCGACCCTCGATGAACTGGGTGAGGCGTTTGGGGGCGTCGAGGAAGTCGAGCGCGTTGCGGGTCGGCGGCGTGTCGAGCACGAGCAGGTCGAAGCGACCCTCGGTGTGCAGCTCGAACAGCTTCTCCATCGCCATGTACTCCTGCGAGCCGGCGAGCGCGTTGGAGATCTGCTGGTAGATGCGGTTGTCGAGCACCCGGTCGCGCGACTCCTCGTCGGGCGCCTGGCGCGCGACCAGCTCGTCGAAGGTCGCCTTGGCGTCGAGCATCATCGCCCACAGCTCGCCGTCCATCTCGATCCCGTGGCGGCCGAACAGCTCCGGGTCGACCTGCTTCGCCTCGTTGCCGAGCTGCTCCAGGCCGAGCGAGTCGGCGAGGCGCTTGGCGGGGTCGATCGTCAGCACGCAGACCTTGAGGCCGCGCGCCGCCATCCCCATCGCGATCGCCGCCGAGGTCGTGGTCTTTCCGACCCCGCCGGAGCCGGCGCAGATGCAGATCCGCTTGCCCGCGAGGATGCCGTCGACGGTCGGCATCAGTGCAGCCTCTTGGCGAGCTGTCGCGCCGCCTCGACGTCGAGCTCGGGCTCGAAGAGGAAGGGCAGGGCTTTGACGGGGGTCTCGACGCGGCGGCGCAGGCGGGCGAGCTGGGCTCGCTGCGAGCGGGCGCGGCCGTGCTCGGAGAGCGCCGCCCGGGCCGCGGCCCGCGTCGCGCCGTCGTCCTCCGCCGCGAGCGCGGCGAGGCGCTCGGCCTCCTCGCTGGAGAAGCGCTCCGGGTAGAGGCCGTTCATGTAGACGCGGTCGACGGCGACGCCGATCTCGGTGCGCAGGTCGTGCTCGAGCGCCGCCGACTCGTTGACCGGCATCTCCTCGGGGAGGGAGACGATCGCCGTCCCGGTGTGCTCGTGGTCGGTGATCAGGCGGTCGAGCTGCCGGGCCTGCGAGTGGATCGGCCCGACGCGGGCGATCGCGGCGAAGGTGCGCGGAGTCTGCAGGAAGCCGATCCCGTGGCCGGTGGCGGGAGCGTCGACGATCACCAGGTCGTACTTGCGCCCGCTCTTCACCTTGCGGTCGAGCTGGGCCAGCTCCCAGATCTTGCCGATCGTGACCAGCTCCTTGAGGCCCGGGGTGGCGGCGGCGAGGTAGTTGAAGATGCGGCTGCGGAAGAGCAGGTCTCGCATCGCCCGAACCTTGAGCTGGAGCAGAACGTACTCGCGCATCGACTCGTCGGGGTCGATCGAGATCGACCAGAGGTTCTCCTCCATCTCGACCTCATGGAAGCCGACCTGGGTGTGGTCGAAGATCCGCGAGGCGTTCTCCTGCGACGCGACCTCGCAGACGATCGTGCGCTTGCCTTCGGCGGCGGCGCGCAACCCCATCGCGACCGCGACGGTGGTCTTGCCCACGCCTCCCTTGCCGGTCACGAAGACCAGCCGCTTGTCCAAGAGATCCGGGATCGGGGCGATTCCTAGCAATTTTGGCCGTGGGGAGGAAAAGCGGACGGCCATGCGAATACCCGCGCAATGGGATTTCTGAGCCGTAAGTCCAAGAGAGCGCCTGTCGTCGAAGAGCCGCATCCGATCGTGGAGGAGCTCGAGCGGATGGAGGAAGTGGTGCCCGAGCGGTCGTTCGACGATGACTACGAGGAGTGCCGGCCGGCGGGTCCTGTCGGCGCAGGGGACCCACCACCCCTTCCGGTAGCTGAAGCTTCCTCAGGGGTGGTCCCCCCTACGCCGCCACCCGCCGGAGAAGCGCATGCTGAAGACGTCGAAGGACCGCTCGATGAGGTTGATAGCTACGAGGGATCGGCCGTTGAGGCTGTCGTCGAAGAGCCTGAGGAGGATGGAAGGCTTATGCCTCGCGATTTGATTGCGCCCTCCCGGCACGAAGTCGCTGTGGAGGAGCCGGCTAGCGAGACGCCCACGAAGCACGCTGAGGTGATCGCTTTTGCGAATCAGAAGGGTGGGGTGGCTAAGACGACCACCACCTTGAACCTGGCGGTCGCGTTCGCAGAGTCCGGGCACCGGGTGCTCTGCGTCGACCTGGATCCGCAGGGGAACCTGACGATGAGCCAGGGCATCGACCCCGACAAGGTCGAAAAGAGCCTTTACGACGTGCTGGTCAACGACATGCCGATCTCGGAGATCGTTCAGCGCCGCGAGATCGACATCGCGGTTTCCTCGATCGACCTGGCCGGAGCCGAGATCGCGATGAGCACGAAGATCGGCCGCGAGCGCTCGCTCGAGAAGGCGCTGAAGGAGGTCGCGGGGGACTACGACTTCGTCTGCATCGACACGCCGCCCAGCCTCGGCCTCTTGACGATCAACGCGCTGACCGCGGCGAACAAGGTGATCGTCCCGGTCCAGTGCGAGTACCTCTCGATGCGCGGCCTGGTCCAGCTCCAGAACACGCTGAAGATGATCCAGGAGAACCTCAACCCCGACGTGCGGATCGAGGGCATCCTGCCGACGATGCTCGACTCGCGCACCGTCCACGCCAAGGAGGCGGTTGAGATCCTCGAGGAGAACTTCGGCGACCTCGTCTTCAAATCCCGCATCCGCAAGGCGATCAAGTTCGCCGAGGCGCCGGTGAAGGGAGCCAGCGTGCTCAAGTACGATTCCGGCAGCAGCGCCGCGAACTACTACCGCGAGCTGGCCAAGGAGGTTCTGGCACATGGGTCGTCGTGACAAGCGCGCCAGCATGAGGGAGGGCCCCCTCTCCGATCTCTTCCGCTCGACCTCCGACGACGCTCCCGCCGATCCCCCCGAGGCCGAGGCGCCCCGCGCGGAGGAGCCCCAGGACGAGACGCCGCCCGAGCGGCTGAAAAGGGTCTTCTCCGAGGAGCCGCAGCAGCGGCGTGAGCTTGAGCCGATCGTGGAATCGCCACGGTACGGGCGGGAGGAGCCGGAGTACGAGCCGCCGGGAAGCGGCGAGCCGCACCAACCGGTGATCCGCGTCGTCGGCGTCGGCGGCGCCGGCGTCAACGCCGTCAATCGCATGGTCGAGGCTCGCATCCCCGGGGTCGAGTTCATGGCCGTCAACACCGATCTTCAGTCGCTGCAGCTCTGCGTCGCCGACGTCACCGTCCACATCGGCGACGAGCAGACGCGCGGCCTCGGCGCCGGCGCCGACCCTGCCGTCGGCCACCGCTCCGCCTTCGAGGAGCAGGACAAGATCAAGCGCCTGCTCAAGGGCTCCGACATGGTCTTCGTCGCCGCCGGCGCCGGCGGCGGCACCGGCAGCGGCGCCGCCCCGGTGATCGCCCGGCTCGCGCGCGAGGTCGGGGCGCTCACGGTCGGCATCGTCACCAAGCCGTTCAGCTTCGAGGGCAGCCGCCGCGGCAGCCAGGCCGCGAAGGGAATCGAGGAACTCGCCGCCGAGGTCGACACGCTGATCGTCGTCCCCAACGACCGCCTGCTCGAGGTGCTCGACCAGCAGACCTCGATGGTCGAGGCCTTCCAGGTCGCCGACGACGTGCTGCGCCAGGGCGTCCAGGGGGTCTCCGACCTCGTCACCCTGCCGGCGCTGATCAACCTCGACTTCGCCGACGTGCGCACGATCATGTCCGAGGCCGGCCGCGCCCTGCTCGGGATCGGCATGGCCCACGGCGAGAACCGCGCTGAGCTGGCCGCCGAGAAAGCGATCTCCTCGCCGCTGCTGGAGACCTCGATGCAGGGCGCGCGCTCGATCCTGCTCTCGATCACCGGCGGCCCCGACCTCTCGCTGGTCGAGGTCAGCGAGGCCGCCAAGGTCGTCGGCGAGGCCGCACACGACGACGCCAACATCATCTTCGGGGCCAACGTCGACGAGGAGCTGGGGGATCAGATCTGGGTCACCGTCGTCGCCACCCGTTTCGATGCGCGCAGCGCCGCGCCACGCCGCTCGGCCGAGCCGACGATCCGCCGCACCAAAGACACCGGCAGGGGCCGGCCGCCGCGGACGGAGAAACCGGGCGAGATCGACGCTCTCGACGTTCCCGAGTTCCTCCCGGGCTAGCCGGCGCGCCCCATGCCCGGGGTAGTCGCCGCCGGTCACCCGACCACCGCCGAGGTGGGCGCCGCCGTCCTGCGCGAGGGGGGCAACGCCGTCGATGCCGCGATCGCCGCGGTCCTGGCCTCGTTCGCGGCGGAGAGTCCGCTGACCGGGCTCGGCGCCGGCGGCTTCATGATGGTCCACGACGCCTCCGCCGCCGGAGACTCGGCAACCACGTTGATCGACTTCTTCGTCTCCGCCCCCGGGTTGGACGGGACCGAGCGCGGCGCCGAGCTGCTCGCGGTTCCGGTCCACTTCGATGCCGAGACCGTGCAGACGTTCTATGTCGGTCCCGCCTCCTGCGGGGTGCCCGGCACCCCGGCCGGGCTGGAGCTGGCGCTGCGCCGCTTCGGCTCGGCGCCGCTCTCCGACCTCGCCGCCGCCGGCATACGCCTCGCCCGCGAGGGGGCGCCGGTGAACCGCGAGCAGGCCTACATCTTCGAGATCCTGGCGCCGATCCAGGAGCGCCAGGAGGAGGCCCGTGGGCTCTACGCGCCGGACGGCAGCCGGCTCGGCGCCGGCGACCTCTTCCGCTTCCCGGAGCTGGCCGAGGCGCTGGAACGTTTCGCCGCCGAAGGGGCGGAGCCGTTCTACCGCGGCGAGGTCGCCGCGGCGCTCAGCGAGCACGTCGTCGAGCGTGGTGGCACGCTCGGCCGCGCCGACCTCGCCGCCTACGAGGCGATCGAGCGCAAGCCGATCCGGGTCCCGTTCCGCGGCGCCGAGGTGCTCACCAACCCGCCGCA
>Ga0209461_10000485_pt1 | contig 11178 bp, 10 predicted proteins | sample AgamicAsMarz_FD_187162 | JGI IMG/M metagenome (GOLD analysis project Ga0209461, IMG submission 187162) | Agave microbial communities from Guanajuato, Mexico - As.Ma.rz (SPAdes) (version 2) | ecosystem: Host-associated > Plants > Phyllosphere > Phylloplane/Leaf | place: Guanajuato, Mexico... | reverse complement strand
TATCAGCTGGATTTAGGCGGGAAATAAACCCGTCGTATATTAGCCGACGAAACGCCCGGCGGCGCAGGCTTGCCGGGCCTACATGTTCACCATCTCGTAGGCCGGGTAAGGCGCAGCCGCCACCCGGCATATAGCACGCCATCCCCCGGCGCAGCCGCCACCCGGCACTTTACGCCGCACGTTCGTCGCGAACCGCCAATACCTCCGGCAGATTCAGCTCGATCCAGTCCGCCAGATCCGCCACTTTCTCGCTCACCTGCTCGCCCAGCGGCGTCAGGCTGTATTCCACATGAGGCGGCACCACCGGATACGACACCCGATTGATAAAACCATCCTGCTCCAGCCATTGCAGGCTCTGCGACAGCATTTTCTCGCTGACGCCCCCCATTTTGCGACGCAGTTCACTAAAGCGGTGCGTGCCGTCGCGCAACGCCAGCAGGATCAGTACACCCCAGCGGCTGGTGACATGTTTAAGCACGTCGCGGGACGGACACTGTTCGGCAAAGAGATTGCCGTCGCGCAACTGTTCACTGAGCGTAGCCGGGCGATCACGTTTTTTCATACTAACCTTTTTGTACGTACTTACTAAAAGTGAGTCAGGGTGATAGTGTCTCATAACACAACCCAGAGACGAAGGAGTTTTCCATGATTGCGATCACCGGAGCCACCGGCCAGCTTGGCCAGTTAGTTATTGCCGCCCTGCTGAAATCCGTTCCCGCCAGCCAGATCGTGGCGGTTGTGCGTAACCCGGCAAAAGCCGATGCGCTGGCCCAACAGGGCGTCGTAGTGCGCCAGGGCGATTACGGCGACGAAGCGGCATTAACCCGCGCGCTGGACGGCGTTGCGAAACTGCTGCTCATCTCCTCCAGCGAAGTCGGCCAGCGTGCCGTCCAGCACCGTAACGTCATTAATGCCGCCAAAGCCGCGGGCGTCGGCTTCATTGCCTATACCAGCGTGCTGCATGCGGATACCTCACCGCTCGGCCTCGCCGCAGAACATATCGAAACGGAAAACATGCTCGCGGCCTCCGGCATTCCTTATGCACTGCTGCGTAACGGCTGGTACAGCGAAAACTATCTCGCCAGCGCCCCGTCGGCGCTTGAACACGGTGTGTTTCTCGGCGCTGCCGGTGACGGCAAAATCGCCTCGGCCACCCGCGAAGACTACGCCGCTGCCGCCGCCAAAGTGATCAGTGAAGAGGGTCATGCCGGTAAGGTGTATGAACTGGCGGGCGATACGGCCTGGACGTTGAGCGAGCTGGCGGCGGAGCTGTCTAAGCAGAGCGGTAAAAACGTGGTCTATCAGAACCTCAGCGAAGCCGATTATGCTTCGGCGCTGCGCGGTGTTGGCCTGCCGGACGCCTTCGCTAATCTGCTGGCGGATTCCGACACCGGGGCGTCGAAAGGCGGCCTGTTTGATGACAGCCATACCCTCAGCAAACTGATTGGTCGCCCGACCACGCCACTGGCGGACAGCATAAAAGCCATGCTGTAACGGTTACAAACTGGTTAATTTATGTAGCACGCCGCCGGGTCATCCTTAATAATGAAGGGATGACCCAGGCGGAGAGTGAATGTGCAAGGCGTACCGGAACAGTTCAGCGATGAGAAAGACCGCGCCCGTTTTCGGCACCTGCCGCAGTTGCCTGGCGTCGAGCTGTATCAGGCGCATATCTCCCGTTACGCCTTTGAACCACACACTCATGAAGCCTTCGGTATTGGTGCCATAGAAGCCGGTGCCGAGCGCTTTCGCTATCGCGGTGCCCAGCACGTCGCCCCGGTGCATTCCGTCGTCACCATGAACCCTGATGAACTGCACACCGGCGAAGCGGAAACCGCTGACGGCTGGCGCTACCGCATGATTTATCTGGAGCCTGAACTGCTGGAGCAGGTCACGGGTATCCGCCACTGGTGGTTTGCCGACGCCTCGCGTCACGATCCGTTGCGTTCGCGGCAGATCTGCGCCCTGATCCACGCCCTGTGGCATACCGATGATACGCTGGCACAACAGGGCTACCTGCTCGATCTGATCGACGCCTTTCAGCCGCTGGCCCGCCATGCGCCGGTGAGCGCCGAAGGGACACACCGGTTTGAGCGGGTGCGGGAATACCTGCACGACAACTATATGCAGCCGCTGACCCTCGACGAACTGGCACGCGTGGCGTCCCTTAGCCCGTACCATTTTCAGCGCCAGTTCAAAGCGCACTATCATGTCACCCCGCACCAGATGTTGATGGCGATCCGCCTGTGGCGGGCAAAAAACTTCCTCACCCACGGCCTGCCCGCCGCCGATGTCGCCGCCTTAACCGGCCTTACCGATCAGTCGCACCTGACCCGCGCCTTTACCCGCCGCTATGGCATCACGCCGGTACGCTACCAGAAGCAGGTCGCCCGCCGCTGATGCGCAACCTCATACAATATTCTTCCCCTGCCCTTCCCTACACTGATCACCAACCAAAACGGCCTGGAGGGCAGAATGATTAGTGGTGTGCTGTACGCCCTGGCGGCAGGGTTAATGTGGGGACTGATTTTTGTCGGGCCGCTGCTGGTGCCGGATTATCCGGCGATTTTACAGTCGACCGGACGCTATCTGGCCCTCGGGCTTATCGCCATACCGCTGGCCTGGCTGGGACGGGGACGTCTGCGCCAGTTAAGCCGCAAAGACTGGCTGACCGCGCTGGCGCTGACCATGGCGGGTAACCTGATTTATTACGTCTGTCTCGCCAGCGCCATTCAGCGCACCGGCGCGCCTGTCTCGACGATGATCATCGGCACGCTGCCGGTGGTGCTGCCGGTGCTGGCGAATCTGCTCTACAGCCAGCGCGACGGCAAGCTACCGTGGCGGCGCCTGACTCCCGCGCTGCTGTGCATTGCCGCAGGACTAGTGTGTGTGAACATCGCCGAGCTACGGCACGGGCTGCCGAATTTCAGCGGATGGCGTTATGGTTCCGGGATCGCCCTCGCGCTGGTGTCGGTGGTGTGCTGGGCGTGGTATGCGCTGCGTAATGCCCGCTGGCTGCGGGAAAACCCCACGCGTCATCCGATGATGTGGGCCACGGCGCAGGGCCTGGTGACATTGCCGGTGTCGCTGGTGGGCTATATTGCGGCCTGCCTGTGGTTACAGGCGGATCAGCCCGCGTTTGCGCTGCCGTTTGGTCCACGTCCGCTGGTATTTATTGGCCTGATGACGGCGATTGCCATTTTGTGTTCCTGGGTGGGTGCGCTGTGCTGGAATCTTGCCAGCCAAAAGCTGCCGACGGTGATCCTCGGGCCATTGATCGTCTTCGAAACGCTGGCGGGCTTGCTGTATACCTTTTTGCTGCGTCAGAGCGTCCCGCCGTTGTTGACGGCATCGGGCATTGCGTTGCTGGTCGTGGGGGTGGTGATCGCGGTACGGGTTAAACGGGTGGTGAGCGGATAAGAGTGCCGGGTGGCGGCTACGCCTGACCCGGCCTACAGGTAGCCCGACGCCGCAAAGGTGCGCTGCCGGGCATCAGGGTCAATATGCAGGCCCGGCAAGCGTGCGCCGCCGGGCATCAGGGTCAATATGTAGGCCCGGCAAGCGTGCGCCGCCGGGCATCAGGGTCAATATGTAGGCCCGGCAAGCGTGCGCCGCCGGGCATCAGGGTCAATATGTAGGCCCGGCAAGCGTGCGCCGCCGGGCATCAGGTTTAGAAGGTTTCCCAGTTCGCGTCGGTGGTCGCGGCAACCGGCTTCATCTTCACCGCTGCCGGACGCGCGTTTGCTACGGCGGCAGGCGGGCGACGGTTCACTTTGAACACCGCCACGGTATCGTTAAGCAGGGACGCCTGCTCTTCCAGAGCGGCCGCAGCGGCGGCGGATTCTTCCACCAGCGAGGCGTTCTGTTGCGTGACGCGATCCATCTCTGCCACAGCCTGACCGACCTGATCGATACCCCGGCTTTGCTCGTCGGAGGCCGACGCGATTTCGCCCATGATATCGGTCACGCGGGTGACTGCGCTGACGATTTCCGCCATGGTTTCACCGGCTTCATGCACCAGCGCAGAGCCTGCGTCCACGCGGCTGCCGGAATCGTCGATCAACGCTTTGATCTCTTTGGCTGCCTGCGCGCTGCGGCTTGCGAGGGTACGAACTTCACCGGCTACCACCGCAAATCCACGCCCCTGCTCACCGGCACGGGCGGCTTCAACCGCCGCGTTCAGCGCCAGAATATTGGTCTGGAAAGCAATGCCGTCGATGACGTTGGTGATCTGCGCAATTTTGCTGGAGCTGGTGGCAATTTCGTCCATCGTGCGAACCACGCCGTCCACCACTGCGCCGCCTTTCTGCGCGGTTTCAGAGGCGGTTTTCGCCAGTTGCGTCGCCTGACGGGCGTTATCGGCATTCTGCTTCACGGTCGCGGTCAGCTGTTCCATGCTGGCAGCGGTTTCTTCCAGCGAAGCGGCCTGTTGCTCAGTACGGGAAGAGAGATCGTTGCTGCCGGCAGAGATTTCACCCGCGCCGGTAAAGATCGTATCCGCGCCATCGCGCACTACGCTGACGGTAGTCGCCAGTGCCTGCTGCATCTCACGCACATTCGACGCCAGCAGCGCCATTTCGTTTTTGCCTTCCGCATCAATCTGATGAGTCAGATCGCCCGCCGCGATGTGGCGGATATGACCCATCACTTCATGCAATGGCTTGAGCAGCACACGCTGCATGGCGATCCAGCTGGCCACGATCACGGCTACAACCAGCAGCATAATAGCGCCCACGATCCACATGATGCGCTCGTAGTCGTTTTGGTTATCAATAACGCCTTTATTGGCCAGATCGGCCTGCACGGCGCGCCATTCACGATAAACGCTCTGCATGGCGTTCTGTTTCTTTTCCGCGCCCTGCTTGAACATCGCTTCCAGTTCACCCGCCGCCAGCAGGCGGTTCATTTCGGTCAAGGTGGAGGAGTAGATTTGGAACTGTTTTTCCAGCTCCGGCGGCAGGCGCGGATCCATGCCCGGCGTTTCCGGCAGCGCGTCGTAGATTGCAAAATGCTTCTGCGCATCGGCCAGCAGGTTTTTCGCGGTGTTCACCAGCTCACCCAGTTCGCCGCCGTTGATTTGGCTCGCGGTGCTGCTTTGCAGACGTAACATACCGCGGTTAAGCGTCACGCGGGCCTGGTTGAGGCTTATCCAGGCATCGGTAAATTCCGCCACGTTCTGGCTGGCAACCTGAGAGACCGTAAAGTTGTTTTTGTCATTTTTGAGCGCGTTGATAAACACGCCCGCAGCAATCAGTTGCATCGCGCCAAGCACGAAAAGCACCATAATCAACAGGGTTATTACTTTTACACGTTTAAACATCGGGAACCTTTTATCGGATGCAGGATTTTTATGTGACGGGGGTATATCGGCAGGTTTTAACGCTTGTTTAACGAAGATATTGCACACTCGACACCAAATGTTCACTTTAACAAGTAGTTTCAATGCGTTATGACCCGTAATTTTTTGTGACCCAGCGCACAAAATGCGGCGAATAAATCCCATCACTCATCATGGGTATAGCGCCCGCTTAAAGATGTATTTAAAATGCATCTTATATTCCGACTAATGAGGTAACTGTCATGGACTTTCGCGATCAACCTTTAGGTGAGCTGGCGCTTTCCATTCCCCGCGCTTCTGCCCTGTTTCGTCAATACGATATGGATTACTGCTGTGGAGGTAAGCAAACGCTGGCCCGTGCCGCCGCGCGCAAAGCGCTGGACGTGGAGGCGATTGAAGCGCAACTGGCAAAACTGGCCGAGCAGCCGCCGGAGAAAGACTGGCGCGCAGAGCCGCTTGCGAACATCATCGACCATATCATCGTGCGCTATCACGATCGCCACCGCGAGCAGTTGCCAGAGCTGATCTTACAGGCCACCAAAGTTGAACGCGTCCACGCCGATAAGCCCAACGTGCCGCGCGGTCTGACCAAATACCTGACCATGCTGCATCAGGAACTTTCCAGCCACATGATGAAAGAAGAACAGATCCTCTTCCCGATGATCAAACAGGGAATGGGCAGTCAGGCTGCCGGGCCGATTAACGTCATGGAAAGCGAGCATGATGAAGCGGGAGAACTGCTGGAGGTGATCAAACACACCACCAATAACGTGACGCCGCCGCCAGAAGCCTGCACGACCTGGAAAGCGATGTATAACGGTATTAATGAACTGATTGACGATCTGATGGAACACATCAGTCTGGAAAATAACGTGTTGTTTCCACGAGCGTTAGGCGGGGAGTGATCCCGTTGCCCGGTGGCGCTACGCTTACCGGGCCAACATTTTGCAGACCGGATAAGCGCAGCAGCACCGCGCAGGATTACGGTATAGGCCGGATAAGCGCAGCGCTATCCGGCATTACAGGCAATTATTTGCGCATTCCTGCCATACGTTTCTTACCGACAACCAACCAGAACACACCCAGCACAATAAACCACAGCGGCGTGACGAGCAGCGCCTGGCGGGTATCTTCTTCAAGCGTCAGCAATACCAGTACAAAGGCGAAGAACGCCATACATACCCAGCACATCACCTTGCCCAGCGGCATCTTATAAATCGACTTTTCATGCAGATGAGGACGCTGTTTGCGGTAGACCAGATATGAGCAAAGGATGATGGTCCACACGAACATGAAGAGGATCGCCGACACCGTGGTGATCATGGTGAACGCCGAGATCACGCTCGGGTTGACGTAGAGCATTACCACGCCGCCCAGCAGACAGATGCAGGAGAAGGTCAGGCCCGTCGCTGGTACAGCGCGTTTTGACAGCTTACCGAAGCTTTTCGGCGCGGCCCCGTCCTGCGCCAGACCGAACAACATACGGCTGGTGGAGAATACGCCGCTGTTCGCCGACGATGCGGCAGAGGTCAGCACCACAAAGTTAATAATGCTCGCCGCCGCCGGTAAACCGACGAGGATAAACAGCTCAACGAACGGGCTCTTATCCGCCACCACCGAGCTCCACGGCGTCACCGACATAATAATGATCAGCGCAAACACGTAGAACATGATGATACGGATCGGAATAGAGTTAATGGCGCGCGGCAGGGATTTTTCCGGGTCTTTGGTTTCTGCGGCAGTCGTGCCGACCAGTTCAATCCCCACGAAGGCAAACACCGCGATCTGGAAACCGGCAAAGAAGCCGCTGATGCCTTTCGGGAACCAGCCGCCGTCATTCCACAGATGCGCGAAAGAGGCCTGCACGCCGCTCGGCGAAGTAAATTCGGTCAGCACCATCACCAGGCCCACCACAACCAGCCCGACAATGGCGACAATCTTGATCATCGCGAACCAGAATTCCATTTCGCCAAACATCTTCACCGTCGCGAGGTTAAGGCTCAGCAACAGCAGGATCACCGCCAGCGAAGCCACCCAGTCGGATAAGTTGGGGAACCAGAACTGCGCGTAGGACGTGATCGCCACCACGTCGGCCATGCCGGTAACCACCCAGCAAAACCAGTAGGTCCAGCCAGTGAAATACCCCGCCCACGGCCCCAGTAAGTCGGCAGCGAAATCGCTGAACGACTTATATTCCAGATTCGACAGCAGCAGCTCGCCCATGGCGCGCATCACAAAAAACAGCATAAAGCCGATGATCATATAGACGAATATGATCGACGGGCCGGCAAGACTGATGGTTTTTCCTGAGCCCATAAACAGGCCGGTGCCGATAGCGCCGCCGATGGCAATAAGCTGGATATGACGGTTGGTGAGATTGCGCCGTAGCGACTGTTCAGCCGGAGCCTGCTGGTCAGCGGCGACCTTTGTTTGATCTACCATGTATTTTTTCCTGTACCTGTCTGTGTTGTTGAGGCTCTTCTGGCCTTTCATGGTGTCACGTGCGTGACAATGCCTGGATTTTTGACTCATCGATAGTAGGTAAGAATCGGAGGGATGAATACTGTGTTTTGAATGAGATGTTAAATTTATGTTTAAACTGAGTGTTATATCACTTCGTCTGTGCGAATTAGGTCACAAAAATACACGCAACAAATGCATTTGCAAGATTAAATATCGACGCTGAACCAAAGAATGGCATATGTGCACAGAAACGACGCCCCCTCCCTGTTAAGGGAGAGGGATCGTTGGAGGCGAATTACAGGATTTCCAGTAATTCCACTTCGAAGACCAGGGTGCTGAACGGAGGAATAGACGCGCCTGCGCCACGCTCACCGTACGCCAGGTTCTGTGGAATGGTCAGTTCCCACTTCGAGCCTACCGGCATCAGGGTCAGCGCTTCGATCCAGCCTGGGATCACGCCGTTAACCGGGAATTCAGCCGGTTCGCCACGCGCGACAGAGCTGTCAAACACGGTGCCGTCGATCAGTTTACCGGTGTAATGCACGCGCACGCGGTCAGTACGTGCCGGGATCGGGCCTTCGCCCTGAGTCAGTACACGGAACTGCAGACCGGATTCGGTGCTGTTCACGCCATCTTTCTCACGGTTTTCGTCCAGATACTTCACGCCTTCAGACGCCATCGCTTCGAAGCGCTCGCGACGTACTGCGTCAGCGCGTTCATGGATTTCACGCAGGGCACGGTGAACCACATCGACCGGGACTGCCGGCTGAGTGCCTGCCAGCGCGTCGGCAATGCCCGCTACCAGTGCTTCCGGTAACAGCCCCTGCAGGCCAGACTCGCTCAGTTGCTGCCCTACCTGCAGGCCAATGCCGTAGCTTGCCTGCGCTTCGATAGTGTCAAAAGTCGGGGTTGTCATGGGTTTTCCTTTCATCGCATTTAAAGTAGCGGGCAGCATAACAGTCAGGCTGCGACGGGTAAAACTTTGTCGCGGCGATTGATGACAAATCGCAGGGAAAAAGAAACAATGGTTGCCGTAAGATTATTCCCGAACAGATGTCACGAAAGACCGGTTTGCCACGCTCATCAGGCAGTTACCCATCTATACTCAGTGACACAGGATACTAACGACGCGGAGCAGGAGGATAGCCATGCCCGGGCGATTTGAACTGAAACCAACCCTGGCGAGGATCTGGCACGCGCCGGACAACGTGCGCATCATGGATCCGCTCCCGCCGGGTCATCGCCGTGGCATTATTTTTGCCGCCGCGCTGATCGTGATCGGGTTCCTGCTGCCGACCACCGACGACAGCACAGTGCCGACTGCCACACGCGATGCACAACTCGACCTCCAGTCGCAGTCTCAGCCGCAATCACAGCAGCAGATGCAACCCACGCAGACTGAACAGCCGCCGCTGGTCTCCTCGCCGCAACAAAGTGACGGTCAGGTGGCACCCATCGCGCCTGAGCCGATTCAGGAGCAGGAACAGGAGCAGCCGCAGGCCACACAGAACAGCGCACCGTTGCAGGAGCCGACCGGCATTGAGCAGCAGTGGCGCACCTATCGTGTCGAGCCGGGTAAAACGCTGGCGCAGCTGTTCCGCGACCATAATCTGCCGCCGACGGATGTCTATGCGATGGCGCAGGTGGAAGGTAGCGGTAAACCGCTCAGCAATCTGCAAACCGGTCAGATTGTGAAAATCCGTCAGAACGCGAACGGCGTGGTCACCGGGCTTACCATTGAAGCCAGCGGCGACCAGCAGGTACTGTTTACCCGTCAGACGGACGGCAGCTTTATCCGCGGGCGTTAACGGTCAGGTTATTACGTTCAGAGGGGGGAACGTCAGGCGTTCCCCTTTTTTACTTTATTCACCCACCAGATGCCCGAGCAGACCAGCACCAGCGCAACCGCATATTTCCATTCAAGAATATTTTCGCCGAGGAAAATCGATGACAGCACCGCACCCGAAACCGGGATCAGGAAGTTAAAGGGCGCGATCATGCCCACGCGGTTGTACTTCAGCAGAATACTCCACAGCGCAAAGGCTACCGACGACAGCAGCGTCAGGTAGCCCAGAATAGCCACCGACGAGACGCCATGTACGGTGAGCGAGCCGCCCGTCAGATAGCCCCCGGCCACCAGCGCCAGCCCGCCCATGCCCAGCTGATAGCCGGTCATGACCGTCGGATCCACCGTTTGTGAAATGCGCTTGCCGTACAGCGTAGCCGCCGAAAGAATAAACGCCGCCAGCACCACCGAGCCGTCACCCGCCAGCGTGAAGCTGAAATCCATGCCGCTGTTGAAGTTAACCACCATCACCCCGGCAAAGCCCAGTACGCAACCCAGCGTTTTGTTGTAGCTCAGCTTGTCATTCTGATAGATGAAATGCGCCAGCAGCACACTGAAGAACGTACCGGTAGCGTTCATGATCGAGCCTTTCACGCCGGTGGTGAACGCCAGCCCGATATAAAAGAAGATGTACTGCAAAGAGGTTTGCGTCAGGCCAAGCACGGCGAGCTGCCCGTACTGACGACCGCTGAGGCGGGCAATAGGTTTACGCTGCATCATGGCGAACAACAGCAGTAACAGCCCGGCAAACAGGAAGCGATAACCGGCAAAGACGATTTTTGACGGAATATCGTCGGTGGCGATCTGAAAAATCTCGTAGCCGCTCTTAATCGCCGGATAGGCGCTACCCCACAGCAGGCAGCAGAGCGCTGCACCCATATAGACGACGTTTTTGCGGGCAAACAGAGGCGTCTGGTGGCTTGTGTCCATGCTTTCACCAAAAAATAAAATTATGTTTTATTTTTCTATTATCGCGAAAAGGTTAAGCAATAGCCAGTCAGAATACGGCAGGAGCGTGGAAGGCAGAAAAGCAAAACGCCGGCACAAGGCCGGCGTTTCGTTGTTATCAAAACGTGGGTTGCAGATTACTCAGCAACAACGTTGATGATAACTTTCGCGAACACTTCGCTGTGAACCTGGAAGCTCACTTCGTGCTCACCAGTGGTACGCAGAACGCCGTTCGGTAAACGAACTTCGCTCTTAGCCACGTCAACGCCAGCTGCAGTTACAGCGTCAGCGATGTCGCGAGTACCGATGGAACCGAACAGTTTACCTTCGTCGCCTGCTTTAGACGCGATGGTAACGGTGCCCAGTGCGTTGATTTTCTCAGCGCGAGCTTCAGCAGCGGACAGAACGTCAGCCAGTTTGGCTTCCAGTTCAGCACGGCGTGCTTCGAAGAATTCAACGTTTTTCTTGGTAGCAGGAACAGCTTTACCCTGCGGTACCAGGAAGTTACGAGCATAACCCGCTTTAACGTTAACCTGATCACCCAGGCTACCCAGGTTTGCTACTTTATCAAGCAGAATAACTT
>Ga0209461_10000479_pt1 | contig 11355 bp, 12 predicted proteins | sample AgamicAsMarz_FD_187162 | JGI IMG/M metagenome (GOLD analysis project Ga0209461, IMG submission 187162) | Agave microbial communities from Guanajuato, Mexico - As.Ma.rz (SPAdes) (version 2) | ecosystem: Host-associated > Plants > Phyllosphere > Phylloplane/Leaf | place: Guanajuato, Mexico... | reverse complement strand
GCCCGATTATTTAGCGCTGTCGATGTCAAAGACATGTCATTTCGTCATATCTGACGGTCAGTTAAATACGCGTTTCTTTCCGGCTCTGGCTATATCGATAAGGCATAAACGCCGTGTCGAAAAAAGCTGGCATTGATATTGCAAATTACTCCTCAGCATCCGAGGAGAAAGGCAATGCACGAAATTACTTTGTGTCAAAACGCCGTAGAAATAATGCAGCAGTTTGCCCTGCGTCATCATGCCCGACGCATTACCTCCGTATGGTTGGAAGTCGGCGCGTTTTCCTGTGTCGAGCCCGAAGCGCTGCGCTTCTGTTTCGACCTGGCCTGTCGGCAAACGCTGGCGGAAGGCTGCGATCTGCATCTTGATACGCCAGCGGCGGTCAGCTGGTGTCACGACTGCCAGCGCGATATCACCTTATTGATGGCGGGCGTGCTGCTCTGCCCGGACTGTGGCGGACGTCGCCTGCGGGTGATTGCGGATGACGGCATGAAAATTAAACGTATCGAAATTGAATAGCGGGCCAGCGCCCGGGGAGAAAATTATGTGCAGTACCTGCGGCTGTGCCAGCGGCGAGCTTCGTATTGAAGGCGTGAGCGGCGACGCCTTGCATTCTCACGATGGCGGCGGCCATTGCCATCACCACGGCGGCCATGCTCACAGCCATCAGGAGCGCGCCCATGGGCTGCCTTATGCGCCGCGCCGTCTGGTCGATATAGAAACCGAAGTCCTGGCAAAAAATAACCACATCGCCGCGCATAATCGCGAGCATTTTGCCGCCGCGTCCATTCTGGCGCTGAATCTGGTTTCCAGCCCCGGTTCGGGTAAAACAACCCTGCTGACGAACACTCTGCTGCGCCTTGCGCCGCGGCAAGCGTGCGCCGTTATTGAGGGCGATCAGCAAACCGCTAACGATGCCGAGCGCATCCGCGCGACCGGCGTCCCCGCGATTCAGGTCAACACCGGCAAAGGCTGTCACCTGGATGCGCAAATGGTGCATCAGGCGGTACATCAGCTGGCTCCTGAAAACCACAGCCTGCTGTTTATCGAAAACGTCGGCAATCTGGTGTGCCCGGCCAGTTTCGATCTTGGGGAGCATTGCAAAGTGGCGGTACTGTCGGTCACGGAAGGGGAAGACAAGCCGCTGAAATATCCCCATATGTTCGCGGCGTCGCGCCTGATGATCCTGAATAAAATTGACCTGCTGCCTTACCTGAATTTTGACGTCGAAGCCTGTATCGATAACGCGCGGCTGGTCAATCCACAGATTGACGTCATTCAGCTGTCGGCCACCACCGGAGAAGGCATGGCGCGCTGGCTGGCATGGCTGGAGCAACAGCAATGTGCATAGGCATTCCGGGGCAGATTGTCGCGCTGCATGAACAGCACAGCGATCATGCCTGGGCTGAGGTCTGCGGCCTGCGTCGCGAAGTCAATATCGCTCTGGTCTGTGGCGATAGCCGCGAGGCCTTGCTCGGAAGCTGGGTGCTGATCCACGTGGGTTTTGCGCTGGCCCGGCTGAACGAGCAGGAAGCGCAGGAGACGCTGGCCGCCCTTCATGCCATGGAAGAGCTGGAAGCCGACGTGGCGCTGTTCCTGGCGGGTGAGAGGTAAAATATGCGTTTTGTTGATGAGTTTCGCGATCCGGCGCTGGCGAAGAAGCTGCTTGAACGGCTTAACCAGCAGGCGACGCGGCTGCCTTTTACCGCAGAAAAACCGATGCGGATAATGGAGGTGTGCGGCGGGCATACCCATGCCATTTTTAAATTCGGCCTGGATAAGCTGCTGCCGCCACCGCTGGAGTTTATCCACGGGCCGGGCTGTCCGGTCTGCGTGCTGCCTATGGGCAGAATCGATGCCTGCTGTGAGATTGCCGCCCGGCCAGACGTCATTTTTTGTACCTTTGGCGATGCGCTGCGCGTTCCGGGCAAGCAAGGCTCGCTGTTACAGGCCCGCGAGCGCGGCGCGGACGTCCGCGTGGTTTACTCGCCGCTCGATGCGCTTAAGCTGGCGCGGGAAAATCCCGGGCGGCAGGTGGTCTTTTTTGCGCTGGGCTTTGAAACCACCATGCCGGTTACTGCCGTTACGCTGCAACAGGCAAAGCGGCAGCGGCTCGGCAATTTCAGCGTGTTTTGTCAGCATATCAGCCTGATGCCCACCTTACGCAGCCTGCTGCAGCAGGACGATGTTCGAATTGACGCGTTTCTGGCGCCCGGCCACGTCACCATGATCACCGGAACCGCACCATACCGGTTTATCCATCAGCAATTTGGCAAGCCGCTGGTGGTCAGTGGGTTTGAGCCGCTGGATATACTGCAAAGCGTCCTGATGCTGGTGGAGCAGGTGTGCGAGTCAGGCTGTAAAACAGAAAACCAATATCGACGCGTGGTGCCGGAAGAGGGGAACCTGCTGGCGCAGCGGGCGATACGGGAAGTCTTTCAGCTTGCCGGCAGCAGCGAGTGGCGCGGACTGGGGCTGATTGAGGCATCCGCTATTTCGCTGACCGAAGCCTATGCCGGTTTTGACGCCGAACGGCGCTTTACACCGGGCACATACGCCGTCGCCGATCATCCCCAGGCGCGCTGTGGCGATGTGCTCACAGGACGTTGTAAACCGCACCAGTGCCCGCTGTTCGGTACCGCCTGCACGCCGCATAACGCCTTTGGTGCGCTGATGGTTTCTTCCGAAGGCGCCTGCGCCGCCTGGTACCAGTATCGGCACCAGGAAACCCCGGCGGAAGTTCCGCCAGGGGCAGCTACGAGGGTAACCGAATGACGGCACAAACCGTAACGATGGCGCACGGCAGCGGCGGCCGCGCCATGCAGCAGATGATTGAACGGATGTTTCTGCAGGCGTTTGATAATCCCTGGCTTAACGAGCGGGAAGACGGCGCCCGGCTGTCGCTGGCCGATTTTACCCGTCAGGGCGACCGGCTGGCTTTTTCCACCGACAGCTATGTTATCGATCCCATTTTCTTTCCTGGCGGCAATATCGGCAAGCTGGCGGTCTGCGGTACAGCGAACGATCTGGCGGTCTGCGGCGCCATACCCACTTACCTCTCCTGTGGTTTTATCCTGGAAGAGGGCCTGCCGCTTGACGATTTGCAGAGCATCGTCAGTGCCATGGCGCAGACCGCGCAGCAGGCTGGCATCGCTATCGTTACCGGTGATACCAAGGTAGTTCAGCGTGGCGCAGCCGATAAGATCTTTATTAACACGGCAGGGATCGGTGCGATCCCAACGGCGGTGAAATGGGCGGCCAGCACCGTTCAGCCAGGAGACAAGATCCTGGTGAGCGGTACGCTTGGCGACCATGGCGCCACTATTCTGAATCTGCGCGAGCAGTTGGGAATGGATTTGGACGTGCAGAGCGACTGTGCGGTGTTAGCTCCCCTGATTGCGCCGCTGCGTTTGCTGCCCGGCGTGCACGCGCTGCGCGACGCCACGCGCGGCGGCGTCAATGCTGTCCTGCACGAGTTCGCCGGGGCCAGCGGGTTGGGTATCTCAATAGAGGAAAATGCCCTGCCGGTAAAGCCTGCGGTAAGAGGGATTTGTGAACTGCTGGGGCTGGAGGCGCTGAATTTCGCTAACGAAGGCAAGCTGGTGCTGGCGGTTTCCGCCCGGGCAGAGCAGCAGGTGTTAAGCGTGTTGCGCAATCATCCGCTGGGCGCGGATGCGGTCACTATCGGCGAGATGACGGCAAATCCGCAGGTCTGCTTACGCGGCGCGCTGGGGGTTTCGCGCCAGCTGATGTTACCCCATGCAGAGCCTTTGCCGCGCATTTGTTGACCTTAATAAAAGCGTATCGGATCTGACTTTCTTTGCGCAATTCTCTTTCTTATCAGAGGTTATCCAGGGTAAAGCTATGCAAACTGCCACTCTAAGCAACACCAAACAAGAAGGATTGTTGACGCTGACGCGAACCCTGCTGCGGCAGCAAACCATGAGCTCGCTGTTGCAAGCCCTGACGCAGGTGGTACAGCGCGTGAATATGGCAGAAGCCGTCACGCTGCTGCTGTTCGGCAACAATGCCCGCGTCCATTTTTACGGCACCGATGCGATGCATCAGCCGATTGTGTATGAGGATGAGACGCTGCTGGCAAGCGGCCCGGTGCATTCACTGCGTAAAACGGCAAGCACGCAGGTCTGGCGTGGTGAAGCGCTGCATCGGCATTATCCGCAGCTGGCCGCGCTGGATCTTTATCCGCCGTTTACCGACTACTGCCTGGTGCCGCTAACAGGGCCGTCCGGCGTGCTGGGCGGCTGCGAATTTATGCGTCAGAACGGCCAGGCGTTTACTGTTGAAGATAAAAAGGCGCTGAATGAGCTGTGCCTGCTGGCTGCCGTGGCGGTTGAACAGATCCAGCTGCATGAGAATGCCCAGCTACAGCAGTCGCTGTTGCGTCATGAACGGGATGATTTTCGTCTTTTGGTCGATATTACTAACGCGGTCATTTCCCGCCTGGATCTTGATGAACTGACCGGTGAAATTGCCAAAACGATCCACCACTTTTTTCATATCAACGCCATCAGCATCGTACTGTGCGACGTGGATAAAACGAGCGAGCAGGCAAATGTTTACACCACTCACTATATAGAGGCGCACGTCGCGGAGCGTGAACAGTCCCGCATCACGCTGGTCGGCACGCTGGAAGAGCAGGTGATGAAAAGCGGTGAAAGCCTGCTCGTCAACGTGCCGCCCGCAAAAGGGCAGGAGAAGGTGCAAAACGCCCTGTTTCAGCAGCTGTGGCCTAATCAGGTCAAAACGTTATGTATTCTGCCGCTGCGTTTTAAAGACAAAACGCTGGGCGTGCTGAAACTGGCCAAGACGCAGCCCGACAACTTTACGCCCGCCAACCTGAGGGTGTTGCAGCAGATTGCCGAGCGTATCGGCATCGCGGTAGATAACGCGCTGGCCTATCAGGAGATCAAGAGCCTGAAGGAGAAGCTACAGCATGAAAATCTTTATCTGACCGAGCAGATCAACAGCCACAATCCCGATTTCAGCGATATCGTTGGGCGAAGCGCCAGTATGTCAAAAGTGCTGAAACAAGTTGAAATTGTGGCGAAAAGTGACTGTTCGGTATTGATCCTTGGTGAAACCGGCACGGGCAAAGAGCTGATTGCCAGGGCGATACATAACCTGGGCGATCGGCGTGATAAACGCATGGTAAAGATGAACTGTGCGGCAATGCCCGCCGGCCTGATGGAAAGCGAGCTGTTTGGCCATGAGAAAGGCGCGTTCACCGGCGCGACGGCTCAGCGTATGGGCCGTTTTGAGCTGGCCGACCAGGGGACGCTGTTTCTGGACGAGGTGGGTGAAATTCCTTTAGAACTGCAGCCCAAGCTGTTGCGGATCCTCCAGGAGCAGGAATTTGAACGGGTCGGCGGAAGCAAGCAAATTTCCGTAAACGTGCGGATAATCGCGGCGACTAACCGCGATCTGAGCCAGATGGTGGCCGACAGGGCTTTCCGTAGCGATCTCTATTATCGGTTAAACGTCTTCCCCATTGTGATCCCGCCGCTGCGCGAACGTCCGGAGGATATTCCGCAGCTGGTGAAGTTCCTGACCTATAAAATTTCCCGCCGTATGAAGCGGACTATCGACAGCATTCCGGCAGAAACGTTGAGGTTGCTCAGCCGTATGCCGTGGCCGGGCAACGTGCGTGAGCTGGAAAACGTGATTGAGCGTGCGGTGCTGCTGACGCGCGGCAGCGTGCTGGATTTACAGCTTCCTGAGCTGAATTATCCGCTGCCGATCGCCGATGTGCCCAGCCTGGCGGCGGAAGCCTCGGCCCCACCGCTAAGCGGGGAAGATGAACGCGAGCGCATTATTCAGGTATTAAAAGAAACCAACGGCGTCGTCGCCGGGCCGCGCGGTGCGGCGGTTCGTCTGGGGCTGAAACGGACTACCTTGCTTTCCAGAATGAAAAAAATGGGGATTACAGGAAAATAACGGCTTCCATCAGCGCTGGCCTGGTGAAAAGTGCATAAGGTAGCCCCTTGCAGGGGAAAGCCCGGAAAGCTTATCGGTTTTGGTCAGGCGGCGAGCCTCCGGCGATCATCCGCTCCAGCTCGCGGAAATCATGGCTGCAAAACAAACTGATTTCCGCAGAGTGATGGCGGGCCAGCTCGCGCAGGCGCTGCTGATTAACGCGTCTGACGTCGTTATCGGCGGCCATAAACCACTGATAAAACCGCAACCCCGGCGTACAGTGGCGCGGATGCTCAAGCTCGCGCTGATAAAACCACGCATCGCCGCCGTGCAGCAGCCAGCCGGTATCGGTCTGCACCGCTATTCCCGCATGGCCTTGCGTATGACCAGGCAAAGGGATCAGCAATATTTCCGGCGGCAGGCCTTTTAAACCGGTGACGGCATCAAAGCCAAACCACTTTTCACCGGATGCGTGATAACCCGTCCAGCCTGAAACGCCGCTCCACTGGCCAGGCCGATAACGGGAACGGGCCAGCCAGCTGTCGCGCTGCCGGGAAGTATCGATTTCCCGCTGCATCAGATGGATTTGCGCCTGCGGAAAATCGGTCAGCCCACCGGCATGGTCAAAGTCCAGATGGGTCAGCACGATATGGCGAACGTCCGAGGCCTGGTAGCCCAGCGCCAGGATTTGCGACAGCGCTGTCAGAGAGGGTTTGCGCTGAATATTGTTCATCACGCGGAAAAAAGTGGCTAAGCGGCTGCCGGGCGCGCGCATATCTTCCGTACCGAATCCGGTATCAACCAGCACCAGCCCGCTGTTTTCCGTTTCGATAAGCAGGCAATGGCAGGCAAGATGCGCCCGGATGCCTTTGCTGAAACCGTCATAAAGCGCGCCGCCAACGGGACACATACAGCCACAGTTAAGATGAATAACCTTCACGGATTCTCCTCCAGCAGGATCGGTTCATAGCGGAATCAATAAGTGTAGGCGTTTTCCTGGACTCCTGACCGCAGGTAAAACCAGCCGGAAGATGTCGTTGCTTCGCGATTTGTCCGTTATTCCTTCAGAAAATTTTATTGGAGCGGACGGCGTGGTGCCCGGTCTGGACGTAAAAACATTTCCTGTTACAATCCCCGCTCTTAAAAAAAGCCAGGATAAAAAGATGAAAATGAAAGCATTATTAGGCGCGGTATTGGCGGGAAGCCTGCTGCTCAGCGGCTGTGGCATGGTTGATAATGCGGTACGCACCGACGAAAGCATTAAAGAAAAAGCAGCTTTCGCGCTGGGCACTACGGCGGATAAAGTCATCATCACGCAACGTACCAGCGATATCGACTCGGTCAGATTCCATGCCTCTACTCAGGGCAAAGTCTTCCAGTGCTATTACTCTACGGCTGGCATCAGCAGCGATGCTATTTGCTCTCCGACGGATGGCTCTTCTCTGCCAACGGCAGCGGGTTCTGCCTCGTGCAACGCATTGCTGAAAGCCGCACATAAGTGCTGAGTCCAGTCTGATATATGGCCCCGGCTGACGGTTTTGCCGGGGCCGCGTACAACCTGCTACAAGAAAACGGTCACACCTTTTCCAGCGCCAGGCGTAGATCCTCAATCAGATCGTCTTTGTTTTCGATGCCGATAGAGACGCGAACGGTAGCCTCATTGATGCCGATACGCGTGCGCACCTCCGCCGGGACGCCGGAATGCGTGGTGCTGGCAGGATGGCTGGCGAGTGATTCGGTGCCGCCAAGACTTACCGCCAGCTTAAACAGCTGGAGCGCATTCAGCAGCTTAAAGGCAGCCGCCTGGCCGCCGACCACGTCGAACGAGAACGTCGATCCCGCGCCGCTACACTGTTGTTGATAAACCTCTGCGGCTGGCGAACCGGCTTCCAGAAATGGCAGCTAGTGCAGTTTTTCAATTTTTTGATGCGATTGCAGAAACGCGGCGACGGCGGCGGCATTGTCATTGGCGCGCTCCATACGCAGCGACAGCGTTTCCAGCGAGCGGCCGATCATCCAGCAGGAGTGCGGATCGAGCTGGGTACCAATCGCGCTGCGCAGCGCTTTAATCTGTTTAATCAGCGCCTTGCTGCCCATCACCGCACCGGCAATCAAATCGGAATGGCCGCCGACATATTTAGTCAGCGAATACAGCGACAGATCCGCGCCGTGTTCGGTTGGACGCTGAAAGACCGGCCCGAGCAGCGTGTTATCACAGGCAATAATCGGACGATGCTGCTGCTGCTGTGCTATTTCATCAGCCACGCGTTTAATCAGCGCGATATCCACCAGGCTGTTGGTAGGGTTAGCGGGCGATTCAATGAGGATCATTGATACGCGTCCCTGTTTCATTGCCTCTTTTGCCGCTGCCCGTACGGAGGCCTCATCCACGCCGTCGGCAAACCCGACCGACGCCACGCCCAGCCGACGAAAAGTTTTGGTCAGCAGCGTTTCGGTGCCGCCATATAAAGGCTGCGAATGCAGAATGGCGTCGCCTGGCTCGACAAAGGCCAGCAGGGCGGTAGAAATAGCCGACATGCCCGAAGAGAACAGCGCCGCGCTTTCGGTGCGCTCATAAATCGCCAGCCGATCCTCGACGATTTCGCTGTTGGGATGATTAAAGCGTGAGTAAACCAGGCCGTTGCCTTCGCCTTCCGGCGGCTCGCGACGACCGGAAACGTAATCGAAAAAGTCACGGCCTTCTTCGGCGCTGGTAAAAATAAAGGTCGAAGTCAGGAACACGGGCGGTTTCACTGCGCCTTCGGACAGCGCAGGATCGTAACCGTAGTTAAGCATTTGCGTTTCAGGCTGTAGTTCACGATTGCCGAGATGCGTTTTTTTTGCGTGTTGCGTCGCCATGGGTTCTCCTGACCAGCGAGGGTAAATAAGCGATCGCATCTTAGCCTTACCGCCTTAACGTTATTAAATAATTTATTGGACTATCGTTAAGCTTTTACTGAAAATATTCAGGCCTTCCGGAAGGCTATATGTCTGTTAGCATGAAATTCAGTTGCTGTTATTCTTCGCTGAAGGAAAAGCAGCAAAAAAAGCGGCGTGATGAACGGATTGATCGGGATGAAATATAACGACGACAGGATTTTTTCCAGCAAAAGGTTTTACAAAAAAATTTTTTTTGACAGCGTCCATTAAGCAATGGAAAAGCTATTCATTGGTTTTAATTAACGGAACGCTGTTGGCTATGCCGCTGACCTTTCCATTAGCGCTATATTCCCCAGATCTTTGGCTATCTTGCTTTTCCGATTTTGCGGGCTGGAAAGGTATGAAACGGATACACTCCGCTCAAGCGGGCAAAATTCTTAATTTTTTTTCATTTAAATGTCGGGCGTTTACAGGCGATTTGAGCGGCGCTAGATTTACATCTAGCTGAAAATTTTCAGGAGTAACCCACAAGGAAGCGATACCATGTCTGCATTACAATTCCCCTGTACAATTTTCAAAACACAAAAAAAGATGGAAGATTACAGCGCCAGTGATATGCATTGTGGCGATTTATCAGAATTTCAGCTGAAAAGAGCGTTTCATCTGGTCGATGTATCCACCAGAGTCAATCCTTACACATTGACCAAAATCACCCCATTTAATCAACCTCAATCGAGATTCTATGGCTCCCGTAGCGAAGGTGAGAAAATTTCCCGGCAAGAATGTGCCAAAATCCTCTTTGATGAATTCCGACACCTTTCGCGGACATTTTCCATTTACGGACCTTACAGCCATCTGATTGAAAAAATGATAACCCATATGCAGAAAGGCAACGGCATGCCTTTTCAGGATACGTCTTTGGATAGTGCGTTAAAAAAGCATATTCTAAATGATAATTCTAAAAACAATACGCGTCTTTTGTTAACTAAAGTCGTTGGTAAAAACATAGACTGGGGAAAGGGTTACTTTCCTTTAGCGCAAAAAAAAGAGTTAACAAAAGCGATCCTTAGAGGGAAGTTACCTAAGTTTGATCGGTTGCAGGATAGTTTTAACGGAATGGGGATTACAGTACATGATGTATGGGCTACACATATCGCTATAAAATCACTGCATATTGAAAATGAGCGGTACCGCGCGCTTGTGAATTACAAAATACAGGATCATTTTGGCCTGGATAGTGAAGATATTTCAGCGTTAAAATTTAATCAGTTCCGTTTTTTTCGCATCTGGTTTTTGCTTCAACGATACAACCTGTTTGGCTTTAAACCCTTTATGACCGATATGGAAACCACTGTGGAAATTACCGGGAGACGTGATGAAAACTAATAAAAAATTATTGAGTACGTTGTTACTGGTTGGTAGCGCGTCACTGGTCTATGTTTTTTGGTTGTTTTTTCGCCCTGTGGTAATAGTTGCCGTTCACGAGGACGGGAACTTCAGTGATGTCATAGTAAAAAATGTTCCGTTTACCGAACGGGGTAAAATAGCCTGGTGGCTTAAAAATAAAGATAAGCTAAAAAACCGTTACGGCATCCCTAAACCAGCATTATATGGAAATTACACCATTAGCTTTTGGTTATTTGGTGATGGCTATAAAGAAGAGGGCAAGTATGACAGGTTATGTTTTAAGGATATGCAAACTGATAAGAACTGCATTGATAAAAACAGAGTGTTTTCAATAGATAAGAGCAAGAATAAGGGGACTATTTTCGTTGTGTATGATGGCGATGACTACCGACTGGAAGAAAATGGGGAAGTAATAAAAATTGACCATAATTAAAGCTTTATTTATTGCGTAGTGCCCAGGGGAAAATCTTCCTTCCCCTGCTGATTTCTTATCATGTTTCAGCCGGGTACTGAGATACGCTGATAACGGACACAGCTAAAAACATTCATCACCGGCCTTCAGGGAAGTTATTGCCCCCTTTTTCGGAGATCGGCAATGCAAGACAAGGGGTAATCTAACCCCTGAGCTTTTGCCGCCGGCCAAAAGCGGCGATTTGTTCGCATGCTTTCAGTTCATCCGGCAACCATCCCTGATATAATCCCCCTCCTTAAGAGGTTCTCATGCTATCGCCGTTGTATTGGATTGTGTGGTACTCCGTACAGCAATCGGTGTGTCAATATCGACTTTTCATACACGCTTTACATGATGTTTAACTGAATAAAATCAGTGAGATAAGCTAATTTATGAAACACACTGTAGAAGTCATGATCTCCGAGCAAGAGATCGCCAAACGCATCGCTGAACTGGGCCAGCAGATCACCGAAAACTACCGCGACAGCGGTAGCGAAATGGTGCTGGTCGGCCTGCTGCGCGGTTCCTTTATGTTTATGGCGGATCTCTGCCGCAGGATTGAGGTATCGCACGAGGTCGATTTTATGACGGCTTCCAGCTACGGCAGCGGTATGTCCACCACGCGCGATGTGAAAATCCTTAAGGATCTGGATGAAGATATCCGTGGCAAGGACGTGCTGATC
>Ga0209461_10000476_pt1 | contig 11405 bp, 7 predicted proteins | sample AgamicAsMarz_FD_187162 | JGI IMG/M metagenome (GOLD analysis project Ga0209461, IMG submission 187162) | Agave microbial communities from Guanajuato, Mexico - As.Ma.rz (SPAdes) (version 2) | ecosystem: Host-associated > Plants > Phyllosphere > Phylloplane/Leaf | place: Guanajuato, Mexico... | reverse complement strand
AATGTTAGTGATATGATAATAATTGATGCAGGTCGAATGATTCCAGCATTTACGGCTGTTTCACCAATGATAAATGTACCTAATATAGAAATAACAAGAATTAAATCTTTATTCATTCTAAAAATGGCATCCATTATGATTTGTAAAATAATCAGTAATAAAAACACTTCAATAACTAAAGGAAACGGTGTGCCTTCACTCTGACTAATTAAATTTAAATACATTGAAGTAGGTAGCAATTCTTCATGGAAATTTAAAATACTAATATATAATCCTGGTGTTAAAACAGTTAATAATAGGCCAAGAAATCGAAAAATTCGATTCAATCCTAATTCCCATCGAATATAGTAGTCATCTGCTGCTTGCAATAATATTGGTAATGTTACAGGTAATACGATCACTTTTGTTGTACCATCAAGGATAATGACAATCCTACCTTGTAATATGGATGAACAAGCAGTATCTGGTCGTTCAGTAGTCATTAAGAGAGGAAAAGGTGAAAATTTTTTCTCTTGAAGATTTTCGATTAAATAATTCAAATCAAAAACAAAGTCTAATTTGATATTATTTAATTTCCTATGTAGTTCGTCTAGAACAACTCGATCGACTAATTCTTCAGAGTATACGATTGAATAACTAGTATTTGTTTTTTCACCAATTGAAAAAGGTTCAAACACTAACTTTTCATTTTTTATCACTTTACGAATCATATTTTGATTCATTTGTAAATCTTCAGAAAATGCAAGTAAGCTACCTCTACCGCGTTCTGAGACAGGAGATGGGACTGACCTTTTTTGCCAATCAGGTGTTTCTGCAACAAGAATAGAGGTCATATTCTCTACTAATATAAGAGTACTCCCTGATAATAACGAATCAATTAATTTATTAGAATCAGTTTCTTTCGTTATTTTTGTAATTTGAATTGTATTTAAAAGGTATTCTTCAATTGTTGCAATATCTTTTTCAAAGTGTCGGCACTCCAACAATGGGCGTAAAATGAATTGCTGTATATCAGCAGTTTTAACAATGTTATTTATATATAGCAGTGCAGCGTTTGTTTTGCCTTTATTACGTAGAGTTAACGTACGAATAATTAATTCTTGTGAAGCTCCAAATGATTCTTGAAAAAAACTAATTTTTTCTCCCATAGAAAGAGTTGTAAATTCTTTAATCAAAGTCATAAACTCACTACCAATCAAAATAGTTAATATTTTTTAGTATGAAAAAGTTTGTTTTATATATACAGATAATATTAATATAAATGGTCGAAAGTATATGCTATATTATTAGATTTAACGGATAACTGGCCCGATTTAGGGTCTTTTTTTGTTTTCAATACATAAAATTTAAAGGAATTTAAAAGTAGAAAAATATTTTGAGTAGATAACTTAATAAAAAATTTAACTCTGTGGATTTTATATAATCATCTCGCGAATGTAACTGTAGGGAAGGAGATGAAAAGTTAAATGCATATAATCGGTAAAGGAATACCCCGAAAAGAATCTTTCGAAAAAGTTACTGGCTATGCAAAATATACTGACGATTATGAGGCAAATGATATGTTTCATGCTCAATTAGTAACAAGTCCATACGCGCATGCGATCATTAAAAATATTGATGCAACTGAAGCTCTGAACGTGCCAGGTGTAAGAAAAATAATATTTGGTGAAGATCTACCTTTAGTAGGAGAAGGAATACTTGATCGTCATCCAATCGCATTTGACCGGGTTCGATTTTTTGGTGAAGTAGTTGCAATCGTCGTTGCGGATACTGAATATATGGCAAATCAAGCAGCTAGTTTAGTGAAAGTACAATATGAATTACTTCCTGTTGTCAATTCTCCGTCAGAAGCACTTAAACACGACGCGCCTCTTCTTCACCCCAACCTTGGAGAATATGAAAAAACAGAAGGGGTTTACCCAGAGCCAGGAACGAATATTGCTACAAGAATTAAAATTCGGAAAGGAGATTTTAACAAAGGGTGGAGAGAAAGTGAAGTAATGGTTGATGAAAGTTTTGCCTTTAGACCATCTGACCACGCAGCGATGGAGACAAGATGTTCATTTGCTCAAATTCATCATGATGGCACGATTGAGATAACTACTTCTTCACAATGCCCATTTATGGTTAAAGATTTAATTGGAGAGTATTTTGGAATTAAACCTGGAAAAGTTATTGTAAACACCCCTTTTGTAGGTGGAGGGTACGGTGGAAAAGGTGCTGTCCAGTTAGAGCTTTTAGCCTATATTGCTTCAAGAGCAGTAAATGGACGATTAGTAAAAATATATAATACACGAGAAAATGACATGCTTTCATCACCTGGACATATTGGACTTGAAGCGAATGTAAAACTAGGATGTACAAAAGAGGGAATGCTCAAGGTTGCAGAGATTCAATTTTTATGGGATGGCGGAGCATATGCTGATAAATCAATTGATTTAACACGGGCGGGAGCAGTTGATTGTACAGGACCTTATAATATCGAAAATATTTGGTGTGATTCTTTTTGTATGTATACAAATCATCCATACCCAGCACCTTTTAGGGGGTTTAGTCATTCAGAAGTACATTTTGCATTTGAAAGAGCGATGGATATTCTTGCTAGAAAATTAAATATGGATCCAATTGAACTAAGAGAAAAAAACGCAATTAAACCAGGTGATCAAACGCCTACTCAAGTTGTATTAAATTCTAGTACAGTTGGTAATCTACCTAAATGTATTGAAAAAATGAAAGAATTAATCAATTGGCAAGAAGGTCAGGTTATTGACTTAGGTAATCATAAATTGAGAGTAAAAGGAATTAGTTGTTCTTGGAAAACTTCTACCATTACGCCAAATGCAAGTTCAGGTGTTATATTAATCTATAATGAAGATGGAAGTATTAATCTAATTTCTGGAGTTGTAGAGATTGGTCAAGGGACAAAAACAATTCTTGCTCAAATGTTAGCAGAGATTCTAAAAATGAATGTAGACGATATTCATGTTCAAATGAAGATCAACACATTAAATACACCTGAGCATTGGAAAACTGTTGCAAGTAGAGGGACATTCATGGCTGGAAGAGCTTTGCTAGCAGCTGCTGAAGATTTAATTCGTCAATTAAAAGATATAGCCTCATTTGTATTGCGTGCTCCTGTTGAAGATTTAGAGGTTGGTTACGGTAAAGTATTTTTAAGAAGCGAACCTACTAAAAATATAGCGATAAAAGATATCGCTTATGGTTATACATTCCCAAATGGAAACTCGATTGGTGGACAAATAATTGGAAGAGGACACTATATTTTAACTGGCTTAACTTATATAGATCGGGAAACTGGCGCTGGAAAACCAGGACCAGAATGGACGGTTTGTGCACATGGTGTAGAAGTAGAAGTCAATCTGAAAACATATGAATATAGGATTCTTAAAGCTGTTACAGCCGTTGATATTGGCAAAGTACTAAATATTAAAACTGCAACTGGGCAAGTAAAAGGTGCAATGAGTATGGGATTATCTTTTGCTGGAAGAGAAACGTTTTATTTTGATGGACAGGGGAAGGTACTAAATCCTCAATTACGAACTTATCGACCAATTCGATTTGGAGAGAACCCTAAATATGAAGTAGCTTTTATTGAAACGCCACAAATTGACGCTGTTTTTGGTGCGAGAGGAGTAGGAGAGCACGGCTTACTAGGTATGCCAGCAGCTCTTGGTAATTGTCTTTCTACTGCACTTTCAGTTAACATAAACAATTTACCAATTATCCCAGAACTATTATGGAAAGTAAAAGAAGGTGGGGTATAGTTTGTTATCTTCTAATATAGATTACTATAAACCAATGACCATTAAAGAAGCATTGGAGCTTTTTTATTTTTTAAAAGCTAAAAACAAAAGGCCAATCTATTATGCAGGTGGTACAGAAATCATAACACTAGGTCGATTAAATCTGGTTGAAACAGATGCCCTGATCGATATTAAAGAGTTAAAAGAGTGTCAATTATTTGAGTTTAATGAGAGCTATTTAATATCAGGTGCCGTCATTTCACTTACGGATATTGAAGAAAAAAACCTGTTTCCATTACTTTCTATAGCATCTATGGGAATAGCTGACCGTACGGCAAGAAATAAAATTACCTTAGGTGGAAACTTATGTGGCCAAATTTTTTACCGGGAAGCAATTTTACCATTTCTTCTTTGTGATAGCCAAGTGGTTGTTGCCGGGTACAATGGTGTAGAAGCTTTTCCAATCGAACAAATCTTCAATCAAAACTTACAACTCCAAGACGGACAAATTCTAATCCAACTTTTAACAGAAAAGAAATATATTAATCTACCATATATGAGTATAAAAAAACGTCAGCAATGGGATACGGGATATCCACTACTAACGATTGCATCTATTAAATCAGATAATCAATTGCGTTTTGCTTTTAGTGGGCTATGTCCTTTTCCGTTTCGTTCAAAGCAAATGGAAGTCGAGCTAAATAATACAAACTCGAGTATAGAAGAAAGAATCCAAAAAGCAATTCAATTTATTCCAGGTGAAATACTTGACGATGTTGAAGGTTCAAAAGAATATCGACTATTTGTACTAAAAAACACGATAGAAGAGATAATGAACGAAATGGAGGGAAGGTAATGGACCAGTCTCCAAGCAAAAAATTAAGTGTTTCTTTAAGTATTAATGATGAAATTCGACAAGTGGAGATCCGGCCAGTTGATACTCTCCTTTATGTGTTGCGAACAAAGCTTGGTCTCACTGGCGCAAAGCCAGGTTGCCTAAATGGAGATTGCGGAGCCTGCTCAGTCGTTATGAATGGTACTGTTTATAAATCATGTATCATGCTTGCCATCGAGGCAGTTGGACAAAAGATAACGACAATTGAGGGGTTAAAAGATTCACCTATACAAAAAGCATTTGTTGAAAATTTTGCGTTTCAATGTGGTTATTGTACTCCTGGATTTATTATGAATTGTCATTCCCTTTTATTAAAGAATCCAAATCCAACCTATGAAACGTTGAAGGAATGGCTATCCTCTAATATTTGTAGATGCACATGTTATGAAGAAATCAATGAAGCTGTTTTATCAGTTATCGAGAATAAAGAAAAAACCAATGAATAATGAGCTAGAAAAAGACGAATAGTGATCTCTAATTCATCTGTGTTGTATCACTAGCTTTTCGTTGTGTAAAGAAGAAAATAAACGAAATGACGGAAATTGCCAAAAGAAAAACTTGGGTATCAGTAGGTCTTACCGTAGGGATATCTGTTAAAGACATAATCACCATTCCTTTATTTACTAAAGATTCGCGGATCAATATCAAAATGTTTCGAAACAATTTTTTTACAAAAGTAATATGTTTTTTTTAGAAAAGGAAGTGTCGGTTCGCTAACTGGCGCACCAAAAATGGGCCCACTGACGTTGAGTGAGAATCTACCAGGTCCTATTACAGAGCTTACTACTCGAACTTCATCAATTAATAATAAAATCGCAATGATTAGATCGATTACATCAATGAGAGTATTTGTTAATTGATCTCCATATTTACTTTCTATCCGTTCTCTACCTAATAAGGGTCCACTTAGAGATAGACTAAATTCACCAGACGTTACAAAAACACCTATTAACGTAATTTGGCCAGTTAGTAATAATGCAGCAGTAGCAACATTTAAATCTCTTTGAAGAGTAGCGATTATACGGAGATCTTCTTTTATCTTAGAGTTATTCATTGCATCACACCCTCAAGCCTATAGTATTCAATAAGTGCCCAAGTGTGAATGGAGAAAAGGTGGAGGAAAAGAAGAAAGGAAAAAAGATTTAGACATAGAATGTTCAATATCGTGATGCTGCTACACTTTATTGTTAGCAGCATCTTTATTTTTAGGCTTAGAATTGGTAAAATGTAAATTGGTGCTGTTCAATATTTATTAAATGAAAATCATAAATGAAGATTTTACTAAATAAAAATGAAAAGAGAAGCAACGTTTATGAACCACTTCCTTTTAGGATGTGGTTATGTTCGTATAAGTATAAGATAAATCCATACTACTTAGGCAATTAGGATAAAAAGCAAGGAGGTTGTAGAATGGATGTGAAAAAATTTTTTCAAAGCGGCACGTTTAGACGATTAGCGATCTTTTTATGTATCGCTCTAGTGTTGATTTTAATTCGGAAAATAATAAATTTAGTATTACTAATATTCATTTTTACTTATTTAATGGATCGGATACATAAATTTATTACGAATAGATTGAATAAGATACTGCCAGTTAATCGTTTAGTTGTTGTCTACACTTTATATGTTGTCATTGTTGCGGCGTTAGTGTTTGGAATCTATAATTATTTGCCGATTATTACATCTCAAGTAGTTCAACTAATCGTCCAAATAAAAACGTTTTATATGAATCCACCAGATGAGAGAATCATAAACTATATCGTTACAGCAATTAAAAAGGTGGAAATATCAGGGTATACGGAACAAGGACTAGACTTTTTATATAAGTACGCATCTAATATTAGTCAATGGGGGATTGAAGTATTAATTGCTCTAGTTCTAAGTTTCTTTTTCCTACTTGAAAAGCCTCGCATTATAGCTTTTACACGAAAATTTAAAAATAGCAAAATATCACTATTTTACAATGAAATGGCTTATTTTGGGGAAAGGTTTTCACGTTCTTTTGGAAAAGTGATTGAAGCGCAGTTTATCATTGCACTTGTGAATTGTATCCTATCGGTCATAGCATTAAATTTTATGGGATTTCCTCAGTTAATCGGTTTAGGCTTTTTGATTTTCTTACTTGGTTTAATCCCTGTAGCAGGAATGTTTATTTCTTTAATTCCACTTTGTACGATTGCCTATACAATCGGTGGAATGGCTCATATTATGTATGTTATTATCATGATTTTAGTCTTACATGCGATAGAAAGTTATTTCTTAAATCCAAAGCTTATATCAGCTAAAACAAACTTACCTGTTTTTTATACATTTCTAATTCTCGTTTTCTCAGAACGCTTTTTTGGCGTATGGGGTCTGATCATCGGTATTCCTGTATTTATCTTTTTACTAGATGTATTAGGCGTAACAGATCATGATACAAAAAAGTAGAATCGACTTAATAAATGAAAAAAGATGATATCGTGTTTTTAAAACGATATCATCTTTTTTTATGTCTTTCCAACTGTAATTACCGATTTAATAAGTTTAATTAGATGCTTCTTCCTGCTTTTCCTAAATCAAATACCCAACTTGACATAAATTGGAATTTTGCTGGACAAACTAAACAAAAATATGTTTAAGGTCATTTTTAATTTATACTGAACAATCTACTTTATTAGTAAGTTTAGAAAAAAATATTCATTATTTAAAAGACTGATTTGAAAATTAGACGTTTAACATTTAATTATGAAGTAATCTAAGATGCAGCCGTTTTATATTTAGATGGAATAACAAATACACCAGCAGATATCTGAAAAATAGGAGTAAAATCATGTTTAAAAAAATATATTCAAAAGGAATATCCATTTTTCTACTGTTATTCATTTTATTGATTAGTACATTTTATGCTAAAAATGTGTATTCTCAGGCGATGCCTCCTACGATGGATACAATTAAATCAAATGAAAAAATTTATAGTGAATTAAATTTCAATGATAAGCAAGATTTTAATGATGCTCATAAAGGGTTCATAGCACCATTAATTCATGATCAAATAAAAAATTCAAAAGGTGATATCATTTGGGATCGTGATCAATATTCAATAATAAATGATGGACCCGCGCCTTTAACAGTAAATCCATCCTTATGGAGACAAGCTCAATTATTAGATACTCCCGGGCTTTATAAGGTAGTTGATGGAGTATATCAAATTCGTGGACAAGATGTATCTGTTATGACAATTGTGGAAGGTAAAACAGGTTTAATCGTATTAGATACATTATCAACAATTGAAACTGCTAAAGCAGCAATGGAATTATATTATGCGAATCGCCCTAAAAAACCAGTCAGTGCTGTTGTTATTAGTCATAGTCATGCTGATCATTTTGGTGGGGTTAAAGAAATATTACAATACGCTTTAAAGCCAGAAAAGTTACCAATTATTGCTCCACTAAATTTTTCTAAGGAAGTAGTATATGAGAATTTCCTGTTAGGTAATATCATGTCACGAAGAGCAGGGTATATGGTCGGAAATCTTTTATCTGTAAATAAAAAAGGATACGTAACAAATGGGATTGGTCCTAGAATTAGTACAGGTACAATCAGCTTTTTACCACCGACAATTGAAATAAAAGATAAAGTAGAAACTATGGAAATAGATGGAATAAAGTTCAAGTTTTTACTAACGTTAAATACTGAAGCACCTTCAGAAATGCATTACTACATATATGATTACAAAACTTTAGTAGTGGCTGAAAATACTGGTCATACAATGCATAATTTTTACACTTTAAGAGGAGCAAAAACACGAGATGCTTCTGAGTGGGTAAAAGCTTTGGACGATACAATCAAATTATTTGGGAAAGAGGAGATCGATACATTAATTACAGCACATAGCTGGCCGTTATGGGGGAAAGCTCGTGTAATTGACCACCTCACAATGCAACGCGATTTATATCAGTATATTCATGATCAAACCGTTCGTCTAGCCAATCAAGGTTATACTGCAGATGAAATTGCTGAGCAAATAAAATTACCTGAAAGTCTTGATAAATATTGGGCGAATCGAGGATATTATGGTAATTTGAAGCAAAATGCCAAAGCAGTTTACAATTATTATTTAGGTTATTTTAATGGAAACCCATCTGATTTAGATCCACTTCCACAAGTAGAGAGTGGAACTAAATATGTTCAATATATGGGGGGAGAAAAGAAGATTTTGAAGCTCGCTAAACAGGATTTTGAGAAAGGTGAGTATCGTTGGGTAGCACAAGTTTTAAAAAACGTAGTCATGGCAAATCCGAATAACAAAGAGGCAAAGAACTTACTAGCTAAATCTTACGAGCAGTTAGGATACAGGGCTGAATCTGCGGCCTGGAGAAATGTTTATTTGACGGGAGCACAGGAATTGAGAAAAGGTATAAGCAAGACGGATGGTTCACAAACTTTAATTACTGTAGACAAACAAACGATCTTAAATATGAATGTAAATAATTTGTTTGATTATATTTCGATCACGCTTAATGGGCCAAAAGCAGAAAATAAACGTTTTACATTTAATGTGAATTTTACTGATCTAAAAACAAATTACACATTTAATATAAAGAACGGTGTTTTTAATTATAATGAAAGTTTAACCGCTTCAAGTTCTGATGCAACTCTACTTGTAGATAAAGCAACTTTTTATTTAGTTATGTACGGGAAACTCGATGTAAATCAGGCAATTGCAGATGGAAATTTAAGTATTACTGGGAATCAAGAGAAGTTTAAAGAGATGTTAAGTTTATTTGATCACTTTACTCTGTCGGTTAATATCGTTACTCCTTAAGAATGAAAATTAAAACATCGTTCCAGAGTTTTGGAGGGTGTTTTTTTATTTTTTGTTAATTTTTGGAAAATTAACAGAATAATTTTATTCATTTTTTTGTATAGAGCTGATGAAGTATAGGATAAAAATTCATGACATTTCACCTAAAAAAGAGTAATGATTTTCCTATAGACAGATTATTTAATTTGGAACTTCTAACAAGTCTAAAGCTTTATTAAATAAGGATAATCAATTTTATATAATAACAAAGCGCTTTCATTATATAATTTTTACCAAACTATAAATTAATTGTTGAAGTATGTCGAATTTGGATTTAATATATATTTATTGTTTCAAATAAATATACGATTTTTGGAAATTTAACTATACTTAAATAACTCTAAATTATCTAAACAATGAAAAAACTCCTTCTATTTTTCGTCATATTATGATAATTTTAATTAAGTACATTTCGATGATGAAAGCAAAAAAAATGAAAACGCTACCAGCATTGAGAGTATTAGATTTGTTCCTTTGTTAAATTGAGAAGGGAGGATTTTCATCTTTACATCGCTCAGTTTCCAGGCTTAAAATTAGAATGTGTTTTGCAAAATCTTGACAAATTACGAATTGTCAAAGATAGACTGGTATGCGAGCTTTTAAAGATTTAAATTCTAGGAGAAATTTTAATTTAAAATAAAGAGGTGTATTCATGCAAAATACAAACCGTAAAAGTGACTTCACTGTTCAAAGTAACGCGCCTAAAAAAGAACACTTAGAAAGAAAACTAAAAACAAGACATTTAACAATGATCGCTATGGGTGGTACGATTGGTACTGGTCTATTTCTAGCGAGTGGAGCAACAATACATGATGCAGGGCCAGGTGGAGCTCTTGTTGCTTATTTAATTGCTGGTATTATGGTTTATTTCCTAATGACTAGCTTAGCTGAAATGGCAACTCTTATTCCAATTTCGGGTTCTTTTAGCACATATACTTCAAGATTTGTCGATCCGGCTCTTGGTTTTGCTGTTGGTTGGAATTATTGGTATAACAATGCAATCATCCTTGCTTTAGAATTATCAGCTTCGGCTTTAATTATGAAATATTGGTTCCCAAATACTCCAGGGATTGTATGGAGTTCTTTATTCCTTGTTTTAATTTTTGGATTAAATGTATTATCTGTAAAAGGATATGGAGAATCTGAGTTTTGGTTTTCAATTATTAAAGTAGCTACAATTATTATTTTTATTGTAATAGGATTATTAATGATTTTCGGTATTATGAGTGGTCATACTGGTGGATTTGATAATTTCACAAAAGGAGAAGCACCTTTTAAAGGCGGTATCTTATCAATTTTTAGTGTATTTATGATTGTAGGTTTTGCTTTCCAAGGAACCGAAATGGTTGGAGTAACTGCAGGGGAAAGTGAAAATCCTGAAAAGAATATCCCAAAAGCAATCAAACAAATCTTTTGGCGTATTTTATTATTCTACGTATTAGCGATTTTCGTTATCGGCTGTTTAATCAGCTATACAGATCCAAACTTATTAGGTGGAGATGTTGATAGTATTGCGATTAGTCCATTTACTTTAGTATTTAAACATGCAGGACTTGCTTTTGCAGCTGCTGCAATGAATACAGTTATATTAACTTCAGTTTTATCTGCGGGTAATTCAAGCTTATACGTTGGTTCTCGTGTACTATGGGTATTAGCTGAAGAAGGAAAAGCACCAAAATTCTTAAGAAAAGTAAACAAAGGTGGAGTTCCAGTAAGTGCATTAATTGCGACGACTCTAATTGGTGCGCTATGCTTTTTAACTTCATTATTTGGTGATGGTAAAGTATACTCTTGGTTATTAAATGCAGCAGGCTTAGCTGGTTATATTTCTTGGTTAGGTATTTCAATTACGCATTATCGCTTCCGTAAAGCGTATATCGCTCAAGGAAGAAAATTAAAG
>Ga0209461_10000475_pt1 | contig 11485 bp, 8 predicted proteins | sample AgamicAsMarz_FD_187162 | JGI IMG/M metagenome (GOLD analysis project Ga0209461, IMG submission 187162) | Agave microbial communities from Guanajuato, Mexico - As.Ma.rz (SPAdes) (version 2) | ecosystem: Host-associated > Plants > Phyllosphere > Phylloplane/Leaf | place: Guanajuato, Mexico... | reverse complement strand
TTAGAACTAAATCAGCTTTTCCTCCACCAAACAATTGAGTAAAGACGACTTGGAATTTTTCACGAATTGCACTAAAACTTGTTTCAAAACGTTTTGTCATTTCTTCATCCATCTCACTAATTACATTGTAAAGTGTGATTTTTGCTTCATTTAAATCAGTTCTTTGTTCTTGAAGAAAATCATGACGTTCTGACACACGATCATACTCATCGATTGCACCAATATTAACAGTACCTAATTCCTCAATTGAACGCTTTAATAGTTTAACTCGTTTCCTTGCATCATCAACTGTCATTTCTAGCGTATATTTCATTTTTGCCGCTTCATAAGTAGTCATATACTTTACACTTAGTTGTTCAAGACGATTTTCAAGCTCTACATCAAGTCGATTACTATTTACTTCTTGCTGTTTTAGTAAATCAGAGAGTGACTTATATTGACGCTGCTTTTCACGTAATGATTGAACATAATCTTCTAGCTCTGTTTGAAAAGCAATACGTTGCTCTCGGCGTTTCGAAATAATTTCCGTCGTCTTTGAAAATTCAATTCGAGTATCAGAAATTATTTTCTCGAGCTCTTCCTTACCATTTTCATTCGTCATAAGTTCACTTGATAAGAAGATTATTTTTTCCTTCGTTTCTTCAAGAATCTGTTTTTGTTTGATAGAATTTTCTTCAAACTGGCGAATTCTTTCATTACTATAACTTAACTTTTGCTCTTCTTGTGCTAGAGAAATTTTCAGACTAGTTAACTTCGATTGCAATTCATCTTTAATTTCCTTTTGATTTAGTTTCCGTTCAGTTAATTCATTGATCTTCTGTTCTTTTGAAATAATTTCATTTTTCACATTAGCATCTAGCGATGATAATTCTTCTAGACGATCTTTAACCTTTAATAAATCACTTGCTGAACTTCCCATTTCTAAATCATAAATTGCTAAAGCATCGTTTATATTTTTTTCTTCAAATTCGATACTTTTTAGTTGCTCCATAATTGAAACAATTATTTGTTTAACCTTTTGAATATCATCATGTAACGTTTGAGCTTTAGTAGAACTTTCTAGATTTGTCACTTTAAGCGTTTGAACCTCATTCTCTAGCAAGTTCGTCTTTTCTTGCATATCCTTTAGCTTTATGGTGATTTCTTCTAATTCTCGCTGTCTTCCTATAAGTGAAGAATTCGTTGTTCGAACGGCTCCACCAGTCATCGCTCCACCAGGATTAACTACATCACCTTCAAGCGTGACAAAGCGATAGCGATGTCCAACGAGTTTAGCCAGTTCATTAGCACCTTTTAAATCTTGTGCGATTAAAACAGATCCAAGTAAGTTTTGGATCACTTGCTCATACTCGCTTGAATAACTAACAAGTGATGATGCAACCCCAATAAAGGAAGGATTTCTTTTTAATCCTTCAATAACATTAGCAGGTACAAAACGAGCTTTAACAATATTCATTGGTAAAAATGTAGCTCGGCCTAATCGTTGTTGCTTTAAAAATTGAATTGCTCTTCTCGCATGTTCGTCATTTTCAACAACAATTTGTTGTGTAGCTGCACCTAGTGCAATTTCAATCGCAATTTCGTATTGTTTGTTTGTTGTAATTAGTTCAGCAATTGCACCTTTAATACCTACTAGTCTTGTGCCCCTTGCTTTCAAAATTTCTTTAACACCTTGATTAAAACCAGCAAAATCTTCTTGAAGTTCTTCAAGTGTTTCTTTTCTTGATTTTGTTTGCTGAATAAACTGATAAGCTTTATTTAGTAATTCTTCTTTTTCCTTTAAAACGGTTGAAGTTTCATCATGCTGCTTATTCAGGGTTTCAAATTTTTCATTTAACTCTTTAAATGTTATATCAAATTGTTCTTTCTCATTAAGCAGTTCAGTTTTTCTACTCTGTAATTGCTCTCTTTGACGAATGTATTTTTCATTTTCTAAATCTAATCGACTCGATTTTACAGAATATTGTTGGCTTTGCTTTTCAAGCATCGTTTTTTCATTTTTAATCGATGCTTGATTATTTAAAAGCTCAATATAGTCAGATTTTATTAATTCGATCTGTTCTTCAATATCACCCTCATAAGATGTAATCTCATTTTGGATCTCAACAATAATTGTTTTTGTTTTGTTTACATTTTGACGAGAAAGTTTTTCTTGCTCTTTTTCCGCTTCGATTAATTTAGCCGTCTCGTTTATTTGTTCAGTAACTTCATCAACTTGTTTTCTTAATTGTTCAGATTGAGTTGAAGTATTTCTTTTTCGCTCCTTCATTAGCTCTTTCTGACCTTCATATTTTTCCAAGTTTTTCGTAACGGTTAATAAAACTTGCTGCAATTGATCGATTGATTCATCTAATGCATTTAATTTCTCTTGTATTTCGTGTTGTTTTGATTCTTCAGTCGAAATCTCAGTCGATAACGCAATCTCTAAATCAGAGTTTTGGGCAATTTCTAGTTTAAGCTCTTCCCATTTCTGGTGAAGCGATTCAATTTCGTATACTAAGAGAGCTGCTTCAACCTTTTCTAGCTCATCCCTATGTTCTATGTATTCTTTTGCAATTGAAGCTTGCATTCTTAATGGTTCAATTTGGGAACTTAATTCAAATAAAATATCATCAACTCGATTTAAGTTTTCTTGCGTTTCGAATAATTTTGCTTCTGCCTTTTTCTTTCGGTTTTTATATTTTAATACTCCTGCTGCTTCTTCAAAAATTCCTCTTCGTTCTTCTGGCTTACTGCTTAATATTTCTTCAACCTTCCCTTGAGAAATAATAGAGAATGCCTCTCTTCCAAGTCCAGAATCCATAAATAAATCAACAATATCTTTTAACCGACAAGATTGTTTATTAATATAAAAATCACTATCTCCAGAACGGTAAACACGTCTAGTTACACTTATTTCACTATACTCAAGTGGTAATTGTTGATCTTCATTGTCTAAAGTCAGCGTAACTTCTGCATAATTTAAAGGCTTTCTTCCGTCACTACCAGCAAAAATGATATCCTCCATCTTTGCTCCTCGTAATGATTTGACTGACTGTTCACCTAGTACCCATCTAATGGCATCTGTAATATTACTTTTACCACTTCCATTTGGTCCTACAACTGCTGTAACACCTTTTACAAAATCTATCGTAACTCGCTGAGCGAATGATTTAAATCCAATTATATCTAGTCGTTTGAGGAACAACTGAATTCCCCCTTTTTGATTTAATTATATACACAAAAACTCCCCCATAAAAGGGGGAGCAGACTGCCCGCCAAACGCTCGTTTTCTTCGTTGCTTCACCTGTCTAACGGTGGTCTTTTCCGCCTATGGTAACTTAAGCACTTCACCAGGCTTCAACCCTCGAGAGTCAAGCGCTTGCAATCAGTCTAAAAATCAAGTTTGTTCGTTTAATTGACAAGTTTCTACTAGATTTTCTAGTTTATCTATTTACTTGACTCTTTTAATTTTAATAATGCTTCTTTAGCTGCTTGTTGCTCTGCTTCTTTTTTAGATCTACCACTACCGATTCCTAATGTTTCACCATTTAATAATACTTTTGAAACAAATTCTCGGTTATGAGCTGGTCCTTTTTCTTGAAGTATTTTATACTCAATTGAACCTGTGGAGTCTCTTTGTACAAACTCTTGTAATTGACTTTTAAAATCCATCACATGCGAAAAAGCACCATCGTTTATTTTTGGGAATATATGAAGAGATAAGAAGTTAATAACTGTTTGTAAACCTTGGTCCAAATATAATGATCCAATGAATGCTTCAAAAACATCCGCAAGTAGTGCTGGACGTGTACGACCACCTGTCATCTCTTCTCCGCGACCAAGTAATATATATTGACCAAAATCTAATTCATTCGCAAATTTCACAAGTGATGGTTCACAAACGATTGCGGCACGTAATTTTGTTAACTCGCCTTCACTCATTGTAATATATTTTTGAAATAAATATTGTGAAACGGTAAGCTCTAAAACAGCATCCCCTAAATATTCTAATCTCTCATTATCTTCATATGGTTTTTTACGATGCTCATTCACATAGGATGAATGTGTAAACGCTTGAATTAGCAAGCTCTCATTATTAAACATAATATTTATTTGTTTTTGAAATTTTATAAAGTTTTCTTTTTCAACATCAGAAAGTTTAAATTCTCTTACTCTTCTTGAATGCGGCATATTTACCTCCAACTAAAAAGCAGTTTGATATGCTGCTAAACCTACTAGTCAAGAAAATGATGAGAAGTCCCGTATAAAATACGGGACTTTTCTCATTACATGTTGCTCTCTATGTAGTTCACAACATCACCAACTGTGACGATTTTTTCAGCATCTTCGTCAGAAATTTCTAATTCAAACTCATCTTCTAATTGCATTACTAATTCAACTACGTCTAATGAGTCTGCGTCTAAATCTTCTTTGAAACGGCTTGTAACTTGGATCTCAGATTCTTCTACACCTAAACGGTCAACAATAATCTTTGATACGCGCTCTAATACATCTTGCATTATTATTCACCTCCCCCCAAAGTTGTCTACTTATGCATTATACATAAAAATTTGGCAAACGCCAAACTAATTCATTACAAGTCCACCATCAACATTGATTGTTTGTCCAGTAATGTATCTACTTGCATCCATTGCTAAGAATACTACTGCATTTGCAATATCTTCTGGTTGACCAAAAGATTGCAATGGAATATTCGATAACATTTGTGTTCTGATTTGCTCATTTAATTCATTTGTCATATCAGTTTCAATAAATCCAGGTGCAATGGCATTAACTGTAATATTTCTAGAAGCTAATTCCTTTGCTGCTGTTTTTGTTAATCCTAATACGCCAGCTTTTGCAGCTACATAGTTCATTTGTCCTGGATTACCAATTTGTCCAACAACAGAACTAATATTAATGATGCGGCCATTACGTTGACGAGTCATAAACTTCGCTGCTGCTTTGATACAATTGAATACACCTTTTAAATTTGTATCAATTACATCATCCCAATCAGCATCTTTCATACGTAATAAAAGACCATCTCTTGTAATACCTGCATTGTTTACTAGTATATCAATACTACCAAATTCATCAACAGTATTTTTTACTAGTGCAGCAACTTCTTCACCGTTTGATACATTTGCTTTAAATGCAATCGCTTTAACTCCAAGAGCTGTAATTTCTTCTACAACTTTAAGAGCAGCCGCTTCATTCCCAGAATAATTAACAACTACATTCGCACCATTTTTTGCTAAAGATAATGCGATTGCTCGTCCGATACCTCGAGACCCACCTGTAACTAATGCAACTTTACCATTTAGCATGATTTAATTTCCTCCCATTCATTTAAAAATTGGTTTAATGTTTCAACATCATAAACATTTACTAATTTTGATGATGGAGAGATTGCTTTTACTAATCCAGTTAAAACTTTTCCAGGACCAATTTCAACGAATGTATCAACACCAAGGTCAACTAATTCTTGAATAGATTGGTTCCATTTTACCGGAGAATATAATTGATTAACTAATAATTCTTTAATTTCATTTGCATCTGTCACAACATTAGCAGTAACATTTGAAATTAATGGCGTTACACAATCATTTACATTTATTTTACCTAGCTCGTTTTGGAATTCTTCGCTTGCAGGTTTCATTAAAGATGAGTGGAATGGACCACTTACTTTTAAAGGTAATACACGTTTAGCTCCAGCTTCTTTTAGTAAACCAGAAGCAATTTGTACGCCTTCTGCATCACCAGTAATAACTACTTGTGTAGGAGAATTATAATTTGCAATACCTACAGAATGACCATTTTTATTCACTTCAGAAATAACTTCTTCAATTTTTTCTGGAGCTAAAAATAATACTGCTGCCATAGCACCTTGTCCTACTGGTACAGCTTGCTCCATTAATTGACCGCGTTTATGTACTAATCTAACACCGTCTTCAAACGAAATGCTATTTGCTGCTACAAGTGCTGTAAACTCACCTAAACTATGACCAGCGACAAAGTCTGGTTTAATTCCAGCTGATTTAATCTTCTCAAGCATAGCAATTGAAGTTGTTAAGATTGCTGGCTGTGCATGATATGTAGCAGTTAACTCTTCGTCAGTTCCATTGAAAATAATCTCAGAAAGACTAAAACCAATTTGTTCGTTAGCAGTTTCAAAAATTGATCCACATTCATTATAGCTCTCAGCTACATCTTTACCCATTCCAACTTTTTGTGATCCTTGTCCAGGAAAAATAAACGCCACTTTACCCATTGGAGTGACCCCCTTATGCATTTGATTCGATTTTCTCCATGTGATCACTTACTAGTTTTACAACATTATGTTCAACCATCGTTTGTGTTTGCTTAATTGCACTAAAAATCCCCATAGCATCAGAACTTCCATGAGCCTTAATAACAGGTGATTTTAAGCCAAATAACGCTGCTCCACCATACTCAGAGTAATCCATTTTCTTTTTAACACCTTTTAAGTTTGGTTTTAATACAGCTGCTGCAAGCTTTGATGTAAAATTAGTAAGCATCGCATCTTTAATTAATGAAAACATTGCAAGTGCAGTACCTTCAATCGCTTTTAAAGCTACATTTCCAGTATACCCGTCTGTAACTACTACATCTGCTACTGAGTTCATTAAGTCTCTAGCTTCTACATTTCCTATAAAATTCAAATTACTTTCTTTTAGTAACTGGAAAGTTTGTTTAGCAAGTTCATTACCTTTTTTATCTTCCGTACCGACATTTAGTAATCCTACAGTCGGATTATGTATACCTCTAACTTTTTCGGCATATACAGATCCCATTATTGCATATTGAAGTAAATGGTTTGCCTTTGCATCAACATTAGCACCTACATCGAGGAAAACAAAGCCCTTTCCATCTAAAGTAGGCATCGTAGGTGAAAGTGCAGGTCGTTCTACACCTTCCATTCGACCAACAACTAATAGTCCCGCTGTCATTAATGCGCCAGTATTTCCGGCAGAAATACATGCATCAGCATTACCTTCTTTTACTTGGTTTGCCATTAAGACCATAGAAGCATTCTTCTTTCTTCTAACTGCTCTAACTGGCTCTTCCGTTCCTTCAATTACTTCATCTGTATGGATAATCGTTATATTTTTATCATTCGTTAAGAATGGTTTAATTTTTGATTCATCACCAATTAAAGTAATATGTATATCATTCAATTTTTCAACTGCAAGCATCGCACCTTCTACGATGGTTTTTGGGGCATGATCTCCACCCATTGCATCGATAGCTAATTTCATCTTGTTCACTTCCTATTCTTCAATACTTCGGTGGTACATTTCGAACAAGCCATGGAATACATGTTCTTTTTCAACATAGCCATTGATATCAACTGTAGTACGCCTCGGATCTCCTTTTTGCGGTAAAACCTTTGCCTTCGCAATTACTCGATCATTTGTTTTTACTGGTTTAATAAAAACAAAATTGGATTTAGCTGTAAGAGCTAAATCATCATGAATAACTGCAACTGCTAAAGAATTAGCCTGGGCAAATAAGTGATGACCTCGGGCAATTCCATTTCTACTAAAAGTATGCTCTTCCTTAACGTCAAATATAGAAATGGCACTTTCGTTTAAATGAATATCAATAACTTCACCGATTATTTCATCTACTGGTAGTGATTTTACATCTTCTAATTGCTGAGTGGCAACATTTTTGATGCGCTCCCTTAATTCAGGAATTGATAATTCAAGACGATCAAGACGAATAGTTTGTATGCTCACAGATAATTGATTAGCTAAATCTTCATCTGTAATAAACGGATTTTCTTTTATAATTTTTTTTAACAATTCATGACGATCTTTTTTATTTCTTCTCATATTACATACCTCAACTACTAATTTGTGACCAGGTATTAAATACAGTTTATATTAAAAATACACGTATTACAATAGTTTTTTGACAAACTTTTAATACCTAGTACTAATCTAATTTTTCTGAATTAAATATTCCCGTTCTGTCTAAGTACATTCTTAATCCTTGATATTCATTAGCTTTCCAAAATACATCTGAATTAACAAGTAATGTTGCATCATTTCGCGCAACTTCTAATGCACGATAGTCATGTACCATATCAGCCATTTTAAATTCAGGCACACCACTTTGTTGTTTTCCAAAGAAATCTCCTGGTCCTCTAAGTTCTAAATCCTTTTCACTTAACTCAAAACCATCGTTTGTTTCTGTCATGATTGTTAATCTTTCTTTTCCTACTTCACTTTTTGGATCGCCAACTAAAATACAATACGATTGTTCTGAACCTCGTCCAACTCGACCTCTTAGCTGATGTAATTGTGAAAGTCCAAAGCGATCTGCATCATAAATAACCATCACAGTTGCATTCGGTACATTTACACCTACTTCAACAACTGTAGTTGATACTAATATTTGAACATCATTAGCAGCGAATGCCTTCATTACGTCATCCTTCTCTGATGAAGAAAGCTTTCCATGCATCAATCCAACCTTCGCCATATTTTGATAATGAAAAGTTAGAACACTATGTAAATCTAATGCATTCTGAAGGTCTAATTTCTCTGACTCCTCGATCAGTGGACAGATAAGATATGCTTGTCGTCCATTTTTGATTTCTTTACCAATAAAATCTAAAACGCGATCAAACATTTCTTGTTTTACCCAATACGTTTCTATTTTTTTACGACCAGCCGGATATTCATCAATGATCGATACATCCATTTCACCAAAAGCTGTTATTGCTAAAGTTCTTGGGATTGGAGTTGCTGTCATAAATAAAACATCTGGGAAATAACCTTTTTCTCTTAAAACTCTTCGTTGACCAACACCAAATCGATGTTGTTCATCTGTTATTACAATGCCTAATTTATTAAATTGAACCTCATCTTGAATTAAAGCATGGGTACCGACTAAAATATGTACCTCACCGTTTTTTAGTCGTTCTAGTATTTCACGACGCTTTTTACCTTTTACAGAACTTGTAAGAAGTTCAACATTAACTTCAGTATGTTGTAACATTTTTGCTAATGATTCAAAATGTTGTTCAGCTAATATTTCTGTAGGGACCATTAATGCCCCTTGATAACCATTAAGTGTACATGCATATAATGCAATTGTAGCGACAACGGTTTTTCCCGATCCAACATCACCTTGTAATAAGCGATTCATTCGATAAGGACTTTCTAAATCTGTGAATATTTCTTGTACAACTCTATTCTGAGCTGATGTCAGAGGAAATGGTAAGGATTGGATTAATTGTTGAATTTTTTCAATGTTTAATGTTTTAGGGATACCTTTTGATTGATTACGCTGAATTTTTCGAAGTGCTTGCATTTTTAGTTGAAAAAGAAAAAACTCTTCATAAACAAAGCTTCTTCTAGCTTGTTTTAAACTATTCGCATCAATTGGGTGATGAAGTAATCTCAATGTTTCTGAACGATTTAAAAGTTTATATTTTTGAATTAGTTCGTTTGGCACTAAGTCATTTATTAAATGTCCATATTTTTTAAAAGACTGCTCAACAAATTTACGCATTGTTTTTACAGACATTTTCCCCTTAATTGAATAGACAGGCTCAATTTCTTGACTATTCGTACGAGAACCAAATACAAGGTCTGATAAGGAAATGGTTTGTTTATGTTGATCCCACTTGCCAGAAACAGTTACATGCTCATTTAAATTTAACTTTGTTTTAAAATACGGTCGATTAAAACAAATAACAGTAATTAAGTATCGATCAACTAAAAGTCGAAATGTTAATCGTGATTTATTTTTGCCAAAATATTGAAGAAGAGGAGCGCTATGAACAATCCCCTCGACAGTCACGCGCTCTTCATGCTTCACTTCTGATAAATCCTTATTTCGAAAATCCTCATATCGATACGGTAAATATTCGATTAAGTCATTTATAGTAAAAATACCCATATCATTTAATTGTGTTTCGGTTTCTTCGCCGACACCACTTAATACAGATACTTTTTGTTCAAGTTCAATACTCACTATTTTTTTAGCGAAACACCAAATATTTTTGCTTCCAATTCACGTCCTGTTGGCGTAGCCGCTAGTCCTCCTTCTGCAGTTTCTCTTAGCGCAGATGGCATAGTTTGTCCAATTCGATACATAGCATCAATTACTTCGTCACATGGAATTCGACTTGTAATACCTGCTAATGCCATATCTGCTGCTACCATTGCGTTAGCAGCACCCATTGCATTTCGCTTAACACATGGTACTTCTACTAAACCTGCAACCGGGTCACATACTAAACCAAGCATATTTTTTAATGTAATAGCAAATGCTTCAGCACTTTGACTCGGAGTACCACCAGCCATTTCAACGATCGCAGCTGCTGCCATACCACTTGCAGAGCCTACTTCCGCTTGACAGCCACCTGCAGCACCTGAAATTGACGCATTATTAGCTACAACAAAACCGAAAGCACCTGATGCAAATAGGAATTCAATCATTTGCATTCGAGTAGGATTTAATTTCTCTTTTACAGCAAAAAGAGTTCCAGGAACTACCCCAGCTGAACCAGCTGTAGGAGTTGCACAAATCGTACCCATTGCAGCATTAACTTCATTTGTCGCAACCGCTTTACTAACAGCATCTAAAAGTAAATGACCTGAAAGCGAATTACCTTTTGCAATGTAATTTTGAAGTAATACAGCGTCTCCTCCTGTTAAACCAGTTGGCGAGTGAACACCTGCAAGACCTCTTTCAACTGCCTTTTCCATAACAACAAGATTTTGCTCCATTTTACCGATAATCTCTTCACGGCTTCTTCCTGTAAACAACATCTCTTGTTGAATCATTATTTCTGAAATTTTAACATTTTTTGATTCAGCTAACTCAACTAATTCAGCAACATTTTTAAACATTTAAGTTCCCCCTCTCCTTAATCAACCATTTTCGTAACACGAATGATATGTGGTAAAGATTCAATTTCTTTAATAATTTTTTCATCTAGATCTTGGTCGACCTCAATTGCCATCAATGCAATTTGTCCGACTTCTTTACGCGATACTTCCATATGGCCAATATTTACAGCATATTTCATTAGGACATTTGTTACACCAGCAATTGAACCAAAACGGTCATTATGAACAACAAGGATTGCAGGGTAATTACCCGAAAGTTTGAGTTCAAATCCATTTAATTCAATAATTTCAATTTTCCCACCACCGATTGAAATTCCCACTAATTCAAATGGTTGGTCATCATCTAGAATAGAAATTTTTACTGTATTTGGATGCTCCGTTACTGCATCTTCTTCAATGAAATCAATTGACATGCCTTTTTCTTGTGCAATATTTAATGATTCTGGAATACGCTCATCAAATGTATCAAAATCCAATAATCCACCGATAAGCGCAACATCTGTACCATGTCCACGATATGTTTTAGCAAATGAACCATATAATGAAATCAAAATCTTTTTTGGTTCTTTTCCATAAAGATTTCTTGCTACACGACCAATTTTAGCCGC
>Ga0209461_10000474_pt1 | contig 11540 bp, 8 predicted proteins | sample AgamicAsMarz_FD_187162 | JGI IMG/M metagenome (GOLD analysis project Ga0209461, IMG submission 187162) | Agave microbial communities from Guanajuato, Mexico - As.Ma.rz (SPAdes) (version 2) | ecosystem: Host-associated > Plants > Phyllosphere > Phylloplane/Leaf | place: Guanajuato, Mexico... | reverse complement strand
AGGCGAGGTATCTGCCCGGGCCGGGCAGTTGCGCGCGCGCTCGCTCGAGGCCGTCGGCCGCCTCCAACGGGCTCGGCACGGCGAATTCGGCCGTGGTCCCGTGTTCCTGCATCGGCTCGAACATCGAGTCGCGACGGAAGCTCGTGCCGTTGCAGTGAGGGCAATCGGGGAGGTCGTCGGTCTCGCGGAGCGAGAGCTGCGAACCGCAACCGAGGCAAAAATAGGTGCCCGGACCGGGATGGGTGCCGGACTCGAATCCATCTATGGCGGTACTGGTGCCGAGACTGGTGACGATGATGCTCTCCTTCCCGGCGCCTCCAACGGGGATGCTAGCGCGATAGCGGAGGCGCTGCCAGGCGTGTACCCATTCGCCTTTGCGGCAAACCTGGCGCATAGAATTGCGCCGGATGGGACCTGTCAGCGCCGAGGTCGAGATCGACGTGCCGCGACCGCGCATCTTCGCGGCGCTGTCCGACCTCGCTCTGCGCCCGGCCTTCGCCGGCCACCTCCTCGCCGATTTCCACCTCACCCGGATCGAGTCCGCCGGGGTGGGCGCCGGGGCGCGCTTCCGCTTCGCCGTGCGGCCGCGCTCGGTCTGGATGGACACGACCATCGTCGAGCTCGAGGAGCCGCACCGCGTCCGCGAGCACGGCCGCGGCGGCCGTGCCAACCGGACGGCCTCGACGACCGTCTGGGAGCTGACCGAAGGGCCTGGCTCATTGACCACCGTGCGGGTTTCCTACTGGACCGAGCCGCCCAACGCCCTGGGGAGCGCCCTCGAGCTGCTCAGCGGCGGCTCGATCGGCTACGAGCGCCGCTGGCGCGAGGCCCTGCACCGGCTGCGCGATCTGCTCGAGGCGGGCGAGCTGGGGGAGGGCCGGGTGGCTGTCGCGGGCGGCAACCGGCATCTGACCGGCGTCGCCTAGAAGTCTTCCGGTTGGACACTTAATAGACTGCCGCCGCCTCGATGAACTCCGTGCGCAGGACACTGACCCCGCTGCTCGCCGCCCTCGCCTTCGGCGCGATCGCCTTCGGCGTCTCCGCCTGCGGCTACGAGAGCCACGAGCTGGAGGTCTCCGAGGGGGAGCCGGTAACGCTCGGCGAGGTCAAATACAACGTCGTCTTCTCGCGCTTCCTCAACCCCAACGACACCGAGGACTCCGCCTACCTCGTCGGCCAGGACCCGCCGCCGCCGGGCTCCAGCTATTTCGGCGTCTTCCTCGAAGTCCAGAACGAACACGGCGAGCCGCAGCCGCTGCCGGACTCGTTCACGATCCACGACGCCGAGCACACCCCCTACGAGTCGCTCGAGAGCGAGAGCCTCTACGCCTTCCCGCTCGGTGGCGAAGTCGAAGCCGAAGAACAGGTCCCCGTCCTCGACTCGACCGCCCAGCAGGGCCCGATCGAGGGCTCGCTCGTTCTCTTCCTGCTGCCCGACACGGTTTCGGACAACCGGCCGCTGACGCTCGAGATCGAGGGCCCGGGCGGACCGGGCGAGGTCACGCTCGACCTCTAAGCCTCCTCGGGCTTCGTCAGAGCCCGGCCGAGAGCACCGTGGATGCGGCAGGCGCAGCCACTTCACCGCCTGACGCTTCGGCTTCGATCAGCAGCACCGAGACCGCGAGCTGCGGCCGTTCCGCCGGGGCGAAGGCGGCGAACCAGGCGTCCTTGACCTGGACCGGGTTGGGCAGGTCCTCCTGGCCGGGCTTGGGCCCGAGCTCGGCCGTGCCGGTCTTGCCCGCGACCTGCGCCTCGGCGATCGCGCCAGCGGTGCCGGTTCCGCCGGCGACCACGCCGACCATCAGCTCGGTCAGCTGGTTGGCGGTCTTCTTCGACATCACGCGCACCGGCTCGGCCTCGGGGCGCAGCTTGCGGTTGGCGACGAGCGAGGTCGGCATGCGGACGCCGCCGTTGGCGATCGTCTGCGCGACGCTCGCCATCTGCAGCGGCGTCGCCAGCACCTCGCCCTGGCCGATCGCGCTGACCCCGAGGTCGACTTCTTCCCCGATCTCCTCCGGGATCGTCGATTCCGCCGGGTCCAGCTCGCGCACGATGCGCGGCGCGTAGAGCGTCAGCGGGGCGTTGAAGCCGAACCGCTCCGCTGCCGCGACCAGGTCGTCGTTGCCTATCTCCGGGCCGAGCGGGGCGAAGTCGGCGTTGCACGACTCGGCGAACGCTTCGCGGAAGGTGCCGCCGCAGAACTCGCCGTTGGCGTTGTGGATGAAGCGCCCGCCGACGTTGACGCCGTCGACGATCGGGAAGGACTCGTCCATCGTCACGACACCCTCCTGCAGGGCGGCGACGGTGGTGATCATCTTGAAGGTGGACCCGGGCGGCTGCGGCGCCGAGAAGGCCTGGCCGGCTAGGGCGCGGATGTCGCCGCTGCGCGTGTCGAGCACCGCGATGCCGCCGAACCTGCCCGCCAGGGCCGCGACCGTGGCCGCCTGCAGCTCCGGGTCGATCGTCGTCTTCACCGGGGCGCCGGGGCGGGGCTCCGACTGGGCCAGGACCCTCTCGGCGCCACCGGTTTCGGCGACGGCGAGCAGCGAGCCTCCGGGCTTGCCGGCGAGGCGCTGGTTGAGCGCCTGCTCGACCCCGCTCACCCCGACTGGCGTTTCCGGCGGGAAGCCCTGTCGCGCCAACCGCTCCAGGTCTTCGGGCTCGGCCATCCCGATTTCGCCGGTAACGTCGATCGCGGCGCTGCCCAGCGGGTGTTCGCGCGCTTCGGCCGGCCCTTCGGCGAGCGCCGAGCCATCGCGGGCCAGGATCGGGCCTCGCTCCGCCAGCTCGACCTCGGCCTCGAGCCGCTCGCCGCGCCGCAGACCGGGGAAGACGAGACGGGGGTCCCAGGCGATGCCGCCGTCCGCGTAGGGCAACGCCAGCTCGGTCTCGAGCGAGCCGAAGGCGACCGTGGTCAAGTCGATCGGGATCGGCACCAGGGTGACGCCCTGCGCCGACTCTGAATCTCCGGGGTCGGATGGGTCGATGCCGCGCAGCGTCGCTATCTCCGCCGCTTCGCGGTAGGCGGCGGCGAACTCATCGAGGGTGACCTGCCGGCGCGAGGACTCGTTCAGCTCCCGGTGCATCAGGGCGAAGTCCGAGTCCGCCCAGGCTTCGGCGTAGCGCGTGGCCACGTCCCGCTCGGGGGCGCCCGGCGCTCCCGTCGCCGCGCCGGCCACGAAGGCGACGAGGGCGACGGCGCCCAGGGGAAGCATGCGTGTGAGGAGTCGGCGGCGCCGCTCCACCTCGGAAGGGAGGTTGCTCACTGTCGAGTAAAAGGTAGTGGCGGGCCCAGCGGCTGCTTGTATTCCCATGTGACGGTTCTCGACTGGGGGATAGTCGCCTTCGTCCTGGCGATCGCGCTGTGGGGGTTCCGGGAGGGCCCCGTCGTCGGCGTGTTGTTCACGGCGGCGACCGTCGGCTTCGTCTGGCTGCTGGGAGCGGTCGCCCTGCACGGGCCGGTCAAGGCGGAGCTGCGCCGCGACGCGCGGAGGTCGCTGATCCTGCGCAGCCTCGACGATGTGCTCCCCCCGTCCGAATCGGTGCTGGAGGCGCTGCGGCGAGTCGATCCGGCGCCGACGATTCGCGGTCGGGTGACGCCGGTGGCGCCCCCCGACGCGGCGATCGCCGCCGACTTCGACGTGCGCCGGGCGGGCCGTTCCGTCGTCCGCGTGCTCGGCACCGCTTGCGGCCTCGGCGTCGAGGGCTCGGGCTGGGCGGCGGCGCCGGGGATCGTCGTCACCAACGCGCACGTTCTCGCCGGCGTCGAGGACGCCTCGGTCGTCACCCGCGACGGCGCCTCGCTGCCTGCCTCTGCGGTCCGCCTCGACACGCGCAACGATCTCGCCCTGCTCCGCGTCGACGCCGGCCTGACCACCCTGCCGGTCGCTGGAGAGGCCCAGCGGGGAACGCCCGCGGCGGTCCTCGGCTACCCCGGGAACGGGCCCTACGCGGTGCTGGCAGCCCGCCTCGGCGAGACCCGCGAGGTGATCAGCGAGGACTCCTACGGCTTCGGCCCGGTGCGGCGCACGATCGCCTCGCTGCGCGGGGCGGTGCGCAGCGGTCATTCCGGCGGGCCGCTCGTCGACGCCAGGGGACGCGTCCTCGGCACCGTCTTCGCCGCCACGACATCGGGCCCCCGCGGCGGCTTCGCGGTCCCCAACGGGGTAGTTCGCAACGCCCTGCGCAACGCCAGCTCCGTCCCCGTCGATACCGGTCCCTGCGCCCGCTGAGCCGACACTTACGTTCTGTAAGCTCTCTCAACATGGAGTCAACGTCGGCCGCCGGAGAGACGGCCGCCCAGGGAGTCTGCCCCCATTTCCATGCCGCGATCGAGCTGATCGGCAAGCGCTGGACGGGGGCGATCGTCTGCGCGCTGACCGCGCGGCCGCTGCGCTACGGCGAGCTCGCCAAAGCGGTCCCCGGCCTCTCCGACCGCCTGCTCTCCCAGCGCCTGCGCGAGCTCGAGGAGGAAGGACTGGTCGAGCGGCTGGTCGAGGCGGGGGCTCCGGTGCGGGTCACCTACTCGCTGACCGAGAAGGGCGCCGAGCTGGGCCCTGCCATCTCCGAGCTCCGTCAGTGGGCCCAGCGCTGGCACAGAGCCGGCTGAGCGCGTCCCCGGGCGGAGATAGCCTCGGCGCGTGGGTCTGCCCGGTCCGTTCCCCGTGGGTCGCTACGCCCGCAAGCTCCAGGAGGAGCTGCGGCGGCGGGCCAGGGTGCAGCTGGTCGGCGAGGTGACCGGGGTCTCGCGCAGCAAGGTCCAGGCCTACTTCGAGCTGCGCGATCCCGAGGGCGCCGTCCCCTGTGCGATCTGGCTCGACGACCTGGAGAAGGCGGGGCTGCCGGAGGGCGGCCTGCGCGACGGGGCGGAAGTGGTGATCGCCGGCGGTCCCGACTACTACCCGGGCGGCGGGCAGGCCTCGCCCAGCTTCGCCTTCCGCGCCACCCATGTGCGGCTGGCCGGGGAGGGGGATCTGCTCGCCCGGCTCGAGGCGCTGCGCAAGCAGCTGCAGGGGGAGGGCCTGTTCGCGCTGCAGAAGCAGCTGCGACGGCCGGTGTTGCCGAAGACGATCGGGGTGGTGACGGCGGAGGGGGGAGCCGCTCGCCGCGATCTGCTCGCCGGGCTCGAGCGGCGCGGCTGGGCCGGAACGGTCGTCTGGGGGTTCGCGCCGGTGCAGGACCGCCGCGCGGCGCCGGCGATAACCGGGGCGATCCAGGACCTTGCCGCCCGGCCCGAGGTGGAGGCGATCGTCGTCACCAGGGGCGGCGGCAGCCTCGCCGACCTCTGGGCCTTCTGCGACGAGACCCTCTGCCGCACGGTGGCGATGCTGCGGGTGCCGGTCGTCGCCGCGGTGGGTCATGAGCGCGACTCGACCCTGATCGACGACGTCGCCGCGGTCGCCTGCTCGACGCCCACCCACGCGGCCGAGGCGGCGGTGCCGCTCGACTGCGTCGGCGCTCGCGCCGCCCTCGGCGCGCATACCGCCTCGCTCGGCCGCGCCGCCGGAGGCGCCGTGCGGGGCCGGATCCCCCACCTGGTCGCGCTCGCCCGCGGCCCCGCTCGGGCGCTGCGCCGTGAGCGGCTCGGCCTCAACCAGAAGACGCGAGAGATCCGCGCCGCCTCCGAGCGCGGCGTCGCCGAGCGGCTCGGCTTCCAGCGCCGGCTCGCCACCGTGGTGCTGGAGCGAGCCCGTAACCGCGCCGCGGGGCCGGACATGGACCGCCGCCGCGCCGCCCTGCGCCGCGCCGAGGTCGCGCTGCGCGCCCACCAGCCCGAGCGAACGCTCGAACGCGGCTACGCACTGGTCGAGGACGGCGCCGGCGAGCCGGTTACCGACGCCGCAGCCGCACGCGCCGCCGCCCACGTCACACTGCGCTTCGCCGACGGGCGCGTAGGCGCCCAAATCGAGGAGGACGATGAGCGAGACGCCTGACTCATACGAGGCCGCTGTCGAGCGGCTGGAGCAGATCATCGACCGGCTCGACTCCGGCCAGGCCGGCCTGCGGGAGACGCTCGAGCTCTGCAGCGAGGGCCGCGAGCTGGTCACCTACTGCACGGCAGAGCTCGACGCGGTCAGCGAGGGTCTGAAAGAGCTCAAACTGGACGAGCTCGCGGCGAAGCTGGACGCTTCCGCGGCCTGATCAGCCTGCCCCGACGGCGGCGATCGCGGTCTCGATTCGGCGCCGGGCGGCCTCGATCTCGGCCGGGCCCCAGGTCGTGAGCACGGGCTCATCGGGGCGTTCGAGGAAGACGTAGGCGAGCTCGACCTCGGTGGCGCCGCGGGCCTCGGCCACGGCGAGCGCGTAGATCGCCTGCTGGATCTCGTAGCGCTCGGCCAACTGTCCGAGATCGGCGCCGGCGGCGTCGTCGGTCTTGTAGTCGACGATCAGCGGCGGCGATCCGGGCTGCTCGACGAGCAGGTCGATCGAGCCACGCAGGACGGTGCCGTCGACCCCGACCAGGATCGGGACCTCGGCCCGGCTGCTCGCGGCGCCGCGCACCCGTTCGGCGAAGAGGCCCGAGCGGAGCCAGGCGCGCAGCGGCTCCAGCAGCTCCTCCGCGGGAAGCCCAAGCTCGGCGCCGACATCGGCCGAGGACGAGATCCGCTCGATCAGCTCCGGCGTCGGCTCGCGCCACTCGTTCGCGTGGCTCCACTCGAGCAGCGAGTGCACCGCCCGGCCCCTGGCGGCCGCCTCCTCGCCTCCCGGCGACCCCTCCTCCTCCATCGGCGCGTTCGCTGTTTGCATGCCTGCGCGCGACAAAGAGCGAACGCGGTCCTCGTGGGCGGCGATCGCGGTGTAGGAGAGCGGCCGCGCCGGCGCCTCGGGGGAGAGCTGGCCGACCAGGGGGGCGGGGCCCTCACCGGGGTCTGGTGGGGGGGCGGGCTCCCGGTGCACCGCGGTCAGCTCGCGGGCGCGCTCGGGCGAGGGGTGGCTGACCCGGACTGCCATCTCCGAAGGCCCGAAGGAGAGGTCTAGGCCCGGCCGGGCCTCAGGCGCGGGGATCGCGACCGTGGAGTCGCGCTCGCGGTCGATCTCGAAGCCGGCGACGATGCGCTCCACCACCGCCTTCCCGTGGTTCGCCTGAGAGCTCGGCGTCGGGCTGACCACGCCGCTCAGCAGCAGTCGTTTGCGCGCCCGCGTCGCGCCGACATGGAAGAGGCGCAGCTCCTCCTCGGCTTCGCGCACCTGCGCCTCCTCGCAGAGCTCGCGCTGCGAGTAGAGGTTGATCGCGCGGGCGCCGAGCCGGCGCAGCTGCATCCCGACCCGCGGCTCCTCCCGCTCGCGGCCGAGGGTCAGCAGCGGCGTCCCCGAGAAGGGCAGCAGGCCGCGCGAGAGGTGGGGGATGGCGACGACGTCGAACTCGAGCCCCTTGGCGCTGTGGATGGTCATGATCCGCACCCCGTCGTGGCCCTCGACCGCCGTCGCTGCCTGGGCGTCGGCGTCGGCATCGGCGCGGGCAGCGAGGAAGTCGAGCAGTCCCCGCAGGTCATGGCCCTCGGCCCGCTCGAACTCGGCGGCGAGGCGCATCAGCTTGCGCACGTTGGCGAAGCGGGCCTCGCCGGCCGGTCGCATCAGCACAGCCAGGTCGTAGCCCGTCTCGGTGACGGCGGCGTCGATCAGCCCGGCGAGCGAGAGCGAGGCCGCCCGCCGGCGCAGGCCGTGCAGCGTCTGCGCGAAGGCGCGCAGCAGCTCGAGCTCCTCGCCGGGGATCGTTGCGAGGCGCTGGCGGTCGGTCTCCTCGTCCTCGCCCAGGCCCGCCGCCAGCTCCACCGCCGGCCAGAGGTGGCGCCCCCTGCCGGCGGCGGCGCGCAGCAGCCAGAGCGTGTCCGGCGCCACTCCGCAAGCGGGGGAGGCGAGCGCCCCGAGCAGCGCTTGGTCGTCGAGCGGGTTGGCGACGGTCGCGAGCAGCGCGCAGACGTCGGCGACCTGCTGCTGGGACCAGTAGCCGCGCCCGCCGACGACGTAGGGACGTAGCCCGGCGCGCTCGAGCGAGTCCTCGTAGGCGTCGAGCCGGGTGAAGGAGCGCAGGAGCACGACCATCGCGCCCCGCTCCACGCCCTGGTCGGCCAGCGAGCGCAGGCGGGAGGCGAGGAACCGCGCCTCGGCCAGCTGGTTGGCCGGGGTGCGCCCGTCGGTCGCCGGCTCCAGCCGGATCTCGCCGTCGTCCCAGCCGTCGCGGGCGGTGAGCAGCAGCTCGACCGCCGGTCCTTCCCCGGGTGGGTCGGGGCGCTCCGGCGCGGCGCCGACCCGCAACGGCCGGAACTCGTCGCCGAGCAGCTCGGCGCCGATCGCGTTGACGGCGCCGATCACCTCCGGTCGCGAGCGGAAGTTGCCGCTGAGCGGGATCGCCTCGCCGTCGCGGCTCGCCTCGATCGCCGCGCGCCGCTCGCGGAAGACCTCGAGGTCGGCGTGCCTGAAGCCGTAGATCGACTGCAGCTCGTCGCCGACGACCATCAGCTGGCAGCGGGGCCCGCGCAGAGCTTCGATCAGTCGCAGCTGCAGGCGGTTGGTGTCCTGGAACTCGTCGACGAGGAGGTGTCTGAAGCGCGTCCAGTAGGCGGCGCCGGTCTCGGTCCGCTCGAGCAGGCGCGCGGCGAGGATCTGCAGGTCCTCGAAGTCGATCCCGGCGCGCCGCTGCTTGGCCGCCGCGAAGCGGGCGGAGAAGAGCTCCAGGAGCTCGCCCAGGTGGCGATACGCGCGGCCGCCGACGCCCGCCTCGGCGAGCGCGGCAACCGCTGCCTCGACCGCCTCCCGGTAGGCGGCCATCGGCTTCGCCTTGCTCTTCGTCCGCACCGCTGCCAGCTCGTCTGGCGCCGGCGGCCGGTCGGGGTCGGCGAGCAGGTCGAGGGCGCGCTCGACCTGCTCGTGGTTGGCGCTGCCGGGCTTCAGCTCCTCCAGCGCCAGCCTGGCGGCCTCGGCGGCGCGCCGCAACGCCCCGGGCAGGTCCGGCGCGGGCGGGTCGGGCAGCTCGGGCTCGGCGGCGCCGCGACTGCGCAGCTCGGCGTGGGCCGCGATCGCCATCCCGCGCAGGCCGCCGACGTCGAAGGCGGCGAGCGTCTCTTCCCGCTCTCGGTCGCCCCTCTCGAGGAACTCCTGCAGCGCCTCGTCGAACGCCTCGCGGGCCACGCGCTCGGCCTCCGGGGCGTCGATCACGCGGAAGCGGGGATCGACTCCGACCGCGACCGGGTGGGCCGAGAGCAGCCGGTTGCAGAACCCGTGGATCGTCGTCACCGGGGCGCTGCCGAGCCCCGGCAGCAGCTCCCGCGCCCGCTCGGAGCCGGCGGCGGCGCGGCGCTCGATCTCCGCCCTGATCCGCTGGCGCAGCTCCGCCGCCGCCTTGTCGGTGAAGGTGAAGGCGAGCACCGCGTCGGGGGAGATGCCCTCCTCGCAGACCAGGCGGCAGTAGCGGTCGACCATCACGCCGGTCTTGCCGGTGCCGGCGCCCGCCTCGACCAGGGTCTCCGGCCAGCTGGCGTCGATCGCCCGTAGCTGCTCCTCCGTCGGCGCCCGCTCGCTCACCGCTCCTCGTCCTCCTCATCGTCGCCCGCCTCGACCGGGGCGCGGTCGCGACGGCAGATCGGCGCGAACTCGCAGAACCGCGGGCAGATGCCGTGGCCGCGCAGGCCGGGGCGGGGGCCGGGGTCGCGGTCGATCTCGCCGGCGCGCATCCGGGCGACGATCTCGCCGGCGCGGCGGCGGGCGTCGGCGAGCAGTTCCTCGAACCCCCCGCGGTCGAGCAGGTCCGTGCGCGAGATCCCGTAGGAGGCGACGAGCTCGGCCGCCTCCTCCGCAAGCACTGCGCCGCGCGGTTGCCGCGACGAGGTCCCGCGCAGCGGGTGGTAGAGGCCGCCGACCGCCTCCGCCTCCCAGAGCTCGGCGACCGCGATCAGGTAGAGCTGCAGCTGCAGCTTCGCCTCCTCCTCGAGCTTTTCGCGCGAGGTGACCGAGCCGGAGAGCTTGTAGTCGATGACCAGGGCGCGGCCGTCCGCCGCCCGGTCGACGCGGTCGATCGCGCCGTGCAGGCGCCAGCCGTCGATCGTCAGCGCCTGGCGCTCCGTCTCCTCGGCTTCCGAGAACCCGGCCTCGAGCAGCCAGGGCTCGAAGCCGGCGGGGTCGCGTCGCGCCTCCTCGGCGAGGAAGCGGGCGAGCAGGCCCTCGGTGCGACGCAGCATCGCCCGCTCCGTCGGGTGCTCGCCCATCCTCCGCGCGGCGGCGGTCTCGGCGACCAGCCGGTGGCCGCGCTCGATCCAGGCGGCGAGCGAAGCGGGGCGGGGAAGAGCGTCGCCGCCCGGTTGCTCCCGGTAGAGCGCATTGAGGACGTCGTGCACGATGCCGCCCTGCAGGAGCGGGTCGGGCGGCGGGTCGAGCGCCTGCGGGGAGAGCTCGTGCGAGACGAACCAGCGGTACGAACAGAGATCGAAGCCCTCGAGCGTGGTGCCGCCGTAGGCGGGGACCTCACCCAGCGCCGCGATAACCGCAGGGTTGGAGAGCGGCCCGGGGGCGCGGCTGGCGGCCTCGGCTCGCGCCGCCGAGGCGAGGCGGGCCTCGACTCGCGCCGCGACCTCGCCCTGCGCTCCGGCCGGCGCGAGCAGAGCGGCGGCGTCCGCGCCGTCGCCGTGGGCCGCGATCGCGCGCGCCAGCTCGGTCTCGGAGGGGGCGTCGCAAACCCGGTGCACCACTTGGGCCAGCTCGCGTCCGCGGGTTCCGGCCTCGACCGGGTCCGGGCCGGCGGCGCCAGGCGGCGGCGCGAGCAGCCGGCGAACGTCTTCGAGGAAGGGGGAGGGGGCCTCCGCCGCGCCGTTCTCGTCGCAGTCGCGGTGGGAGAGGAAGAGGCGCCGGCGCGACAGCGCCAGGCAGGCGTGGAACAGGTAGCGCTCCTCGGCCTCGGTGTCGCGGCGCGGTGGCAGGCCGAGGGACTGCCGCTGGCCTTCGGAGAGGAAGGGATCGCCGGCCGCGGCGTCGCGGGGGAACTCGCCCTCCTGCAGCGAGGCGACGAAGACGTTGTCGAAGCGCGCCGCCCTCAGTCTGTAGGGGTCGGCGATCCTGACCCGCTCGCCGACCGGGCCGCTCCAGACCCGCACCGCGATCCCGGCGAGGGCCGCGGCGAGCGATCCGGGCTGCGGCGCCAGGCCATCGAGCTCGGCCCGCTCGGCCATCGCGGTCGAGATCGCCGCGGCCGCCCGCGCCTCGATCTCCGACTCGGCCCGCGCGCCCATGACCGCCGCCATCTCGCCGATCGCCGCGGCGAGCCGCTCGGGCTGAGCGGCGGCCTCCCTGATGCGCACGACGCTCTCCGGAAGCTCGCCGAACCTCTCCTCCCAGAGGGCGAGCGCGTCGGTGGCGGTGACGGTCCGCGTGCGGCGCAGCCGGCGCTCGAACCAATCGACGCGCCCCGGCGGGGGGCCGGACGGCGTCTCGGAGACTCGCGGGCCGGGGGCCGGGTCCACGATCTCGGCGGCGAACTCCTCGTGGTCTTCCGCCGCGGGCGTCCGGTCGTCCACGATCCCGGCGGCGAAGTCACCCGTCCCCTCGTCGCC
>Ga0209461_10000471_pt1 | contig 11593 bp, 10 predicted proteins | sample AgamicAsMarz_FD_187162 | JGI IMG/M metagenome (GOLD analysis project Ga0209461, IMG submission 187162) | Agave microbial communities from Guanajuato, Mexico - As.Ma.rz (SPAdes) (version 2) | ecosystem: Host-associated > Plants > Phyllosphere > Phylloplane/Leaf | place: Guanajuato, Mexico... | reverse complement strand
GCTGGAACACCTTATAACTCAATCAGTTGCCTGGTCTTTACTGGCAGTAGGCCTGGTCGCCTTTTTCGAGTCGCTGGCGCTGGTTGGGCTGCTGCTGCCGGGCACCGTGCTGATGGCCTCGCTGGGCGCACTGGTCGGCAGCGGACAAATCAGTCTCTATCCGGCCTGGGGCGTGGGGATTATCGGCTGCCTGCTGGGCGACTGGATCTCCTACTTTATCGGCTGGCAGTTCAAAGGGCCGCTGCACCGCTGGTCATTTATTAAAAAGCATCAGCCGCTGATGGATAAAACCGAACACGCGCTGCATCAGCACAGCATGTTCACCATTATTATCGGCCGCTTTATCGGCCCGACGCGGCCGCTGATCCCGCTGGTGGCGGGGATGCTGGAGCTGCCGGTAAAGAAGTTTATCCCGCCTAATTTAATCGGCTGCGTGCTGTGGCCGCCTCTGTACCTGCTGCCAGGCATCCTGGCTGGCGTGGCGATTGACGTGCCGAAGGACGCCAGCAGCAGCCTGTTTAAATGGCTGCTGCTGGCGGTAGCGCTGCTGGTGTGGCTGGGCGGCTGGCTGGGCTGGCGCTGGCTGCGCGCCAAAAAACAACATGACTGGGCGACGGCCTATTTGCCGGAGAGCCGCCTGCGCTGGCTCGCGCCGCTGATGATGGCGGCGGGCGTCGCCAGCTTCGTGGCGATCCAGTTCCATCCGATGATGCCCATCTTCCGCCATCTGCTGTGGCAGGTGTTTATCGGCTAGATCATCAAAAGCGGCCCGGCCGGGGCCGCGCCTGCGACTGCTGAAGGGATAAACAGAGATGCCGGTAAACGTAGACCTGAACGATCTTTACGCCTTTCGGGCGCTGGTGGAATACGGCAACTTCCGCCTTGCGGCGGAGTCGATCTGCTTGTCTCAGTCCGCCCTTAGCCGCCGTATAGACAAGCTGGAAAATGCGCTGGGCCTGAAGCTGTTTGAACGCACGACCCGTCGCGTCAGCCTGACGCTGGCCGGACAAAACTTTGCCGAGCGATCGGGGCGGCTGCTGACGGATTTCGAAGATGTGATGGCGGATCTGAGCGAGGTCAGCCAGAACCGTACCGGGCTGGTCACTGTCGCCAGCGTCCCTTCCGCCGCCTATTATTTTATGCCGGATGTTATCCGCCGCTTTCAGAGCCGCTATCCCAGAGTGCGCGTTAAGCTGATCGACAGCAGCGCCAGCAATGTGTACGACTCCGTTGTCAGCGGCCAGGCGGATTTCGGCATCAGCTTTGCAGGCCGTACGCAGGCGGATATTGAATTTTTGCCGCTGCTGGCGGACAGATACGTCGCTGCCTGTCGGCATGAGCATCCGCTTGCGGGGAGTAAAGCGCTTACGTGGAAGGCGTTTTATCAGCAGGCCTGGATTGGCCTTGATAAGACCTCCGGCAACCGCAACCTGCTCGATCAGGCGCTGGCGCACATCGTGCCGGAACGTCCCAGTATTTGCGAAACCCGCCATGTCACCACCATGCTGGGTATGGTTGAAGCGGGCCTCGGCATTGCCGCCGTACCCGCTATGTCGATGCCGTATTCAGGCCATTCCGTGCTCACCAGCGTGCCGCTGACAGAACCGGTAGTGCAGCGGACGGTTGGCTTACTTAAGCGCAGCGGAAGGGTGCTGTCGCACGTCGCCGCCGAGCTTGAAAAGCTAATTACTGAACGGTAGCCGCCTGGGGCGTTGCCACGGTTTTCAGGCCGGTGGCGCGAATGCTCTCCTGCACCGCCGCCGACGAAAGATAGCGCAGCAGCTTTTGCGCCTCCTGCGCATTGGCCGAGGTTTTCGTTACGGCCCCGGCGAAGCGGGTGGTGTACTGCACGCTGGCCGGCAGCTCGCCGATAAAGGTGACGCCGGCAACGGGAAGCAGCTCGCTAACCTGCTGAAAGCCCAGCGCGTATTGCCCTTCAGCGACAACACGCGCTACCGGGATCCGCTCTATCATCTGCGCCTTGCTCTTCATTTGCTCCGCAATGCCCAGCTTTGCAAACAACTGCCCGCTGACATATCTGCCGCTTGCGCTGTCGGAATAGGCAACGGACTGCGCCTGTAACAGCGCCGCCCGCAGCGCCTGCTCCGTTTTAATGTTGACGGGCGTGGTGCCTTTTTTAACGACCGCGCCCACGGGCGAATCGGCCAGCTCCACGCGGGAGTTTTTAGCCAGCCAGCCCGCCTTATCCAGCTTTTCCAGCGCGTCGCCGACCATAATGACCACGTCCGCCTGTTCACCGCGAGCCAGCCTGGCGGGAATGGCCTGCGGCGACTGGCCCATCGACGGGCCGGATACCGTGGTGATTTTATAGCCCTCCTGCGCGGCAAAACGCGGCGCGAGCTTTTCCCAGGCGGCGCTGAAGCCGCCGGATATCATGACCGTCAACGCTTTGGCCTGCACGCCCGAGCTGAGGAGAAAAAGAAGCGGCAATACACAAAGAAATCTTCCTGTCTGATTCATGATTTTTCCTTAGCTGAGCGGTCTGGCGACCGGCTGAACAGACGTCGCGCTGCGACGATAGAGATAAAGCGTGGCCAGCAGGGCGCATACGGCGGCAAAGCTCATCCAGTATCCCGGCGAGGCTTTATCGCCCGTCAGCTCAATCAGGCCGGTGGAGACGACGGGCGTAAATCCGCCAAAGATCGCTGTCGCCAGGCTATAGGCGAGCGAGAATCCGGCCACTCTGACTTCCGGCGGCATAATTTCTGTCAGTGCCGGGATCATCGCGCCATTATAAAGGCCATAAATAAAAGACAGCCACAGCAGCACGCCCAGCATCATATAAAAGCCCGGCGCGCCAGCGAGCAGGCGAAGGGCAGGCCAGGCGGTGGCGAGCGCCAGCAGCGTCATGGTAATCAGCACCGGTTTGCGGCCGAAGCGATCGGACAGCGCGCCGCCTATAGGAAGCCAGCAAAAATTCGAGATAGCGACCAGCAGCGTAACCAGCAGGCTGTCGGAGGCGCTGAGCATCAGCACTTTCTTGCCGAAGGTCGGGGCGTAAACGGTAATCAGATAAAAAGCCGTGGTGGTCATTGCGACCATCAGCATTCCGGCGATAACCACCTGCCAGTTAGCCAGCAGCGTGGCAAAAACCTGCCTCATCGCCAGATGAGTACGACGGGCGTTAAACTCCTGCGTCTCTTCCAGCTTGCGGCGCAGAACAAAGATGAAAGGCACAATCAGGCAGCCAAACAGAAACGGCAGACGCCAGCCCCATTCGCGGATGGCGGTTTCCTCAAGGAGGGCGTTAAGGGCAAAGCCCATCGCTGCCGCCACCATGATGGCGACCTGCTGACTGGCTGACTGCCAGCTGGTATAGAAGCCCTTGCGTCCCGGCGTGGCGATTTCAGCCAGATAAACCGATACGCCGCCCAGCTCTGCGCCGGCAGAGAAACCCTGAAGTAAACGCCCCGTCAGCACCAGCAGCGGCGCCCAAAGGCCGATGGCCTGATAAGACGGGATAAGCACAATCAGGAAAGTCCCCGCCGCCATGATGGAAAGCGTCACAATCAACCCTTTGCGTCGGCCAACCTTATCGATATAGGCACCCAGCACGATTGCGCCGACAGGCCGCATCAGAAAGCCCGCGCCGAAGACGGCGAAAGTCATCATCAGCGAAGCGAACTCGCTGCTTGCCGGAAAAAAAGTGTGCGCGATATAGGTGGCGTAAAAACCGAACAGAAAGAAATCAAACTGCTCCAGAAAATTGCCTGAGGTAACGCGAAATATGGCGCCGATGCGGGCGCGCAGGGACAGGGGTAAGCCAGAAGTAAGGTGCATAGCGATCTCCAGTTTGTCAGTGGCGCTTTTTGCCGCGCCTGCTTTGAAGACTGGCTGAGTAAATCGCAGTAAATAAGTGCAAAAAGTGCATTGATTGATGTGTCGATGGCATGAATAAGGCCGATACGTATAAAACCGATTGGATTTGTTACGGTTTTATTTTTGATCGGCTGCCGTAGGGGTAAAAGCGGGTTCTCTTTTTTGTGATGGTATTCATAAAGCTACCTGAGCAGAAGAAGAGAGAAGAGAGAGAAGAAAGAGAAGAGGAAGAAGAGGCAGGGAAAAAGGGAGAGGAAGAAGAGGAGTAAGAAGCGGAGGCATCGGTGGGGTTATTCGTTAATTAATTGAATCGTATGGATTTTTTTATATATGGCGCTTCATTTTTATTACCGTCCTGGTCAGGCGCGGCTTCAAAAAAAGCGCGATCGAAAAAATATACGTTAATTTCTAGACGACCGGTCTAATCAGGTGTAAGGTTAGTTCATGAACACAGCGACGCATAAACACAAAGACGATGTCCGCGAGCATATCCTCGCCACCGGACAGCGCATCATGGCGGGCAGAGGCTATTCGGCCGTCGGGCTGAACGAAATCCTGACCGAAGCGGGCGTGCCTAAAGGCTCCTTCTATCACTATTTCGGCTCCAAGGATGCCTTTGCTGTCGCCATGCTGGAAAGCTATTTTGCCGACTACCTGGCCGGGCTTGACCACACGATGAGCCAGCCCGGTGCCAATATGGCGCAGCGGCTGATGAACTACTGGCAGCAGTGGCAGGATACACAGTCCTTCCAGGACTGTCAGGGCAAATGCCTGGCGGTAAAGCTGGGGGCGGAAGTGGCCGACCTGTCGGAAAATATGCGACTTGCGCTGGAAAAAGGCACTTCGCAAATTGTGGCGCGGCTGGCTGAAGCCATTGAGGCTGGCGCAGAGGAGGGGTCACTGCGGATTATCGACGAGCCAGGCCGGGTCGCGGAAAGTCTTTACCAGCTCTGGCTGGGCGCGAGCGTGATGGTGAAAATCGTTCGCCACAAAGGGCCGTTTGCCTCAGCCATGCTGTTAACCCGGCATACGCTGGGCCTGGCAGGCTGAAGCGCCGTTTGCCTCAGTAATGCTGCTGACCTGGCACACGCTGGGCCTGGCAGGCTGAAGCGCCGTTTGCGTCAGTAATGCTGCTGACCTGGCAAACGCTGGGCCTGGCTGGCTGAAGCGCCGCTAAGCCAGGCGGATAGTTTTATTACAGGTTTACGATCGACAGGGCCAGCAGGCTGGCCTGTTTTTTTACCCCGAGATTAGACGACTGGTCTACTATATATTAATGCCACCATGCGGAGAGACACGATGAAAGTTTTAATGGTTCTGACCTCACACGATCGACTGGGCGACACCGGCCGTAAAACCGGTTTCTGGCTGGAAGAGCTGGCCGCGCCTTATTATGCCTTTAAAGATGCGGGCGCCGAAGTAACTCTGGCTTCGCCGGCTGGCGGCAATCCGCCGCTGGATCCGAAAAGCAACGAGCCGGATTTTCAGACGGAGATGACGCATCGCTTTGAGGCTGACGCCGACGCTGTTGCGCAGCTTGCCGCTACCGTGCGTCTGGACACGATTTCCCAGGCCGATTACGACACGGTATTTTATCCGGGCGGCCACGGCCCGCTGTGGGATCTGGCTGAGGACAAGCATTCCATCGCCCTGATTGAATCTTTCCTCGCCGCAGAAAAACCGGTAGCGCTGGTTTGTCATGCGCCTGGCGTGCTGCGCCATGTGAAAACGCCGGCGGGCCGTCCGCTGGTGGAAGGGAAAAAGGTCACGGGCTTCGCCAACAGCGAAGAAGAAGGCGTCGGCCTGACCAACGTGGTGCCTTTCCTGGTAGAGGATGAGCTGGTGGCGCAGGGCGGCATCTACTCTAAAGGCGCCGACTGGGGCTCTTACGTGGTTCAGGATGGATTGTTAATTACCGGCCAGAATCCTGGCTCCTCAGCGGCAACGGCCGCGCTGCTTCTCAAACAGTTCGCATAATCATCGCTTTCCTGCGGCGCAATGCCGCAGGATCCCATCGGGCCGCGGCTATTTCAGCAGCGGCATCAGCGCGGCTACCAATTTTTCAGGCGAAACTGGCGGCCCTTCCGGCTGCCAGGCGTTCTGCAATTCCGCTATCTCTATACCGATTAAAGACGAACAGGCGAGCACTTCGCAGCAGGCCGTCAGTTCCGCCAGCGTTAATCCTCCCTCTGACTGATAATCTGTCGGCACCGTGCCCGGGGCCAGCACGTCGCAATCCAGATGCACATAAACCGCACGGCCAGCAACGGCCTTACGCAGGCGATCCGGCAAATCTTCACCGGGCGGAAGGGAGGAAATATTGTGCTGCTCGATCAGGTTCACTTCAAAAGGATCGAGATCGCGCTGGCCGACCAGCACGACCTGTTCCATCCTGATACCGCTGCCCAGGCCGGTGTCCCAAAGGCCCAGCGGCCCGGCCAGAGCCAGTCCGCCCAGAAATCCACTGGTGGAAGAAGCCGGCGTATTGAGATCGGCGTGCGCGTCGAACCACACCAGACAAGCATCGGGATAATGTTGTGCCAGCGCGGGCAGCGTCGCCAGCGACACGGCACAGCGGCTGGTGGCCGCTACGGAAACGGCCCCGGAGGCAAACACGGCGGCAAAATGTTGTTGTACCGCGTGCAAATCGGGCATGGCCGCGTCCAGCTCTTCGCGCCAGCCTGCGTTCAGCGCCGGTTTGGGCGTACCGATAACAGTCGGCCGCTGGCCGAGGCAGGATGCCAGCGCGTTACCAAAGGATTTGGCCGCTGGGATCGCAAGATCGTTATGGTCTCCGGCACGCCCCTGAAAAATAGTACAGACAGTGTGGTTTTCGACCATCAGGCTGCTCCGGTTAATTGCCAGGGAGGATTAAACATAAAACAGCGGGGAATGACGCACAAGATGGCATGATGTTTTACACAAAACCCGGCCGTTTGCCATAAACGCAAGCGGCCAGGTGAATACTTTGCAGACTGAAGATACGAGGCGGTTTTCAGACGAAGAAACGGCGGGCCTAAACAGCCAGCCCGTTGACCCTTAACATAAACAGGTCGCCTTCCCGGATTTCCCTTTTTCTTTCCAGCAGCAAATCGAGATCGTCTCTGACGGTAAGATAAAGTCCGCTTAACGACCTGTATTTCCCGCTGCACAGTTTTTCAATATTGATCAGGCTTTGCGTTTCATCAACGGTATTCCCGGCATCTTTTTCATCATATACCCACTGCAAGGCTTTTCCACGAGCGCTGTTGCTGTCGGTGATGGTATCAATCAGATTCGTTACCATGCCGGTGGAATGAACCAGGCCGGGGTGATAGGCGTAAAGAGAGATATTTTCACGCTTCATTTCAACCGCAAGATTTTCGGTTAATTTAATCACGGCCGCTTTGGTTACGGAATAAGAGGTACAATAAGGCCAGCGGTAAACCCCGGCATTACTGACGATATTAATAATAATCCCACGCTTTTTCACACGCATTGGCTTTAGCGCCTCATGCGTGCAATAAGAAAGGCCAAGCAGGTTAATATTGATGGCCTCAAACCAGTCGTCCAGTTCGATATCGGCAAATTTATCTACCGGCCCCCAGACGCCGGCGTTGTTGATCACAACATCAATATGACCAAACTTGTCGGCTATGCTGGCAAAGCAGGCGGCAACCGCGACCCGATCGGTAACGTCGCACTGGAGGCAGTGAACGGCACCGCCAAACTCCTCTTCAAGTTCGGCCAGTCTTTGCGCATCTCTGCCGGTAATAATAACCCGATGATCTTTCGCCAGCGCTCTGGCATAGGACAGGCCAAGCCCTTTAGACCCACCGGTGATTAATATCGTCTTTTTTTGCGCATCAATCATTGCCTGTTTTCCTTTAATAAAATAGATTTCTGGTCATGCTTGCTATATCGCATTAGTAACATATCTTTATGTAACTTACATGACATTCATCATTCATTTTATTTATGGCAGGATAATAGTTTGTTTCTGAGTTGAATTAACAGATGAATAAGGTGATTATTCCTGTACGTTAATATATGGCAATAAAAAGGAAATTATTTAATAAGTAAATAAAGCCGTCTGGCCCTGTTGATATCAATATATCTGTGCCGTTGCAGGAAAGATGACTTAGTTAGCAGTGCCAGTTTAATGTGGACTGTAGTTATGCCAGTGAATGCTTATGACGTGGCTCGGCTTAAGGCAGAGAGGCCCGGTATGTAAACCAGGCGCCGCCGCCGTTACCGCAGGCTAATGCCTAATATGGCCGCCTCTTTGACCTCACCGTTAAGCAAGGCGGAAGTGCTGCCGTCCCAGAAAATCCGGCCATCGACCACCAGGGCGCTGCGCGGCGTGATGCGCGCCGCATCCTCAATACTGTGCGACACCATCAGCAGCGTCATCTTTCTTTCCCGACAAACTTCATCCGTCAACGCCAGCATCTCTTTACGCAGCGCCGGATCCAGCGCCGAGAACGGTTCGTCCAGCAGCAGGATCGGCTGCTGGCGCACCAGGCAACGGGCCAGCGCGGCGCGCTGACGCTGCCCGCCGGAAAGCTCGCCCGGCAGACGGGTCAGATAGTCTTCCAGACCGACCCTCTCCGCAATCGTCTGCAAGCTTCGCTGCTGTTCCGCCGTCAGCCGCAGCCCCGGATGCAGCCCCAACCCGATATTTTGCGCCACGGTAAGATGGGGAAACAGGTTATTTTCCTGAAACAGCATGGAAACCGGCCGCCTGGCCGGCGGCGTAGCGCGATGATCTTCGCCGTTCAGCCGCAGCTCGCCACTGTCGGCGGTAAGAAAACCCGCTACCAGGCTCAGCAGGGTGCTTTTACCTGCGCCGCTGGGGCCAAGTATCGCCAGGCGCTCCCCGGCCTGCATCGACAGGGAAAAGCGCATCGGCAGATGCTGGTAGATCCAGGTAAGGTTAGTCAACGTCAGCATGGCGTCCCGGCAGTTTTTCAATCAGGGTAAACAAAAGAAAGCAGAGCAGCAGCAGCAGCAGCGCGGTCACCGCGCCATCCTCGCTGCGATAGGCGCCCATCTGCTGGTAAAGCCAGAACGGCAGGGTGCGGAAATCTTCGTTGCCGAACAGCGCCACCACGCCGAAATCGCCGACCGACAGCACGCTGGCAAACGCCAGCGCCTGCGCCAGCGGCCGTTTTAACGCGCGCAGCTCGATCAGCCGCAGACGGTTCAGCCCGCGAATATCCAGCGCCAGACAAAGGCGGCTGTAGCGCTCGGCGATATCGCGCAAAGGATTTTCCAGCACTTTCATCGCGTAGGGCACGGCCATCAGCGCATTGGTAAAGATAACAATGCCGTCCGCAGACTGCGGCAGACCGAGGGTATCGTTCAGCAACAGGAAAAAACCGGTCGCCAGCACGATCCCCGGCATCGCCAGGATCAGCATTCCGCTCAGCTCCATCAGCTGGCCCGCGAAAGGCTGCTGGCGCAGGCGCAGCTCGCGGCTGCTCCACAGCAGCATCGTGGTCAGCAGCACGCAGAGCACGCCGGCGCCCAGGGCGATGCGTAGCGAGGTAAAGGTCGCCTGCCAGAGCGCGGGCTGTTGCAGGACGCTAAACAGGTTGCTGTTCAGGCCGCTGGCAATCACGGCCAACAGCGGCGGCGCGATCAGCAGCAGCAGCAGCAACAGCAGTACGCCGTCCAGCAGCTTCGCGCCCGGCGCTTCCTGCTTATCCCGCCAGCCTTGCAGATGAGTGGTGCCTGACGGCAGCGCTTTACTCAGCCGCTGGCTCAGCAACACCAGGCTCAGGCAGCAGATCATTTGCAGCAGCGCCAGTAAGGCGGCGCGGCCGGGATCGTAATCAAAATTCAGCGCCTGAAAAATCGCCAGCTCGATAGTGGTGGCCTTAGGGCCGCCGCCCAGCGCCAGCACGGTGGCGAAGCTGGCGAAGCAGAGCATAAAGATCAGCGAGCCGACCGGCAGCAGCTGGCGCCGCAGCCAGGGCCACTCAACCAGGCGAAACTGATGCCAGCCCGTGACGCCCAGCTGCGCGGCCAGCTGGCGCTGTTCGGTGGGGATTTGCTCCAGCGTTTGCAGCAGCAGCCTGGCGGCCAGCGGCAGGTTAAAAAAGACGTGCGCCAACAAAATGCCCTGCAAACCATAAGGCGTAAAGTGATAGTCCATGCCCAGCCAGGCGCACAGCGACGCCAGCCATCCCGTACGCCCGTAAACGCTGAGGATACCGAATACCGCCACCAGCACCGGCAGCACCAGCGTCATCGCGCAAAGGCGCAGCACGAGTTGCCTGCCCGGAAAGCGGCGGCGATACAACGCCCGCGCCAGCGGCACGGCGGGCGTCAGCGCCAGCAAAGCGGAGAGAAACGCCTGCCAGAAGGAAAAGCGGAGGACGTGCCACAGATAGCTGTCTTCCCAAAGCGCGCGGGCGCTGACCGGCGCGTTGCGCCCCAGCGCGATAAAGGCGAGCAGCGCCACGGCGACCAGCAGCGTGGCGGCCAGGCAGCCAGGAACGAGGCTGCCTGAAGGCTGATAGCTGGCTAGCGGCTGACGGCGCGTTGCCATTCGCTGATCCATTGGCTGCGACGGCTGGCGACGTCCTGCGACGAATATTGCAGCGTGGTTTTCGGCAGGGGCAGCGTGTCAAAGCCTGCCGGCAGCTTGCCCGCCACGGCGGGATACATCCAGTTGCCCTGCGGAATGGTCTGCTGGAAAGGCTGAGCCAGTATAAACTGCATAAACTTCTGCGCCAGCTGCGGCTGTTTACTGGTTTTAAGCTGCCCGGCGACTTCCACCTGGAGGTAATGACCTTCACTAAAGTCGGCAGCGGCATACTGCGTTTTTTTCTCGGCAATCAAATGATAAGCGGGCGAGGTGGTGTAGCTCAGCACCATGTCGGCTTCGCCCTTCAGAAACAGGCCGTAAGCCTCGCTCCAGCCTTTGGTCACGGTCACGGTTTTCTGCGCCAGCTTCTGCCAGGCGGCGGGCGCGTTATCGCCATAGACTTTCTGCATCCACAGCAGCAGGCCCAGTCCCGGCGTGCTGGTGCGCGGATCTTCGTAGATAATTTTCAGCGGCTGACTGCCCTCGACCAGCTCTTTCAGGCTTTTGGGCGGGTTTTGCAGTTTAGTTTTGTCATAGACAAAGGCGAACCAGCCGTAGTCGTAGGGAACGAAAGTGCTGTTTGACCAGCCGCCCGGCACGGTGACGCTGCGCGTATCGACGCCGCTGGCGGCAAACAGGCCGGTTTTTTCCGCCGCGTCCAGCAGGTTGTTATCCAGCCCCAGCACCACGTCGGCGCGGCTGTTTTTCCCTTCCATACGCAGGCGGTTCAGCAGCGCGACGCCGTCGGGCAGGGCGACATAGCGCAGCTCGCAGCCGCAGTCGGCCTCAAAAGCCTTTTTAATGGCCGGACCGGGTCCCCATTCGGAAGAGAAGGAGTCATAGGTATAGACCGTCAGCGCGGGTTTGGCGGCAACGGCGGAAAGCGAGCAGAGCAGCAGCAGAGGCAGGATTTTTTTTAGCACCTGGAGTTCCTTGAGGGTCAGGCGACGCGCGATCTGAGCAGGTGAAGCACTCTCAAATCCCTACGCCGGTATTAGCCGGGTCAGGTTCGACGGGTTTATCTCAGCGTCGGCTAATGCCGCGCACCCCGTTGAGAACGGCTTATTCTAATGATTTCTACAGGGTAGCGAAAGCATCATGATTCGGGTGGTGCAAACCATGCGGACTTGAAGTCAAACCAGCCCAGCGTATTCATGCGCACCCCGCGCATACTGCGTT
>Ga0209461_10000468_pt1 | contig 11643 bp, 8 predicted proteins | sample AgamicAsMarz_FD_187162 | JGI IMG/M metagenome (GOLD analysis project Ga0209461, IMG submission 187162) | Agave microbial communities from Guanajuato, Mexico - As.Ma.rz (SPAdes) (version 2) | ecosystem: Host-associated > Plants > Phyllosphere > Phylloplane/Leaf | place: Guanajuato, Mexico... | reverse complement strand
GAAGGTCGCACAGCAAACCACCGATGGGAGGAATCATGAGCTATGCAAGGCGAGGGCTCAGGGCCCTTGGAGTGTCGATCCTGGCGGCGCTTGGGTTGATGGCGGTGACGGCTGGGGGGGCGCAGGGCGACTTCTTAGTCGAGAATGGGACTGCTCCGATCGCCGGAGCGTTGGAGAATCCCTTAGAAAGCAACTTCAGGATTTTAGGCTTGAATATCGAGTTCTTCTGTCACGGGGGAACTGCCAGTGGCTCAGTTGAATTGATAGGGCATGGACACGCGACCCTAGAATTGACTGAATGCTTAGTTCAGGGAGTGAATTCCGCAGGAGAATTAGTAGGTGAACCCTGTGCTCTTGAAAACAACATTGTGGCTAAAACCTTAGTTAGCTTGATCTTACATAACGAAAAACCCTACCTCTTATTTTCTCCATTAGAAGGGGAAGTTTTCGCCATGGTATCTGGCGAACCATGTCCCATCCCAGACTCGACAGTAAAAGGCAGCGTAGTAGCAAGCATTTCAAACCCGGATGGGGATGACGTAACAAAGTTAATCTCGACTAAAGGCAACTTATCATTATTTACATCCGGCAAACTGTTTTACGGTAAAAACGAAGCCCACATGTCGGCGGACGCCACGGTCGAACTCACGGGTGCGTTCAAAGGTGTGAAATGGGGAGCTGCCTAGGCGCACAGCTTTACTTTGAGGTACTAACGTAACTGCTCGGTTACATATGTAACCGAGCAGTTACTCAATCGACCTAAAAAACATTCGACGCAGAAGCTTGACGAGAGGTGTCTCAGAGGCGATGCTGGCTTGCGCGGCACTTGACATACCGTAACTCATGCTCAGGCCGTGCCGCGCCAACAATCAGAAATGTGGGAGGAAGTATGAGCTACGGAAAGCGAGGGCTCAAGGCCCTCATGTTGTCGATCCTTGCCGCGCTCGGCTTGATGGCATTCACCGCCGTTGGAGCGCAGGCGCAGTCATTCTTAGTCCAAGACTTAACCGCGCCTTGGAGCGATGTGCCGATCAGCGGGACCGCAGACGACCCCTTAACCAACAAAAACAGGCTTTGGATATTAGGCCTAAATATAGAGATTTACTGCCATGGGGGTTCTGCTAGTGGCAAAATAAACTCTAACGGACATGGCCATGGGCACCTCTTATTTACCAGCTGCTTTGCGCATGGCGTTAACTCTAGTGGAGAATTAGTCGGTGAACCATGTAAACTCGACCATCATGTTTTAGCCGAGGTTTTAGTGTTAGTTATCTTACATAGTAATGGCAAACCTTACATTTTATTCGAGCCATTAATGGTGCCGGGAGAAAATCCGTTAAACGAAACCTTCGCGACCCTCAACACCGAACCGTGCCCGATCCCAAGCGCACCGGTGAAAGGTAGCGTAGTGGCGAGTATTTCGAACCCAGATGCAGATAGCGTAACCAAGTTACTTTCCACCAAAGGCAACTTAACGTTATTCTCTTTCGACAAACTATTCTACGGTAAAAACGAAGCTCATCTTGACGCCGATGCGAATGTCGCACTCGCAGGTACTCATGTGGGCGACACCTTCGGAGCATCCTGAGGTAAGCAGTAGCCAAGTACCAAGTAGTCACAAGCAGCAACACCCGCAGCCCGGGGCCGCGCCAAGCGGTCCCGGGCCTCGCGGGGCCGGGGAAGCAGATGGAACGCAGGGCAAGGGAAGGCAGGGAAGGTGGACAAGGAGGAGACAAGGATGAGCAGGGGACGAGAGCATCTGCGGGGTCTTGATGCGAAGAGCGCAGTATTTCTCCTGACGTTGGCCATGGCCTTCATGTTGAGCGCTGGGGCTTCAAGCGCTCAGGTCTTCGCCCCCTGTCCCAACGACGACCTCCGCGCTGGACCCTCCGGCGACGACGCCGGCCTCGCCCTGCCCGACTGCCGCGCCTATGAGCAGGTGAGCCCAGTCGATAAGAACGGCACCAGCCTGCTCGGCCAACTGCCGCCGCTGAAAGCCTCCCCCTCAGGCGATCGGATCGCCTTCGAAAGCGCCTCGGGAATCCCCGGCGGCGAAGGCTCCCAGAACTTCCCCTACTACCTCTCGACCCGCGGCGCGAGCGACTGGTCGACCCAGGGCCTTTTGCCCAACGCTCTCGCCGGCGACGGCTCCAAAATCATCGGCTGGACCCGCGACTTCTCCTTCTCCTATGCGACGGTGAGAAGGGAAGCGGCAAAAGAAGAGGCCTTCGTCGTGCGCTCGAGCAAAGACGGCTCGCTGGAGACGATCGTCGACTACCGCTCGGCCAACCTCGACCCGGCTCTGGCGGGGACGACCGCAGACGGCTCCCTCGTCTTCTTCGAGGAGAAAGCGCAGCTGCTGCCGGCAGCCACTCCAGGGCGATACAACCTCTACGTCTGGGAGCGCGCGACCGACGAGCTCAGTCTGGCCGGCGTCCTGCCCGGGGACGCGATTCCCTTTGCCGGCTCCTTCGCCGGGCCCTATGACTGGGTCAACGGCGCCAGCCAGAAATCGCTCAGCGAAGGCGGCGCCTCGCGCAACTACTACTCCCAGGACGAACACGCGGTCTCCGAGGGCGGCAGTCGCGCCTACTTCACCGCCGCCGCCAGCGGCCAGCTATATCTGCGCGAAGACCCGGCTTCCCCGAGCGCCACCACCGTCAACGTCTCCGAGTCGCAGAGGGCCACCCCCGACCCCGCCGGTACCCGCCCCGCCGCCTTCATGGGCGCCACTCTCGACGGCTCGTTGGCTTTCTTCACCAGTTCCGAGAAGCTGACCGACGACGCCACTACCGGTCCCGAACTAATCACTTTCCCCGCGATCGCCCAGGCCCCCAGCAACGATGGCGACCCGGTCGATCTCACTTTCCTTCCCGCCTCCGCCTCTGGCCTCGACATCGCCGCCGGCTTCATCTACTGGATCGACCGCGCGACCAACGCGATCTTCCGCGCCAAACCCAACGGCGACGAAAAAGAGGAACTGCTCAACCCGACGGAGACCGGCTCTGCTCAAGACCTCGCGGTCAACTCCGAACACATCTACTGGACCAACGTCGGCCCACTCGATGCCAAAGGCAACCCCCAGGCCGGTCAGGGCACGATCGGCAGGGCCGAGATCGACGGCGATCTGCCGAACCTGAGCTTCATCACCGGCGCCAGCAACCCGGAGGGGATCGACATCAACGCGACGCATGTGTATTGGGCCAACGCGATGAAAGTTGTTGGTTCTAATGGGTCCATTGGATGCGCAGAACTCAGCGGGGGAGGGGTCGATCAAAAATGTTTCGAGGTGTCTCTATTCAACGAGATACCGCATGGCCTGGCACTGAGCGCGGCGCGCATCTACTGGACAAGCAATGACAACACTGGCAGTGGATATGTCACGAGCCGAAAACTCGACGGCTCAGACGAAAAACTGATTTTCGTAGGCACCGCACCGACAAAAGCCATCACCACCGACGCCACCAACGTCTATTGGGCAGTCGGCAACGCGATCGGCAAGGCCGGACTCGACCTGAGCGCCCCCGATCTCGACTTCATCCCCAGCGCCGGCAACCCGCTCGGCCTCGACGTCGACGCCGTCAACGAAAACCTCTACTGGTCGGCCAACCAGGTGCCGGTGGCCAACCCCGGCAACGACCTCTACCGCTACGACGCCGAGACGGGCGAGCTGACCGACCTGATCGTCGACACGACCAGCCCCAACGGGGCCGAAGTGAGGGGCGTGGTCGATATCTCCGATGATGGCTCGCGCGTCTACTTCGCCGCCAACGGCGATCTAGATGGCGCCGGTCCGGCGGAGATGGGCGACTGCAAAGGAGATCCGGTAGGGGGCACGGGCTCCTGCAACCTCTATCTCTGGGAAGAGGGGGCGGCGGAGCCGATCTTCGTCGCGCTGGTGCAGGCTGGCGGGGGGGTGGGAACCGACGCGACGAACTGGATGGCGACGCCGACCGAGGTCTTCTCCTCTGCATTCGAGAAGACGGCGCGGGCGAGCGACGACGGCGGCGTGCTGCTCTTCCGCTCCCAGAGCAAACTCACTGCCTACGACAATCAGGGCGCCCCCCAGCTCTACCGCTACGAGGCCGAAACAGAGAGCATCGATTGCGTCAGCTGCCCGGCGATCGGGCAGCCGCCGGGAGCGGCGCCGACGCTGGGCAGCATCGCGGCCTTCCTGACTGCGCTGAACCCGACCTTCGAACGCCCCGCCTCCCTGCAGACCCGCAACCTCTCCGATGACGGCCAGCGGGTCTTCTTCGAGACCACCGAGGCCCTCGTCGCGGGCGATACCAACGGTCTCAGCGGCTGTCCGAAAGCCGGCTCCGAAAGCCAGGGCTTCCCCGCCTGCCGCGACGTTTACATGTGGGAGGAGCAGGGGTCCGGCACCTGCGAGAGCGAAGCCCAAAACGGCGGCTGCCTCTACCTGCTCTCGACCGGCAAGAGCCCCGAGCCCTCCTTCTTCGCCGACGCCAGCGAGTCGGGCGACGACGCCTTCCTGCTCACCTCCTCGCCTGGCCTGGTCGGCCAGGACCAAGACGACCTCTATGACGTCTTCGACGCCCGCGTCGGGGGAGGCCTCGTCTCCCAGTACCCCTCGCGTGGGATCTGCGAAGGGGAAGGCTGCAAGCCGGCTTCGCCACCTCCGCCAGCCACCGAGTCGCCCCCCACGACGCAGTCGGGCCCCGGCGACCCCTTGCCCGAACGCAAGAAAGCCTGCCCGAAAGGCAAGCGCAAGGTGAAAGCCAAAAATGGCAAAACGCGCTGCGTCAAGCGACGCAAAGGCAAAGCCAAACGCGCCCGCCATAACCGAGAGGCCAGCAAGACCCGGAGGCAAAGCCGATGAGCGCCTATAAGAAGACACTCCTCGCCCTGCTCGCCCTCGGCGCCTGCCTGGCGCTGGCGCCTGCCGGCGCGACGGCGGCACCGGCGCCTGCCTGGAAGCTCACCGCCAGCGCCCAGCCGACCAACTTCGCCCCCGGGGCGGAGAGCGACGGCCTCAGCCCGGTCTACTTCCCCGTCGCCTACAACCTCGGCGCCGCCCCGACCACGGGCCTGGTTACGATCGAAATCGAGCTGCCGGCCGGGCTCACCGCGGTCTCCGCCGATCCCTTCGACAACGACTTGGCCACCTCGACCGAGTGCGAGGAGCCGCTCGTCGGCCCGGTGATCACCTGCACGACCGAAGACCCGGTGCAGCCCGGCAACTGGGTCGCGATCAAGGTCGGGGTCGACGTCTCGCCTACTGCGGTGGTCGGAGAAGTGCTCACCCCCGAAGCGAGTGTCTTCGGCGGTGACGCCGGCGAAGACACGGTCGCCACGCCGACCCTGATCGATGCCGAGCCCGCGCCCTTCGAAGTGCTCGACTTCGACGCGCTGGTGACCGAGGAGGACGGTGCGCCCGCCACTCAGGCCGGCTCGCACCCGACGCGGCTGACGGTCGGCTTCGGCCTGCCGGTCGAAAAGGTCGACAGTCTGCGACTGAGCGCAACCGAGCACCCGCGCGAAATCGTCACCGAGCTGCCGCGCGGGCTGATCCTCAACCCCGCCGCCACCCCGGTGCGCTGCACCGAGGCCGAATTGACCGGCGTGGTGGGCTGCCCGATCGCCTCCCAGGTCGGCACGGTCACCGTCACCACTCTGGTGATCGGCTCGACCCCCTACACCTCACCCGTCTACAACATGGTGCCGGCGCCCGGCGAGCCGGCCTCGCTCGGCTTCGACGCCCTCGGCATCGGCGTCTACCTGCACCTCACCGGCTCCGTCAGGAGCGACGGCGACTACGGCCTCACCGGCTTCTCCAAAGACATCCCCGCCCTCGGCGAGCACCCTGTCTTGGCGGTCCAGGCCCAGCTCTGGGGCGATCCGACCGGCCCCGTGCACGATGAGATCCGCGCCTGCCCCAAACAGGGGGCCGAAAGCTGCCCGGTCGATCCCTCCGAACGCACGGAAACCGCCTTCATCACGATGCCCAGCGAGTGCTCGGGCGAACCGCCCGTCTTCGAGGTCCGCGCCGACAGCTGGGAGCATCCCGGAGTCTTCAAAGGCGCGAGCGAGGAGATGGGGAGCCTCGAAGGCGACCCGGTCACGGTCGGCGGCTGCAACCAGCTCGCCTTCGAACCCGAGATCGACTCCGAGCCGACGACGAACCTGACCGACTCGCCCTCGGGCCTTCGCTTCGACCTCCACCAACCCCAGGACTTCGACATCGATGGCCTCTCGAGCGCCGCCCTGCGCGACGCCCTCGTCACCCTGCCCCAGGGCATGGCGGCCAACCCCTCCCAGGCCAACGGCCTCGAGGCCTGCAGCCCGGCGCAGGTCGGGTTGATGAGCGGGGTGGGGGCGAGTCCCGCCGCCTTCAACAAGGCGCCGGTCAGCTGCCCCGACGCGGCGAAGCTCGGCGAGGTCGTGGTCTCTACACCGCTGCTCGAAGACCCGCTGCCGAGCGATGAGCTCGGCCTCGGCGCCGTCTATCTCGCCGAGCCATTCCAGAACCCATTCGGCTCCCTCCTGGCCATCTACATCGTGCTCGATGACCCGAAGACCGACACGGTGGCAAAGCTCGCCGGCAAGGTCATCCCCAACCCCGACACGGGCCAGCTCTCGACCCTCTTTGAAGAGAATCCGCAGCTGCCGCTCGAAGACGTCGAGCTCGAGCTCTTCGAGGGCGCGCGGGCGCCGCTTCGCACGCCGCTCACCTGCGGTGATCCAGCAAGCGGCTCGGCGAGCCCGCACGCGACGTTCGGCGACTTCACCCCGTGGAGCTCGCCCGAAGGCGCCAATGCCCTGGCCTCTGACTCCTTCACGCTCAGCGCCGCGCCCGGCGGCGGGCCCTGCGCGCAGAGCCCCGGCGCGGCGCCCCACGCACCGAGCTTTAACGCCGGCACCCTCTCCCCCCAGGCCGGCGCCTACAGCCCCTTCGTGATGCGGCTGAGCCGCGCCGACGGATCGCAGGAAATCGGCGGTCTGGAGACGACGATGCCGGCCGGGCTCTCGGCCAAGCTGAAGGGCGTGCCCAACTGCCCCGAGGCCGCGATCGCGGCGGCGATCGGGCGCGGCGATCCGAACGAGGGCGCGCTCGAGCTGGCCAGCCCGAGCTGCCCGGCGGCCTCTGAGCTCGGCACCGTCGAGGTCGCCGCCGGCGCTGGCCCGATCCCCTACAGCGTCCAGGGCCGCGCCTACCTAGCCGGCCCCTATAAGAGCGCCCCGCTCAGCCTTGTGATCGTCACCCCGGCGATCGCCGGCCCCTTCGACCTCGGCACGGTCGTGGTCAGGGCGGCGCTCAACGTCAACGAGAAGACCGCCCAGGTGCACGCCGTCTCTGACCCCTTGCCGAGGATCCTCGAGGGGATCCCGCTCGATCTGCGCTCGGCCTACCTGCGGATCGGGCGCCAGCAATTCACCCTCAACCCGACCAGCTGCGACCCGATGTCGATCGCCGCCACCGCGACCTCGACCCTGGGCGCCGGCGCCGCCCTCTCCGATCACTTCCAGGTCGGCGGCTGCAAAGGGCTGCCCTTCAAACCGCGGCTCAAGCTGCGCCTGCGTGGCGGCACCCGTCGCGGCGCCCACCCCAAGCTGCAGGCGACCCTCACCGCGGCGCCGGGCGAAGCGAACATCGCCCGCGCCTCGGTCGCCCTGCCGCGCTCGGAGTTCCTCGATCAGGCCCACATCCGCACCGTCTGCACCCGGGTTCAGTTCGCTGCAGAGCAGTGTCCGGCCGGGGCGATCTACGGCCACGTGCGAGCCTTCACCCCGCTGTTGGAGGAGCCCCTGGAAGGCCCCGTCTACCTGCGCTCCTCAGACAACGAACTGCCGGACACGGTGGCGGTCCTCAAAGGCCCGCCCTCGCGCCCGATCCAGATCGAGGTCTCGGCCCGCATCGACTCCTTCAACCGCGGCATCCGCGCCAACTTCGAAGCGGTCCCCGACGCCCCGGTCGAAAAAGTGGTGGTGACGATGCAGGGCGGTCGCAAGGGCCTTCTGATCAACAGCGCCAACCTCTGCAAGATCGGCGCCTCCAAGCGGCGGGCCATAGTGAAGATGGACGGCCAGAACGGCAAGGTCCACGACTTCCGCCCGTTGCTAGCCAACGACTGCAAGAAGAAGAAACGCAACAAAGGCAAACGCGCCCGCCATAGGTAGGCGCGCGCCGCCCCCAAACCCCCGCGAGAGCTTCTCCCAGTCCCATCAACCAACCCAGTCCAAGATTGGAGCAAGAGATGAGAAAGCGAAGGACAGCGGGGGTGGTATGCACGGCGATGCTCGCCGCAGCCCTTGCCACGCTCGCGCTTGCCGGCAGCGCCTCGGCGAAACTGACGGGCGAATTCAAAAAGTTCGAACAGTGTCCCTTTAGCAACCTCGAAGTGAACCGCTGCATCAACTCCCTGAGCTCAGGCGGGGAAGTGGTGCTCGGCTCGAAGAAAACGCCGATCGTCAATGCGGCGACCCTGCAGGGCGGTTACTCGAAACCGGTCTCTGGGTTCTCGAAATTCTTCGCCGCCACCAACGGCATCACGCTCTCCAAAGCACCGCAGTCGGTCCCCGGTGGCCTGCTCGGCATCGTGCCGCCCGAAAAATCGCCGACCCTGGTCAAACTGCTCTCGAAATTCTTCTTCGAAAACAGCCTGACCGGAGTCAACTCGACGCTGGAACTGGCCAAGCCGGCCAGTGAAATAAAAATCAGCGAATCGAACATGGGCGAAGCCGAAGGCGTGGCGCTGAAACTGCCGGTCAAGGTCCGCCTCGAAAACCCCTTCCTGGGTAAAAACTGCTACGTCGGCTCGAGCACCTCGCCGATGTGGTGGGAACTCACCTCCGGCGTTACCAGCCCGCCCGGGCCCAACACGCCGATCGAAGGGGCGCCCGGTGAAGTCGAATTCATCGAAGGCGGCCGGATCCTGAAACTGAACAACAACAAACTGGTCGACAACGCATGGGCGGCGCCGAGCGCTGCCGGCTGCGGAGGGATCCTCTCCTTCCTTGTCAACCCGATCATCAACTCGCAGGTCGGCTTGCCCTCGGCAGCGGGCAAAAACGCCGCGATCCTGAAAAACACGGTCTACATCGCGACCGCTGCCGCGGTGCGAAAAAACAACGAAGAAAACCCCTAGGCGGGACCCCGATCAAGGAGATGATTGAGAGATGAAGATGAAAGCGACATCCATCTTCGGGCGGGGTGTGCTCGCGGCGCTGATGATCTGCGCCGTGTTCGCCGGCAGCGCTGCTGCTGCACCCGCCTGGAAGTTCGAAGGCAAAACGCTGGAAGGGTCGGAAACCATCGTCGGCGGAGCCGAAGACAGCTTCCTGACCGTGCCCGGCCTGACGACCGATTGTGAGAATTTTCTCTACAAGGTGTCGATCTCAAACAGCGCCGGAACGGGGGTCGGCTCGGTTAACGAACTGCCCCTCTACGATTGCGGCACCAACAGCGAATTCTGCACGGTCGAAGCGATCGAAGCGGAAAAACTCCCGTGGTCGACGAAACTGACCACGGTCAGCTCCAGCAACTACATCGTCATCGAAGGCGTCAAGGTCGGCGTCCTCTATGGCGGTGAAGAATGCGTGCTGAACGAAGTCCTGGCCAAAATCACCGGCAGCGCCGGCGGCTTGGTCAACAACACCACTGAAAGCGCTACCTTCAACGCGACGACCTTCAAAGCGACAGCGACCAAACTGTCGGCACTGGGGTCCTCGGTCGAATGGCAGGGCTTCTTCCCGACCGAAGCATTCGAATGGAACAGGGAAAAGGCGCTGACGGTCGGCTAGCGCCCCTGACCAAGGCCGCGAGCGCCAGGACGATGATCCTGGCGCTCGCGGCGGCGGTCGCTGTCGCCTTCGCAGGATGCGGTGGGGGCGATGACTCGGACTCGAGGACGACAGGGACCGAGACCGCCGGCGCCGAGCGCGCCGCGACGAACACAAGAACTTCATCGCAAGGCGAGCCCGCCGCGGGCAAGGGCCCGGGCAAGGCGCCCGCGACTCCCGGGCAGGGAGCCGCAGCGCAGGGCCCGGGCGGGGGAGAGGGCAAGCAGGGCCCGGCGATCTCACCGCCCAAAGGCCGGCAGGAGGTGGGCATCACCGCCGAGCAGCGCGAGACGGCCAAGGTCGCCAGCATCGCGCTTATGAGCCCAGCGGTTTTGCCGGTCGCAAACGCCCCCTCAGAGCTCCCCGCCCCTTACACCTGCGACGGCCGCGACACTTGGCCGGCGCTGCGCTGGAGCGGCGCCCCCGCCGGCACCGAGGAGCTGGTCCTCTTCCTCATGGGCCTGCGCCCGGCCGACGGCAAAATCGCCTTCGCTTTCGCGGCGGCCGGCATCGATCCCGAGCTGACCGAGATCGAGACGGGCAAGCTGCCCAAGGGCGCGGTGATGGGGGAGGGCGGCTACTCGCTCTGTCCCCCAGCCGGGCAGAGCGAAACCTACTTCTTCGCCCTCTACGCGCTGCCCGAGCGACTCTCGGCAAAGCGCGGCTTTGACCCCGTTGCCCTGCGCAAGGAGGTGCAGGAGCTCTCGCGCGATGTCGGGCTCCTGGCCGTCTCCTACGCGCGCTAGGGACGGAGAGACCAAAGGCTTGAGCAAGTACGCCTCCGAATCCAAACCAGTAACACGAACAGGAGAAGGAAAATGACCAGATCAAGGTTCAAGATGATGGGGGTGGTAGGCGCGGCGGTCCTCGCCATGCTCGCCACCCTCGCGCTCGCGAGCACCGCCTCGGCGAAACTCACCGGCGGCTACACCAGGTTCGAGTTCTGCCCCTTCAAAAACCTCGAAGTCGCGAGGTGCACCGTCGCCCACACCGAAGGCGGCGAGGTCACGCTCGGCTCGAAGACGGTGCCGATCGTCAACGAAGTCACCCTGCAGGGCGGCCTCTCCAAACAGTCCGAAGGATTCGCCAAATTCTTCGAAGCCACCAACGGCGAAACCCTGGAGAAAGTCCCCCAGCCGGTCCCCGGCGGGCTGCTCGGTCTGGTCCCGCCTGAAAACTCCCCACCGCTGATCAAAGCGCTGGTCGAACTCGCCGCCGAAAACGGCCTGACCGGGGTCAACTCGACCCTCGAACTGGCCCGACCGGCGAGCGAGATCAAAATCAGCGAATCGAACCTGGGCGAAGCAGAAGGCGTTGCGCTCTTCCTGCCGATCAAGGCCAAACTGGAAAACCCGCTGCTCGGCACGAACTGCTACGTCGGCTCTGCCACCAACCCGATCATCTGGGAACTGACCTCCGGAGAAACCAGCCCGCCGCCGCCCGCGGAACCGCTCCTGGGCGCCCCCGGCGAAGTCGAATTCTTCGAAGGCGGTCTGATCCTCAAACTGAGCAACGCCAAACTGGTCGACAACGACTGGGCGGCGCCGAAAGCGAGCGGCTGCGGCGGCCCGCTGCTAAGCGCCCTGATCGATCCGGTGATCAACCTCGCCGCCGGCCTGCCGGCAGCAGCCGGTGTGAACGAGGCGATCCTCGAGAACACCCTGTTCGTCGCCACCGGCAACGCGGTGCGCAAAAACGACGAACTGAACCCTTAACAAGCAGCACTACACAACGCCGGGGGTCACCAGGCCCCCGGCGTTGTCATGTCAGGATCTGTCATGTCAGGGATGCAAAACCCTCCCGTCAAGAGCTTGACGACGTAGGTGAGGCAGGCGGATG
>Ga0209461_10000465_pt1 | contig 11702 bp, 10 predicted proteins | sample AgamicAsMarz_FD_187162 | JGI IMG/M metagenome (GOLD analysis project Ga0209461, IMG submission 187162) | Agave microbial communities from Guanajuato, Mexico - As.Ma.rz (SPAdes) (version 2) | ecosystem: Host-associated > Plants > Phyllosphere > Phylloplane/Leaf | place: Guanajuato, Mexico... | reverse complement strand
CAATGTTTTAGTAATTCAGTATCTGCGATTGCCTCGCTATTATTTGGATCAATATAACGTAAATAATACCAGCAGCTTCCGCCCCATTGTGGCATTGTATTTGTTTCACGTCTTCCTTTTTTACCTGTTACTGGATCAACTACATTAACCCAATCAGAAATATTCGCTAATGGTGACTCACCAGTACCACTTGGGCGAATATCTTCTGTTTTCGGAAGAATTAATGGTAATTCCTCATCAGGAACAACTGTCATAGTACCATCTTCCCAGAAAATTACTGGAATTGGCTCTCCCCAATATCTTTGACGAGAGAATAACCAATCACGTAGACGATACGTAACTTTTTTCTCACCTGCTTTTGAAGAATCTAACCAATCAATTATTTTTTCAAGAGCTTCTTGTTTATTTAAACCGTTTAAGAAATCAGAGTTAACATGTTTGCCATCTCCAGCGTAAGCTTCTTTTTGAACGTCTCCACCTTCAACAACTTCAACGATTGGTAATTTAAATTTAACTGCAAATTCGTGATCGCGCTCATCATGTCCTGGTACTGCCATAACTGCACCAGTTCCATAGCTTGCAAGTACATAATCCGCAATCCAAATTGGAAGCTTTTCGTTATTTACAGGGTTAATTGCATATGCTCCTGTGAAAACACCTGTTTTATCCTTCGCTAAATCAGTTCTTTCTAGATCACTTTTCGATTTAACTGAATCGATGTATGCTTCGACAGCATCTTTTTGATCAGCTGTTGTAATTTGGTTAACTAAATCATGTTCTGGAGCTAATACTACATAAGTTGCACCGAATAATGTATCAGGACGTGTTGTAAATACTGTTACTTTCTCATCGAATCCATCAACATTAAAGTAAACTTCAGCACCTTCAGAACGGCCAATCCAGTTACGTTGCATTTCTTTTAAGCTTTCTGGCCAATCTAATTCTTCTAGATCTTCTAATAATCGATCAGCGTAAGCTGTGATTTTTAAGATCCATTGCTTCATTGGACGACGCTCTACTGGATGTCCTCCGCGCTCACTTTTTCCATTGATTACTTCTTCATTAGCTAAAACTGTACCAAGAGCTGGGCACCAGTTAACTGGGATTTCATCTACATAAGCTAATCCTTTTTCAACCATTCTTAGGAAAATCCATTGAGTCCATTTGTAATAATTAGGATCAGTTGTATTAATTTCACGATCCCAATCATATGAAAATCCTAGTGCCTGAATTTGATTACGGAAAGTATTAATATTTTTTTCAGTAAACTCAGCTGGATCATTACCTGTATCTAATGCATATTGTTCTGCTGGTAGACCAAATGCATCCCACCCCATTGGATGAAGTACATTATAGCCTTGCATTCTTTTCATTCTTGAAAGGATATCAGTTGCTGTGTACCCTTCTGGATGACCTACATGTAATCCCGCTCCAGATGGATAAGGGAACATATCAAGTGCATAAAATTTCGGCTTGCTTGTATCGTCAGTTGTTTTAAACGTTTTATTTTCTAACCAATACTTCTGCCATTTCTGTTCAATAGAACCATGATTAAAACTCATATTATTGCCTCCTTTTTTCATGTATAAATGGCTCGGCTGTGGCCCTAGCGGTCTACAAATAAAAAAATCCTCCCATCCCAAAAGGGACGAGAGGATTTCCCGCGGTACCACCCAAATTAATGTAAAAATACATTCACTTGTTTCCGTAACGTGGAACACGACATTTATTACTAGGTAAAAACCGTTCACAAATGTGGCTTATGGGCGAGTTCATGAATAGAATGGATTGACTTTCACCAACCGTCAACTCTCTAAGCCTCTTCATATTCACTACTATTCCCAATCATTGCCGATCATTTAGATTTAATTTATACCATTTTATTATAACCAAAGAAAAAGGTCAATTATACATTGCCTATTTTTAAGAAGCAAAAGTTTGATTATCAGCTTTTACTACTTTTTTTGCTAATCTTTCATAAAGCACAGAGAAGACCATGCTTATTACTAAAAAGACAACTAATATAATAAATAATACCCTCATATTAAAAGTATCAACAAGTGCCCCTCCAATAACAGGTCCAAGCATTCTTCCAACCGTCGCTGCACTATTTACAATCCCTTGATACATTCCTATACGATCTTTTGGAGCAAGCATATTTGCAATAGTTGGTACTGCAGGCCAGACGAACATTTCTCCAATCGTTAAAATGATCATACCCGTCATAAACATTGAGAAATGATCGGCAGTGCTCACAAGAATAGTCGAAGCGATAAAGAATCCAATTCCAAACAACATTTGCTTTCTCATACTTAACTCAAATTTACGTATTGCAGTTGATACGATTGGTTGAGCTAAGACAATAAGCGCACCATTTACAGTCCATAATAGACTATATTTTTTTAATCCAATGTGTAGATTTTGCATTTCTGAAGCAATCGTAGTTTGCCATTGAACATAAACTAACCAACATAAAACATACGCAACACAAACAATCATCAGAGCCTTCATTGAAGGAGTAAATGAAAATTTTTGTTTCTCTGCTTTTTCTACATGAGTTTCTTTTAATTGCTTAGGTTCACCAATATCTTTAAATCCAAATAAAGCTACTAAGAAGAAAATAATATATAATAGCAAATTAGCGGAGAAAATATAATTAATATTTGCGGATGCAACTACTCCACCTAAAGCCGTACCAATCGCCACACCAAGATTTTGAGCTACATAAATTGCATTAAAAGCTTTACGACCACCCTCTGGCCATGCCGCTCCAACCATCGCATACATTGATGGAAATACAATACCAACACCAAACCCTAAGATTACGAAGAAACAACTGTAATATGTCCAAGAATGATTAATAACCAAACCTAATATTGACAAAAACGTAATACTAATACCAGTAAGGATTGACCTATATCCCCCAAATTTATCAAAAAGCCAGCCCCCCAGCATATTACCAAATACACCGGCCAATGAATTAAACATTAAAATAAGCCCCGCAACAGACAAGGACTTTCCTAAATAAATATGGATGTATACTGTATTGAATGGCCATAAGAAAGAATTACCTGTTACATTTAAAATCATACCGATTAACAAAAACCATAGTTTTTTTGGCATCCCGTACTCCCCTCAAAGCTGTCCCTTTTTATCTATTTTTATCTCGTTAACTCATTAATTGTAGAGGAGAATCTTCCTAGTTTCAAGAGGCACGCATTAAGTGGCGATAGACTAAGAAGGACAAAAAACCTAGAAGGTATTAGAAAAGTACCATATAATCCCTAAAATTACCAAAATAAAAAGAAAAAAGGAAGGCATGCCTTCCTCTTCTTTTACTCTCTATTCCCTTTTTCTGCCTTACCCCTGCTTTGATCTCTGTGGTTGTCCTTTTTTAGCGTTATTCATTTTGACTTGATCTACTGCTGAAAGTTCACCTGAGAATTCTGTTTTCGTTTTATTCTTTGTTGTTTGTTCTGGATTACTACTTTTTGATTTCTTTTTAACCATTTTTGGTTTCCTCCCAAGGATCGCATATTCTTGAACGTATTCTTGCATATTCTAGTCTCCTTTAGTGCGGAGTAATAATCATTTGATGTTGTAGCTGTGTTAATTGTCTACGTAAACGATTAAATTCATCTCTATTTTCTAAATTTGCAAGGTTTTCAACTTTTTCTAACTGCATAATTGCTTGCTCAAGCCCTGACTGTGCTTCTGAATACTCAATTCCGTTAAAATGCTCTTGTCGCATGCCAATTTCTAATTGTTGCACTGCATAATCATAGGCTTGTTTCGCTTGTTGTACTTGTTCTTGTCCGAAATTGCGATCTGTTATTCCCAAGAAAATACCCCCTTTGAGACTTTAATGAAGTATCCGATATGTAGGTTACCTCAAGGATAGTATTTCCGAACCTTTCAATCAGAGTACAATTATTTCTTTACAAATAAGAAAGGTTTTTCCATTTGGTTTTCTTTTTAGAGCATGATAAAATCGATAATATTGACTTAAATTAAGGGAGGGATGAGGAATGACAAAAAACAATCCTTTTCCATATACAATAGATCATAAAAGATATCACTCATGGAATTATCATTTAAGACAACAATTTGGCGAAAAAGTTTTTAAAGTTTCAATTGACGCTGGATTTGATTGTCCAAATAGAGATGGTACAGTTGCGTTTGGAGGTTGTACTTTTTGTAGCGCATCTGGTTCGGGCGACTTTGCAGGTGATCGAGCTGAAGATGTTGTAACTCAATTTCATAAAATAAAAGATAAAATGCATGAGAAATGGCAAAACGGAAAATACTTAGGCTATTTCCAAGCTTATACAAATACTCACGCACCAGTAGAAGTATTAAAACAAAAGTTCGAACCAATATTAGAGCAAGAAGGCGTTGTAGGTTTATCAATCGCAACAAGACCAGATTGTTTACCAGATGATGTTGTTGAATATCTTGCAGATTTAAATAAACGAACTTATTTATGGGTTGAATTAGGATTACAAACTGTTCACGAAAAAACTGCAAATATTATTAATCGTGCCCACGATTATAAAACTTACGTAGAAGGCGTAGAAAAATTAAGAAAGCACAACATCCGTATTTGTTCACATATTATTAACGGGTTACCTTTAGAAACTCCAGAAATGATGATGGAAACAGCAATGGAGGTTGCTAAACTTGATATCCAAGGAATTAAAATTCACTTACTTCACCTATTAAAAGGTACTGCAATGATGAAGCAATATGAAAAAGGACTAGTTGAATTCATGGATTTTGATGCTTATATTAACTTAGTCGTTGATCAGCTTGAAATTATTCCAAGTGATGTAATCGTTCATCGTATTACTGGAGACGGTCCACCTGACTTATTAATCGGACCAATGTGGAGCTTAAAAAAATGGGAAGTACTAAATGCAATTGATCGTGAGTTTGAACGTAGAAATAGCTGGCAAGGTAAATATGCAAATAATCGAGCACAATTAACATGATTCTAGATCGCATTTTACCGTACGCTAGAAAGCTTCTCCAATCAACTGTTAAAGAAGGCGATATTACCATTGATGCCACTATAGGTAATGGTCATGATACAGTATTTTTAGCAAAATTGGTTGGTGAAACTGGACATGTTTACGGATTTGATATCCAAGAACTAGCTATTCAAAAGACGACTGAAAGAATAAATAATGAAAATTTAAGCAATCAAGTTACACTTTTTCAAAGAAGTCATGCAGAAGTAAAAAAAGTAATCCAAGCTTCATTACACAAGAAATTAAAAGGTGCAATTTTTAATCTTGGTTATTTACCTGGTAGTGATAAATCAGTTGTAACAGTACCCGAGTCTACTATTTCAGCAATAGAACAAATACTCGAAATGATGGCACCAGAAGGGATTATTGTAGTTGTTATTTATCATGGTCATGAAGGCGGAGAAATTGAAAAAGATGCATTAATGAACTTTGCTCAAAACATCCCACAAGACTTGGCACATGTACTAACTTATCGATTTATTAATCAAGCAAATAATCCTCCTTTTATATTAGCAATTGAAAAAAGGGCTTAAGAAAAAACTGTCTAATTCAGACAGTTTTTTTATTTTCCCCTCAAATTCTCAAAAGTACAATTATAGAATTCCATTTTGACCTCTTCTTTATAAATACCTTAAAAATTCATTAAAAATTCATTAATGGTAAATTTTTCTTGGAAAATTGGTAAAGATAAAAAAATCAAAATAAGAAAGAAGGTTTTCAAAATGAAAAAAACTATTTTTGCAGGTGCAGTAGTTAGTCTTTTTACACTTAGTACAATTACAGTAAATGCCGAAAACATCGCGTCAGCAAATTATTATGTCCATCCACATCATGATCACGATGCAACAACAGATGATGGTGAGCATCATAGACATCATCATCACCATAACAAAAAAGCAAATAAAATGTTAGAAAACCACAAAAAAGAAGTTGTTAAGTATATTTCCAATTACTTAAACCAACCTGAAGCTAATATAAATAAATCTGTTGAGCAACATAAAATGAAAATGAAGCAATTAATATTTATTGCAGTTGTATCAAAACTTTCAAATAAACCTTTGGAAAATATCATCGCTCAAAAAGGTAAAACAAATTCATTTAAAGAAATATTAGATAATAATAATATTAAACGTGAGCAGTTTTTTGAAGAAATGAAAAGAGTTCATCGAGATATATTTACTCAAATTGAACCAACTAAAAATTAAATTAACAAGAGCGCCCCTTAAGTCTTTGTACTTATTGGGCCTCTTTTTTTGTTTAAATTACTTGTTTCTAATGAAGTTATAAACAGACGATCAAGTTTTTTATTAAGAACATATCCACTTTTGATAAAACTAAAATATCTAGTAATTTTATCGACCTATAAAAATTCACAAAAAATTATTAATAATATCTAATTACGGCGTATTCATGGAATCAATTGAATATTATGTAAAGATATAACCAATTCGTAGTTGATTTAGATAAACCAACTCTAGGGGCGTGAAGAGTTGACTACAAACCTAAACAATTTGAATAAAATACTTCGTAATGTTTTTCAGTTCATTTTACGGAATTCGAATTGGATCTTATTATTAATTGGATTAATTGCCTTTATCAATTACTGGTCAATTTTTTACCTTATTTCATTATATAGAGGATTTCATACAGAATCTTCACAGGTCAATCAGATGACCCTTTGGGTAATTTATGGGTATTTTTATGGTTTCTTTGGGAGTATGATTTTAATTTATGTACACTCTTTTGTACTTAAATATATGTTGTTTTTTCGAAAAATAAAAAGCGCCATTTCGTTTATACTCCTTCATTTTGCTTATTTTGTTTCGCTTATTTTATTAATTCTATTAAACTAAGTTTCTATTTATTTTGTTACTATTTTATCTCTTAAACTTGTTTTCTTATTCAATTTTAGTTTATACTTAGATTAAATTTAATGCATTGTTCGGAGGAGCCTGTCACGATTGGGATAAGTATGTAATTTACTTACCCAATCGTGGCAGGTTCTTTTTTTATGCGTTCAGACGGGAGATGAATTTATGCTTTATATGCAACTTGCGATTATATTGATTGCCTCTAAAGTTTTTGGGGATTTAAGTACAAAGCTTGGTCAGCCTGCAGTTTTAGGAAAGCTATTAGTAGGGATCATACTAGGTCCAGCTGTTCTTGGAGTCATTACTGAAACAGAAACATTACATGAAATGAGCGAAATTGGCGTCATTTTACTTATGTTTATTGCTGGTTTAGAAACTGATCTTAATGAATTTAAACGAACTGGGAAAGCTTCTTCTTATGTAGGGATACTCGGAATACTATTCCCATTATTATCAGGTTATCTTTATGGAATTTCCATAAACTTAAACCAATTTGAAGCTATTTTTTTAGGGCTAATTCTTTCTGCAACTAGCGTAAGTATTTCTGTGGCTACATTAAAAGAAATGGGTAAACTTAAAACAAAAGATGGGGCAACAATTTTAGGAGCTGCCGTAATTGATGATATTGTTGTCATCATAGCATTAGCATTTGTTATGAGTTTCAGTGGTAGCGACGTTAGTTTACCAATTCTTTTATTTAAAAAGTTTATATTTTTTACATTTGCCATATTAATTGGTTGGAAGATTGTACCTTGGTTCCTGAAAAAGTTTATTAAACTAAACGTTTCAGAAACATTAATCTCTGCTGCTTTAATCGTTTGCTTCTTATTCTCAGCCTTTGCAGACCAAACAGGTATTGCTGCTATAATTGGAGCTTATATCGCAGGAATTTCGATATCTGTTACTAAGTTTAAACAAGAAGTTTTTGAAAAGGTCGAAACGATTGCTTACTCTGTATTTGTACCTGTGTTTTTCACTTTAATAGGTGTATCAGTTCAATTTACGGGGTTAAGTCATTCGGTTCCGACTATTATTATGATAAGTATTATCGCTATTTTAACGAAACTAATTGGTGGAGCATTAGGTGCAAAGCTGGCTGGATTTCCAACTAAAAATTCACTCGGAATTGGTTCAGCAATGGTATCTCGTGGGGAAGTTGCCCTGATTATGGCATCAACAGGTTTAGCAAATAATCTTTTAAGTAAGGAAATGTTTGCCATCCTTGTTATTGTGGTACTAATCACGACAATTGTAACTCCACCTCTTATGAAGTTATTTTTTACAGAAAAAAGCGAAGTTTTAAGTAAAAATGTGTAAACACGAAAAAGGATAGTTTTATCTACTATCCTTTTTCGTGTTTTCCTGTCTTTTTTAAACTGATTCCCTGACCCTTCTATTACCAGCCTTTAACTCTTTTAATTTAAAATATAACTTAGCATTGCCATAGAAAAAGAATGATGTTAAGCCACCGTTCTTAACAATCCCTCTTCTAATCCTTTTCATCTCGTCTGGTCCTGCCATTTTTTTATCAGCCAAATAAATGCCTAGTAATCCCTGGCATATCATTCGATGAAAACGATAATCTTTTAAATCTTTTAAAGCTTGATCACTTTTAGTTGAAAAATACTCAATCCTATTTAACATGACATCTTTAGACGGGTAATAACTGCAGAAATTTAAATCTCCGCCTTCTTCGTCTTCCTTTTGATCAATTACATAATCTAGTAGAATATGAAGTCCTTGTACATAAGGGAAATAACTCTTATAGACTTGTTCAAATAATTTTTCAGAAATCACTTCGTTAAATGAATAAGAAACTAAACAAAAAATCCCAAGTGTTGAACCAGCGCACGCAGAGAATTCATACCATTCTAAGTCAGAAAGGTCTGGTTGATATTTTTCAAACCAATTTGTTAATCTAGGCACTCGCTCTTCTTTTTTTACATGCTTATGTATTTGTAACTTACAATAATAATCAGCAAGTTGAACTAAGTATTCTTTAATTCCCTCATAATGCTTCGATTGATTTAAACTACTATGACACTTCGAAACTAGTGCACGTAAATATCCACCATCGTCTTGTTCTTCTCGGAAGCGATAATACATTTGATCGGATTTTTGGCATTTTACTGCATCAATCATTGACTCATGTAGTGCTTCAAAATCAACTGGATCAAGCGATGTACTACGATCGCATAAATTATCTAAGTAATCACTAATTGTTTGATATGCAACGATAAATTCTATTACAGGTTTTAAATTCTTTTCAGAAAGTAATGCTAAAATTGCACCACCTTCACAATGGAATGTTTTTGTATCGATACTCATTAATGCTTGTTTTCTAAGTTCTGGGTCTGGGATTGTCGTTGCAAAATTTCTCCAATAGTTTAATTCCTGATGCACTAAAGGAAAAACAGCTTTATAAACTTTCGGCATTAATTGGATCGGATTTTTAGGTAGTGACATTTTTTCACTCCTCCCTATTTTTCATTAATTATCTATTGTTAAAATAAGTTATACTCATATTGAAGTAAATATTATGGAGGTGAACTATGTTGCCTTGTTGTTTAGAGAATTAAACTAAACAATCATCGTATTTTTTATATACTTGGCAACGGTATAGTATGATATTACCATACAAAGGGAAGCAACCCAAAATCGAACCATCAGCTTTTATCGCTTCAACTGCAACTGTTACCGGTTCTGTCACAATTGGAGCAAATAGTAGTGTATTTTTTGGTGCAGTAATCCGTGGCGACGTTAATGATACAATCATTGGAAATGATGTAAATGTTCAAGATTTATCTGTTCTTCACCAAAGTCCAAAATGCCCTCTAATTTTAGAAGATGGCGTTACAATTGGACATAGTGTTATTTTACATAGCTGTACAGTTAAAAAGAATGCATTAGTTGGGATGGGTTCAATCGTCTTAGACGGTGCTGAAATCGGTGAAGGTGCAATGATTGGTGCTGGTAGCTTAGTTCCTGGTGGAAAAGTAATCCCTCCTAACACATTAGCGTTTGGTAGACCGGCTAAAGTAGTACGTGAATTAACAGAGGAAGACATCGTTGATATGGATCGAATTCGTAAAGAATATATTGAAAAAGGACAATTCTATAAAAAAGTAGAAGAAGAAAATCAGTCAATATAATTTGAGGATTTTTTACATACTATGCTACATTAATAAGAAAAAGAGAAGGACTCGATTAAAGCCTTCTCTTTTTTAGGTTTTACTGATAATTTTGATCCGCTCGAATTTATTTTATGATAATTTCATGTAATTACTGTTGTTTCGACTCAGGTTTATGATTTGTGGTCTTATTTGCAGTTTCACCGATTATTTGTAGTTTGACTTTCTTAATTGCAGATTTGCTAGTTTTATTTGTAGTTTCAGCTTTTTTATTTGCACCTTCAAGATTGCAATTTCAGCCTTTTTATTTGCACTTTTCACAAATTCATTTGCACTTTCAAGATTATTGGATACCTTATTCACCCCCGCTCCGATTCGTTTAATAAAAATTTACATATCTAAATTATTCATTTACAAAAGCTTCTATTTAAATCCATAAACCCTTTTTATAATGAAGTTACAAATATCAGCATAATGGAGGATGAAAAATGAGCGCTATTCTTCAAAAGATTCACACATATGAATGTCAACTGTTTTATCGCGTTAATTCATTGTTCCAGAAGCGTTACTTGAATTTTTTCTTTCGCAATATTACCCATCTTGGTGGAGCTACTTTTACAATTGCATCAGCACTAATTTTATTACTTTATTCCAAAGGTGAATTACATGAAGCATCAATCTTATGTTGTTGTACCCTTTCTCTTAGCCATATTCCTGTTCATTTTCTTAAACGTTTTTATCCACGTAAAAGACCTTATCTTAAACTAGAAGGTACTTTTGTGCTGAAAAATCCTTTAAAAGATCATTCCTTCCCTTCTGGTCATACAACGGCAATTATATCTGTTGCTCTTCCTATTATGATTTATTTACCAATTACAGCGTTTATTTTACTTCCTTTAGTTTTGTGTGTCTCATTCTCACGAATTTATCTTGGCTTACATTATCCATCAGATGTGTTTTTCGGAATATTACTTGGTATATTTACTACATTTATTTCACAGTTTTTTATCTATCATTTGTGAGGAGGAGAAGTTATGAGAGTAGCTATTTTTACAGACACCTTTATTCCTCAAGTGAATGGTGTTGCCAAAACTTTAAATCGATTTACAAATTACTTAAAAGATCATGGCCATTCATATCATGTGTTTGCTCCTGAGGACTATGGATTATCATCAACCCAAGATATAACAAGATTAAAATCTGTACCATTTAAAATTTATCCTGAATGTAAAATTTCATTTCCAAACCTTTCAAAAATGAAAAAGACGCTTAAAGAATTTAATCCGGATATTATTCATATCGCAACGCCATTTACGATTGGATTAAGTGGTCTCCATATTTCTAAAAAAATGAAAATTCCTTTGGTTGCTTCATACCACACAAATTTTGACCATTATCTTCAGTACTATAACTTAACATTCTTAGAAAATATTTTATGGAAGTATTTGGATTGGTTTCATAAACCTACTCAAAAAATATTTGTTCCTTCGAAGGATACATTCAATCATTTAGAGACAAAAGGTTTTAACAATCTCTCTATTTGGACCCATGGTGTTGACTGTTCGATCTTTCGTCCAACTTTGAATCATAATGAAATTAAACAAAAATATAATATTACTTCTAAATATACGGTTTGTTTTGTTGGCAGGATTGCACCTGAAAAGGATTTA
>Ga0209461_10000464_pt1 | contig 11713 bp, 10 predicted proteins | sample AgamicAsMarz_FD_187162 | JGI IMG/M metagenome (GOLD analysis project Ga0209461, IMG submission 187162) | Agave microbial communities from Guanajuato, Mexico - As.Ma.rz (SPAdes) (version 2) | ecosystem: Host-associated > Plants > Phyllosphere > Phylloplane/Leaf | place: Guanajuato, Mexico... | reverse complement strand
GGTTTACCTGCCTATTCGCCAGTGAGGTTTCTATGCAACGAGGGATAGTCTGGATCGTCGATGACGATAGCTCCATCCGCTGGGTGCTTGAACGCGCGCTCACTGGAGCCGGTTTGAGCTGTGCGACCTTTGACAGCGCAAGCGAGGTGCTGGATGCCCTCTCAACCAAGACCCCGGACGTTTTACTGTCAGATATTCGCATGCCCGGTATGGATGGCCTGGCGCTGCTGAAACAGATTAAGCAGCGTCATCCGATGCTTCCGGTCATCATAATGACGGCGCATTCGGATCTGGACGCCGCTGTCAGCGCCTATCAGCAGGGTGCCTTTGATTACCTGCCTAAACCGTTTGATATCGACGAAGCGGTGGCGTTGGTCGAGCGAGCCATCAGTCACTATCAGGAACAGCAGCAGCCTCGAAATCAGCCGGTCAGCGGACCCACCACCGATATCATTGGTGAAGCACCGGCGATGCAGGATGTGTTTCGTATCATTGGCCGGTTATCGCGCTCGTCGATCAGTGTGCTGATCAACGGCGAGTCCGGTACCGGTAAAGAGCTGGTAGCTCATGCGCTGCATCGCCACAGTCCGCGTACCAAAGCGCCTTTCATCGCGCTGAACATGGCGGCCATTCCCAAAGATTTGATTGAATCCGAACTGTTCGGTCACGAGAAAGGTGCCTTTACCGGCGCAAACCAGATCCGTCAGGGCCGTTTTGAGCAGGCGGATGGCGGCACGCTGTTTCTGGATGAGATCGGTGATATGCCGCTGGATGTGCAGACCCGTCTGCTGCGCGTGCTGGCCGATGGCCAGTTCTATCGCGTTGGTGGCTATGCGCCAGTGAAAGTGGATGTGCGTATTATCGCCGCAACCCACCAGAATCTGGAATTACGCGTGCAGGAAGGCAAGTTCCGTGAGGACCTTTTCCACCGCCTGAATGTGATTCGCGTGCATCTGCCACCGCTGCGTGAGCGACGTGAGGACATCCCGCGTCTGGCACGTTACTTCCTGCAGGTGGCGGCCCGTGAGCTGGGGGTGGAAGCGAAGATTCTGCATCCGGAAACCGAGACAGCCTTAACCCGACTTCACTGGTCCGGTAACGTCCGTCAGCTGGAGAACACCTGTCGCTGGCTGACTGTGATGGCAGCGGGCCAGGAAGTACTGATTCAGGATCTGCCCGGCGAACTGTTTGAATCCAGCACGCCGGAAAATCCGGTGCAGTCGCTGCCTGATAGCTGGGCAACCCTGCTGGCACAGTGGGCCGACCGCGCCCTGCGTTCCGGTCATCAGAATCTGCTGTCAGAAGCCCAGCCAGAGATGGAGCGTACGCTGCTCACCACTGCGCTGCGTCATACGCAGGGCCACAAGCAGGAAGCAGCACGTTTGCTGGGCTGGGGACGAAACACGCTGACGCGCAAGCTGAAAGAGCTGGGCATGGAATAAGCGGTTCGGTACGGGCTGGCGTCATCTGCCAGCCCGTTTCTTCAGATAACGCGAGAGAACTGCTGCTGACGCGCTTTCTGACGCAGATAACGATCAAAACACATGCAGATATTACGAATCAGTAACCGGCCAATCCCCGTCACCTCCAGCCCGCCAGCCGTTTGTACCACCAGCCCATCGGCGATTAACGGTTTCAGCAGCGCCAGGTCTTCGGCAAAATAGTCGCTGAAGCAAATTCCCCATTGCGCTTCTGTCGCGGCAAAATCCAGCGAGAAGTTACAAATCAGCGTTTTGATCACATCACGCCGCAGGCAATCATCGTCGGTCAAGGCGATGCCGCGCCACAGGCCATTCCCCTGCTGTTCAACACTCTTGTACCAGGTGTTGAGGTCTTTCTGGTTCTGCGCATAACTGTCGCCAATCATGCTGATGGCTGAAACGCCAAGCCCCAGCAAATCGCTGTCGCCCTGGGTCGTGTATCCCTGGAAATTGCGATGCAGCTGCCCTTTCCGCTGCGCGATAGCCAGCTCATCCTGCGGCTTTGCAAAGTGATCCATCCCGATAAACTGGTAGCCCTGCTGAGTCAGCATCACGATGGTCTGCTGTAAAATATCCAGCTTTTGCTGAGCGGATGGCAGTTCATCCTGTTTGATTTTACGCTGCGCCGCGAACATCGCTGGCAGATGTGCATAGTTAAACACGCTAAGGCGATCGGGATTGAGTGCCAGTACCCGCTCCAGCGTCCAGGCAAAGCTGGCTGGCGTCTGCAGGGGCAAGCCGTAGATCAGGTCGATGCTGACAGAGCTGAAGCCCTGTTCACGGGCGCGCGCCATCAGGCCGAAAATCACCTCTTCGTCCTGTACCCGGTTCACCCGTTCCTGCACCGATTTATTGAAGTCCTGTACCCCCATGCTCAGACGATTGAATCCCAGCGATCGCAGGTGATCAATCACATCCAGCTCAATTTCCCGGGGATCAACTTCGATCGACATTTCGGCATCATCGGCCACGCTAAAGTGCTGCTTAAGCAAGCCCACCAGCCGCGAAATCTGCGCATTGTCGAGAAAGGTTGGCGTGCCGCCGCCCCAGTGAAGCTGCGTGACCTGACGCTGACGAAATAGCGGTGCACGCTGAATAATCTCCTGCTCAAGCACATCAAGATAACGGTCCGCTTTGTGGCGCTGACGGGTCACTATCTTATTACAGCCGCAGAAGTAGCAGAGACGATGGCAGAAGGGAATATGGACGTAGAGTGACAGCGGACGATCAGGGTAGCACGCTACGGCTCGCTGAAAATCGCCTTCCGCGTAGTGCTCGCTGAACTCCAGCGCGGTGGGATAAGAGGTGTAACGCGGGCCGGCATAATTGTACTTTTCAATTAACGCCTGATCCCACTCAATCTGCTGCGATGGCATGCTCACTCCTTCCGGTGACGTCGTCTGAGAGAAGGTCGCGAAGAAGAGGAGATAAAAGGTGAGCGGGATGAGACCCGACGTAAACGTTGCTTCAGACGCGACAGGCGTCGTAGTTTAAACAATAACCACAGCAGATAACATGTCGCCAGCAGCGCGAAAATTGATCCAGGCCAAAACATTGTCGTTTACCTGTTAAGCACGGCATGCGGGTAACGCATGCCGATCAAATTTGCTTAGTTGCCTTTCAGCAGACGGTACATATCTTCTTCAGCCTGCTCATCTTCGGCATCATCCATCACAATGCCTAACTGCTCCATCAGTTCGTCGATACGATCCAGCGAGGCATCCAGCCAGCCCTGATCTTCAGCCGACAGCGTTTCGCCATTTTCCAGCCGATCCAGCAGCGCATCCAGACGTTCGTCATTTTCCAGCTTCGCCAGCTCTTCTTCTGGTGTCAGACGCACTTTCTTCTCTGCTGCCGGTTTTTCTGCGCTTTTCTTTGGTTTAACGGCGGCGGTTTTTCCTTCAGCGATCAGGGCCACCGGTTTTTTACTCCCGATGCGCGGATCTTTCACGCTGTCCGCCTGACGTCCGCCATTGTTTTCGGACGCAGCCGGATTAGCACGGCTGCCAGATGCATGTCCGCGATGCTTTTTATCACGTTTGCGATCGCGTGCTTCATGGTTGATATCGTCACGCGATTTGCGTTTGGCTTTGACGGCAGGTTTGCCGTTAGCAGCTCGTGCAGGTTGCTTCATAGTATTCGGTCCCGGCTTTTTTTATTCAGTATAGAATTGCGGCGAAATCTAGCAGAAAGTAGACAAAGAAAAAAGGCGACAGCTCAAGCTGTCGCCTTATTTCATACCTTCATAAGAAGGAATCATGTTTTAAATCCTTTTCGGCTCGTAACATCCCGGTTAATCCCGCGCCTGCTCAACTCCTGAGCTATTCCTTATCCCTGTCTGGCCGCATCCCTGACCCTGTTCCATTCCATCGCTCATAACCCTCCTGGTATCCCTGAGCGCATCATCCTGATGTGTGCTGCCGTGCACTGCACACTAATGTAGACCAACTGGTAAAAGCCTCAAGCCAGTGTCAAAAATAGTTAGTTCAAAAAAAGAACGTTTTAAGATAAGTGGTTGAATTACATGTTTTTTTATTTTTAGTAATTAAAGTAAAAAGCGAAATAACCCGCACCGTGAATGGCAAATCTCTTACAAAGTTTGTTACCGAGATGCGATTGAGCACTTTCGCGTCATAACGCGTATAATCGCCCGCATTGCCTTAATGCGTTTTCTGGAGTGTCACCTTGTCTGAATTGAATTACCACGTTACCCACTTTGTCATGAGCGCGCCGGATATCCGCCATCTGCCTGCCGATACCGGAATTGAGGTGGCTTTCGCTGGCCGCTCGAACGCGGGAAAATCGAGTGCGCTGAATACGTTAACCAATCAGAAGGGTCTGGCGCGTACCAGTAAAACGCCGGGACGTACGCAGCTGATTAACCTGTTTGAAGTGAAAGAAGGTAAGCGTCTGGTCGACCTGCCCGGTTACGGTTATGCCGAAGTCCCGGAAGAGATGAAGCTGAAGTGGCAGCGCGCGTTAGGTGAATACCTGCAAAAACGTCAGGCGCTGAAAGGACTGGTTATCCTGATGGATATCCGTCATCCGCTGAAAGATCTCGACCGGCAGATGATTCAGTGGTCAGTGGAAAGTGGCATTCCGGTGCTGTTGCTTCTCACTAAAGCAGACAAACTGGCCTCAGGTGCCCGTAAAGCGCAGCTCAATGTCGTGCGTGAAGCCGCACTCGAATTTGTTGGTGATGTGCAGGTAGAGCTCTTCTCATCGCTGAAGAAAATCGGCGTGGATAAGGTTCGTCAGAAGCTGGACAGCTGGTTTAATACGCTTGAACCTGCGGTTGAAGATCAGGACGCGGAAGAGTGAGTGGCAACCCTGTGCCGGTGATGTTGACGGTACAAAAAGCCCAATAAAAAACGCCCCAGTCACAAAATGACTGGGGCGGCTAAATTCAGCCAAATCCGATTACGTGAAGTAAAAGGTCTGAAAGATAGAACATCTTACCTCTGTACCCTACGCGACGAACTTTACCTGATTTTCTGTGCGTGACAAAGGCTTTTTTGTTGCTTACTTACATGAAACAGGACTTTTTTTACCATGCACGTCACAAAAATAGCGTTGCGATGTAGTTTAATGACGAAAAAAGTGTTTAGGCGATAAGCAGTTAGAAAAGCGCTTTCTCTCAGTGCCAGCGTTGACCGCGCTAAACCGGTCAACTAAACGATTTTCTTATACCTGATTCAGGGCCGATTCTGTTCTTCAGAACCGACCACACGCATCGAATCAGTGGGCTTCATCCCAGTTGTCACCCACACCGACCTCAACCAGTAAAGGTACGTCGAGCTGCACGCTACCTTCCATCAGCGCACGGATTTTCTGGCTCGCCTCTTCAACCGCCCCGGCTTTGACTTCGAACACCAGTTCATCGTGAACCTGCATGATCATTCTGACGGCATTGTCGTTTTGCTGTTCCAGCCAGTTATCCACGGCAATCATTGCCCGCTTAATGATATCCGCTGCCGTTCCCTGCATCGGCGCATTGATCGCGGCACGTTCAGCGGCTTTCCGGCGAATGGCGTTACCGGATTTAATATCGGGCAGCCACAGCCGACGGCCTTCCAGCGTTTCGACATAGCCTTTACTCGCCGCCAGCTGGCGTGTGTTCTCCATATAGCGCAGGACGCCTGGATAGCGTTCAAAGTAGAGATCCATATACTTTTTCGCTTCACCCGCGCCGATATTCAGCTGACGCGACAGGCCAAAGGCGCTCATGCCATAAATCAGACCAAAGTTGATCGCTTTGGCGCTGCGACGCTGTTCGCCGCTGACCTTATCCAGCGCCACGCCAAACACTTCCGATGCCGTCGCGCGGTGGATATCTTCGCCCTGGGCAAAAGCGTCCAGTAATCCTTTGTCCTGAGAGAGATGCGCCATGATACGCAGTTCGATTTGTGAATAGTCTGCCGCCACAATGCGATGGCCTTTGGCCGCTACAAATGCCTGACGGATTCGGCGTCCTTCATCATTACGCACCGGAATGTTTTGCAGATTCGGATCGGCAGAGGATAAGCGTCCGGTTGCGGTGACGGCCTGATGATAAGAGGTATGTACCCTGCCACTGATCGGATTGATCATCAGCGGTAATTTATCCGTATAAGTAGACTTAAGTTTGGATAAGCCGCGATGCTCCAGAATCACTTTGGGTAACGGATAATCAAGTGCCAGCTCGGCTAACACCTCTTCGCTGGTTGACGGCGCGCCGCCTGGTGTTTTCTTCGTGGGCTTGATGCCCTGTTTTTCAAACAGGATCACCTGAAGCTGCTTGGTGGATGAGAGGTTGAAGGGTTCCCCCGCCAGCTCATGCGCTTTCAACTCAAGCTCAGCCAGTCGGGCCGTCAGCTCTTTCGAATGCTGCGCCAGAATAGACTGATCGATCAGCACACCGTTGCGCTCTATGCGCGAAATCACCGTCAGTAACGGCATCTCAATCTGTTCGAAGACTTTTTTCGGACCCGCTTCTTTCTCCAGCTCTGGCCACATCTTCAGATGCAGCTGCAGGGTCACATCTGCATCTTCTGCAGCGTAATGGGATGCCTGCTCTAATGCGATTTGATTGAACGTCAGCTGATTTTTGCCTTTACCGGCGATCTCCTGGAAGGTCACGGTTTTATGGTTAAGCCAGCGAGCGGCCAGGCTATCCATGTCATGTTTGCCCACCACGCTGTTGAGGATATAGGACTCAAGCATGGTGTCGAATTTGATACCGGCCAGTTCAATGTCGTAGTTTTTCAGCACGCCGCGATCGTATTTCAGGTTCTGGCCAACTTTCCATGCGCTCTCATCTTCCAGCAAGGGCTTGAGCTGTGCCAGAACGGTAGCGCGATCCAGTTGATCAGGCGCATCAAGATAGTCATGGGCAACCGGCAGATAGGCGGCTTCACCGGGCGCCACCGCGAAGCTGATGCCGACGATGTTAGCGCTCAGGGTATCCAGCGCGTCGGTCTCCAGATCAAACGCAAAGACTTCGCTGTTTTTCAGCTTCTCCAGCCAGCTATCAAAGAGATCCTGATCCAGAATGGTGACATAACCCTCGGTCGGTAACACGCTGCTGGTTTCAGCCACCGGGGCCGGTTCATCGGCCTGCGCTTTTTGCGCCTGCGTAGTGCTCTTTTTACCCTGCAGCCATTTACCGTCCTGCAGGTCACTCAGCCAGCGTTTGAACTCGTAACGACTGAACAGGGCCTGCAATGCCTCTGTATCGGGTTCAGTGACTGTGAGCTCTTCACAGGGCAGCGCCAGCTCAACGTCTGTCTTAATGGTCGCCAGCTGATAAGAGAGAAACGCCACATCACGATTCTGCTCAAGTTTGGTCGCCATGGTTTTGGCACCACGAAAGCCGAGATCGGCCACTTTGTCCAGATTGTCATAGATCGTCCGCATGCTGCCCAGCCCCTGCAGCAACGCCTGTGCCGTTTTCTCACCGACGCCTGGCACGCCAGGAATGTTGTCGGAGCTATCACCCATCATGGCAAGGAAGTCGATGATCAATGCGGGTGGAACACCATATTTCTGCTCAACCTCTTCTGGTCCCAGAATGGTGTTGCTCATGGTGTTAATCAGCGTGATGGCGGGCGTGACCAGCTGCGCCATATCTTTGTCGCCAGTGCTGATCAGCACTGAGAGACCCTTTTTCTCCGCTTCCAGCGCCAGCGTACCGATGACATCATCAGCCTCGACGCCGCTCACAGCCAGCAACGGCAGCCCCATCGCCCGCACCATCTCATGCAGTGGCTCAATTTGTGCACGGAGCTCGTCAGGCATCGGGGGACGGTGAGATTTGTAATGCTCAAACAGCTCGTCCCTGAAGGTTTTGCCTTTAGCATCGAATACCACAGCAACGTGACTCGGATTGTATTGCGCCAGCAGGCTTTTCAGCATGTTGAGCACGCCGTACATGGCGCCAGTGGGTTCACCTGCACTGTTGGTCAGCGGCGGAAACGCGTGATACGCGCGATAAAGATAGGATGAGCCATCGACCAGAATCAGGGGATTTTCTGCTATTTGCGCCATAAGTCTGTGTAGTCTTCGTTGCTATGAGTTGGGCTATAAGGATGCCACAACCAGGCAGAAATGGTGAACTAAGGCGTGCCACGTCTGGAGTTTTTCACGCTTTTGGGGACAGGATCGCAACGATCGTTCTGTGGATAACTTTGTGCGTAAAAATTATAACGCGCTGTTTTTCAGGAAAATAAATAATCGACACTTGAATAAAAACCATAAATTTCATTGGCTTATTTAATTTCCGTGACCCGATCGCTATTTTTAATAGCGCGATCCCTTGTGTGGATATTAAATTTATGCCCTGGAGATGGACAAAAATTGGCCCGTTGTTCAAAGGCATAAAAAAAACGCCAGCAGAGCTGGCGTTTAACGGGGGTGTGAGGCTGATTACTTCTGGCTTACCAGGAATTTAACCACGTTCGCATAGTCTGCGACGAAATTATCCATAGAGCTGGTATCAAGACCGCCGTTGTTAACCATGTATTTGCCATTCACGAAAATAGCAGGCACACCACGCAGATCAACATCAGCAGCGGCTTTTTGCTGCTGCGCAACCAGCGCTTTTACGGCGAAGCTGTTCCAGGCTGCATCATAGTCCGCCGCAGAGATACCGGCCGCTTTGACAAAGGTCTCTTTCAGACTGGCAGGATCGGTGATGGTCTGCGTTTTCTGAATGCCATCGAAGATCGGTGCTGTCACTTTATCTTCAACGCCCAGCGCCATCGCGACAGCCCAGGCCTGGGTTACGACCGGCCCCAGCTCTCCACCGAGAAAATCGACGTGGTATTTCACCATCTTAGTGTCAGCAGGCAGATTCTTTTTCACCGCGTCATTGACGTGATAAATACGTTCAAACTGATAGCAGTGCGGGCAGAAGAAGGAGAAGAACTCCATCACCTGAGGTTCGCCGGCCACAGGTTTAGGCAGACTCACATATTGTTTACCTTCAGTGAACTGGGCAGCAGATGCGCTGAATGCCAGCACTAAACCCATCAGTGCAAACCAAATTTTTTTCATCGTGAAAAATTCTCCTGACTACGTCATTAATATTGCGGTGTCAGCTGCAGAGGAGGTTCCTGCAACAGCTTCTCCTGCTCGGTAAAGAGTGAAATTTGCCTGCGCCAGAAATCTTCATCTGTCATCCAGGGGAAAGCGCGCGGAAAAGCGGGATCCTGCCAGCGTCGGACAACCCAGGCCAGATAATAAACCATGCGCATAGCGCGTAAAGGTTCAATCAGTGAGAATTCATTAATATCAAAATCACTGAATTCACTGTAAGCCTCCAGCAGAATATCCCACTGTATACGCTGTTCCTGTCGATCGCCGCTGATGAGCATCCACAAATCCTGTACTGCCGGGCCATTACGGGCATCATCCAGATCGACAAATAGCGGGCCATCGCGCCACAGGATATTTCCCGGATGGCAGTCGCCATGTAATCGTAGCGGCTGCCACGTGGTATGCCACTGTTGCTGCAGCGTGTTACCCAGCTTATCGATCGCCTGTAGCAGTGCAACCTTAAGCGTTGCAGGCACTAATTGTGAGTGCTCCAGCACCTGCCGGGGTTCATGCAGATACTCATCAAGACCGATGGCAGGACGATGGCTGAACAGCGCTTTGCGCCCGGTCTGATGAATGCGGCCCAGGAAGCGGCCTACCCATTCCATCTGGTCTTCATTGTCTGTCTCATATTGCCGTCCCCCCAGACTGGGAAATACGGCAAAGAAGAAACCAGCGTGGCTGTGCAGTGTCTCGCCCTTTAACCGCAATGGTGCCGCGATGGGCACCTCGTCAGCCAGCAGATCGAGCGCATACTGATGCTCTTCGGCGATCTGTTCAGCTCGCCAGCGCTGTGGGCGATAAAACTTCGCGACATAGCGACGTTTTTCATCATCGCTGAATTGGTAAACCCGGTTCTCATAGCTGTTCAGGGCTGTCAGACCTGATTCGACGCGAATTCCTGTATCCCAGAGCGCATCAAGCAATACGTCGGGATTCAATGTCTGGAAGTTGAAAGCAGCGTCGCTCATCATATTACCTGTAGTTGCCCTTGCATTTAGCTGCCAAGGATAACACTACTCGTCCTGTTTAATGACACCCCGTGCGCGGAGCAGTGCGGTTTTGAAATCAACTTCATAGTCTTTTTTCAGGCCTGGGATCGCATCATCGCTGGCGGAGTCACGCATTTTGAGATGGTAAATTAATACATCGTCGGTTAATTCACTTAACGGGCCACGGAAACCAGATTCCTGCGCCAGTTTCTGCAAAAATGTGACCAGATTCAGGTCAGGCTCTTTTTGCCAGGCGGGTTGCAGCAGTTCGATCAACTCGTTTAAACGATGGCATTTCATTGAGGTTTCTCCATTATTCACAGTGCGTCATCAGCGAGGGCACAGCCATGACAATATTGACCGGCATCATTCTGGCCGGAGGTCAGGGCCGCCGTATGGGTGGTCAGGATAAAGGATTAGTGCAACTTGATGGCAGACCGCTTTATCAGCATGTCCTTGAACGGCTCAGGCCACAAGTCGACATTGTCATGATTAATGCCAATCGTAATATTGATCGCTATCAGTTAAGCGGGTGTCGGGTTGTGCAGGATGTTTTTGATGGCTATCCGGGTCCGCTGGCCGGTATCTACAGTGCATTAGTAGCCATCGACGGTGAATGGGCTGCCTTTTGCTCCTGTGATACGCCTGCAGTTCCTCTTAACTTCGTTGAAAAACTGGCTGAACAACGTGGAAACGCCCCTGCAGTCTGGGTCCGCTCACAATCACGCGACCATCCTACGCTGGCGCTGATTCATCGGGAGATGGCAGCACCTCTTCATGCCTATCTTCACGCCGGTGAACGACGTCTGTTGCACTTCCTGCGCGATCACGGCGGCCATGCTGTGCAACTGGATGATGATGAATCTGCTTTCCGCAATATCAATATGCCTGATGACCTGAATGAGAGAAATTGATATGTCATTACCCTTACTCGCGATTGTCGGCTGGAGTGGTACCGGTAAAACGACGCTATTACAGCAGGTGATACCAATTCTTAATGGTAAAGGGATTCGCGCCGGGCTGATTAAGCATACGCATCATGAGGTGGATATGGATACGCCAGGCAAAGATAGCTATCTGCTCAGAAAAGCGGGTGCCAGTCAGGTAATGGTTGCCAGTTCTGAGCGATGGGCATTGATGTGTGACACGCCGGAAAAGCAGTCAATTGATCTGCCTTATCTGCTCAGCCGTATGGATCACTCTGTGCTGGAGATAGTGCTGGTTGAGGGCTTTAAAGAAGAATCGGTGCCTAAAATTGTTCTCTGGCGTGCCGGGATCAAAGGTGGCATCGAGGAACTGCTTGATGAGCAGGTGATCGCTGTCGCCAGCGATCAGAAATTAGCGCTGAATGTGCCGGTTCTGGATATAAATCGTCCTGATAGCGTGGCAGATTTCATTGCAGACTGGCTGAAAAAGCTCTGAAACGGGGAAGTTTTCGTGCTTTTCACAATCTTCAGACGTAAAAAAGCCCCGCACGGAAGTGCGGGGCTTCTTCACTTATATAATGCCTGGCAGTTCCCTACTCTCGCATGGGGAGACCCCACACTACCATCGGCGCTACGGCGTTTCACTTCTGAGTTCGGCATGGGGTCAGGTGGGACCACCGCGCTAAAGCCGCCAGGCAAATTCTGTTCTCCGCGCCGCCCCTTAAGGCCGCACGGTCTT
>Ga0209461_10000462_pt1 | contig 11746 bp, 9 predicted proteins | sample AgamicAsMarz_FD_187162 | JGI IMG/M metagenome (GOLD analysis project Ga0209461, IMG submission 187162) | Agave microbial communities from Guanajuato, Mexico - As.Ma.rz (SPAdes) (version 2) | ecosystem: Host-associated > Plants > Phyllosphere > Phylloplane/Leaf | place: Guanajuato, Mexico... | reverse complement strand
CTCTCATGAGGAACCTTTTGCTTCTTTTTTGCTGTTTTACTTCCTCATGAACCTCTCATGAGGAACCTTTTTGCTTCTTTTTGCTGTTTTACTTCCTCATGAACCTCTCATGAGGAACCTTTTTGCTTCTTTTTGCTGTTTTACTTCCTCATGAACCACTCATGAGGAACCTTTTTGCTTCTTCTTGCTGTTTTACTTCCTCATGAACCTCTCATGAGGAACCTATATTCATCTTCTCGCTATAAATGAGTTTTTGCTTAAAAGCTCTATTACAAAGTCCAATTAATAAGTAATCCAGCATGAGTTAATCCACCACCAAATCCATACAGTAAAACCTTATCTCCATATTTAAGTTTTCCTTCCTTCACTCCTTTAACTAACGATAAAGGAATAGTGGCTGATGATGTATTTCCGCAATCTACTAAGCTATTTAATGATTTATCGATTGGAAATTCACTTCTTTCGCAGATTGATTCAATCATTCTTAAATTTGCACTATGTGGAACAAACCAATCGACTTCATTTAATAAAGTGGATCCATTGTTTAGTACAGCTTGCATTCCTTTTGGTACAGTGGTAACTGCCCATTTGTATACTTCGCGTCCATTTTGAATGATATTATTGTTATTAATTATTTCTTCACCGAACATTTGATTTGATAAATTTGAACAATATAAATGTTTTCCTTTTTCACCTTCTGATCCTAAGTATGAGGAAATGAAGCTAGGTAGTTCTTCATCATATTCTACTAAAGCTGCACCAGCTCCATCACCAAATAAAATGCAAGTAGTACGATCTTCATAATCGGTTATTTTAGATAAGGTTTCTGCCCCAACTACTAGAATTTTTCGATTTAATCCTGATGTAATTAATCCATTTGCCATATACAAACCGTAAGTAAAACCTGCGCAAGCAGCATTTAAATCAATTGCCCCAGCATTTTTTATGCCAAGCTTTGCTTGAATAATTGAAGCAACACTTGGCGTTTTGAAGTCGGGCGTTAACGTACAAACGATAATCATATCAACATCTTCAACAGACTTATTGTATTGTTCCATCAAATCTTTTATAGCCTTGAAGCTTAAGTCGCTTGTATATTCATTTTCATTTGCAATTCTTCTCTCTTTTATGCCAGTTCGCTTTACAATCCATTCATCATTTGTTTCAACTATTTTTTCTAAATCCTTATTTGTTAATACTTTTTCTGGTACATATGAACCTATTGCAGTGATACGTGCTTTCGAATTTTGCATTATGGTCACCTCAGTCATATTTTTTTATATCCTTTCAATATTATATCACCAGATATTAATACTAGGTACTAATTTTATTTTAAAATTTTTTCATTCTTTTAATTTAGGGGTGTGATTAGTTGGGGTATTAAACTAACTAAAGTTGCTACAACAGCAACTTTAGTTTAAAAATATTATAATTCTAGTGTCATAAAAACACTATTAAGGTCATCTTTATATCCTCCAAAAGGCTTACAATACTTAAATCCAAAGAGTTCATATAGTTTTTTTGCTGGATTGAATGCTTCCATTGAACCTGTTTCCAAACTTATTCTCTTGTAGCCCCTAATTTTTGCCTCTTCGATTATGTGTTGGAGCATGCGCCTTGCGACTCCTTTTCTTAAATGGGCTGAAGAAGTTCTCATTGATTTTACTTCCCCATGTAATGGGTCAAGTTCTTTTAGAGCACCACATCCAACTAATTCATTTTGTTCCCATACACTCCAAAACGTAATTTCCGGTTTCTTTAATCCTTCAAGATTTAAAGCATGTATACTTTCAAGTGGAGAATGCTGTGTCATACCTTGAAGGTGCTCACTAATTAACATAGCAACTTCAGTTCCAGTTAAATCATCAACCTTAATATCCACGAATGACCACCTCATTCCTTTTTTATGATTGCTATTATTATACTAAATTTTCAGCAAACTTCTTACTAGTTTATTTATCTAAACCCTAATAAAATAGAATTTTATGGAAAAAATAAAAATCTAGAACAAAAAATAGAAGTCAAAAGAAGGAATTCAAATGAATCGTAAATTAAATATAAGTGGTTTTCAATTCTTTTGTATGATTTTTATGTTTGGGGTCGGTGCTTCTCCACCAGTCGAAATATATGCTAGAGCTAAACAAGATGGATGGATTAGTTTATTAATAGGACTCATTGCAGCTTGTTTAATCTTTGCGGTGTATATTAAGTTATATTCTTTATTTCCTGAACTACCCTTAACAAAATATATTCAAATCATTTTAGGGAAATATGTCGGGAAAATATTAGCACTAGTATACATCTTATATTTTCTTTATGTTGCTGCGCGGTCTTTACGTGATTTTGAGGATTTATTAACAATCACTCTGTATAATGCTTCTTCTTTAATTTCAATTGGATTAATCATGATGTTATTAATCATGTATGCAATTTCTAAAGGACTAGAAACATTCGCTCGATCTAGTGAATTTATATTTATCATGATCATCTCTCTTACATTTCTATTTATAGGATTTGAAATCATTTCAAATTTAATAAAAATTGATAATTTAAGACCCGTTTTAGAAAACGGATGGAAACCAATTTTTAAGGCTTTTCCCATTTCTTTAACCGTACCTTTTGGTGAAATCCTGACATTTACAATGATTATGCCACATTTAAGTAAACAAAATTTAGCAATAAAAGTAGGAATACCGTCCTTATTATTTTCCGGACTTATCTTAACCTTATTTGCAGTATTAAATACAGCAATATTAGGTCCATCTGTTATTGAAAGAACAACCTACCCTCTGTTAACAGCAGTTAGTTATATTAATATTGCCGATTTTATTCAAAGATTGGATACTTTCATTGTTGTAATTGCAGTATGCAATGCATTTGTAAAAATTACAATCTACTTTTATTGTGCGGTATCTGGAGCTGCAGATTTATTTAATATAAAGAAAACTGACCAGCTAGTCTATCCTATTGGCATTATTACCGTTGTTACTTCCTTATGGGTAGCTTCTAATTTTCTTGAGCATCATAAAGAGGGCATCGATTTAGTACCGTATTTGCTTCACATTCCACTTCAAATTGTTATTCCGGTTAGTTTATTACTTGTCCTCTTAATACAAGGTAAACTAAAAAGTAATAAAGAAGACTTGAATTACAATTAACGAAAATTAAAAAGACAAAACAAAAGGCTTCAGTTTTCACTGAGCCTTTGTTTATTATTTTTGTAATTTAGTATTATTGAACAACTGTTATAGTTTTAGGTGTTGTTGTTACTTTAAAACCATCCTTCGTAACGACATCTACGGTAACCGTATATGTGCCACTTGGAAGATCTTTTTCTGGTGCCCATTGTGTACTAAAATTTTGCTCATTTTCGAATGTAGACGAGTCTATAAGATTTCCTTTAGCATCTTTAATATTAATCGTCCAGTCTACTCTGTTATAACCATATAGAGAAATTCTAGCAGGCTTAGATGCGCTTACACCAGTAGATGGAGAAATACCCCAAGTTACCATTGCCATACTTTGTTTATTATAACTTTGATCTCCCCATCTTGTCCAAGCCATGTTTCCTGCATAATCATTATATCTGATTACCATACCTTTTGGTTCTGTATTAACTGTCAAAGTCGTTACGCCAGGGTTTAGTTGATAAAATGTTCCATTTACATAAACATCGGCAAAGTTAAAGTCGGTTGCATTATCTGTCGCATCAAATGTAATGACATATTTTCCATCTTTTGGAGTTACCTTAATATTAGAAATTTTTGGTGCAACTGAATCTACGATCATTGGCATTTTTACTGTCTGTGGTCTAGCGTTTGGATATGCTAATGTTGTTTTAATTACATAATAGTAAGTACCGTCTGGAACAAAATTTCCTGATGTATCCTTCATATCCCATTGATATAAATTATATCCATAATCTTGACTAAACATTATGTTTTTATTAAATTTATAAGGCTCACCAGTACCTGTGTATTCACTAAAGTCACCTAGATATTTAAGTTGTTTTCCAGCAGAATCTTCAATAGAGATCTCGGCTTTTTCTAGGTTACGTAAAACCGACATTCCTCCAAAGATACCTTTATCAATATAGTTTGGCGAGAAAGCAATATGGTTCATATCAAAGCCTTTCCCATTGTATCCGAGTGGTGCCCCACCCTCTGTAGTATCATTCCAAAGTGCTGTACGACCTGCAAAGGAATCCTTTTCCCAAGCTGGAGCATCGATGTTTCGTGGCTCATCCCATTTTCCATAGAAGCCCATATAAGGCATAGTTAGAGGTACAGCTTTATCTTGGTCTTTTGCTACCGGTACAAGACGAACATATCCTTCTACAAAACTATTTTTCGTTAATGAATCAGGTAATGATATATTAACTGTTAACATTTTTGATTGACCTGGCTTGATTTTAAGAGTAGATCCAGTTTTATCTGTTACGATATTATCATTAACAGTGATCTTTGCTCCCTTAATTTGTTCACTTGATAAGGTTAAATAATCTTTTGAATCTAATTGGCCATCATGATCTAAATCAAATTGCTTTGTTTGTGTCTTATCTTTTAATAAATCAACATATACATTGTATTCAATATCTGCACTATTATTTTTCCCTTTAGGTGCATCAAAAGCATCTACGTTTAATTTAAAGCTTGTATTTTGTCCCATTTCCTTTAATGCTACTGAACCTGCCTGTTCTAAAGGAGCGTTTCGATTTGTTACAATTACTGGTGTATTAATAGCATTTTGAATTTGCATTAAACCAGAACCTTGAATACGCGGTGAATATGGAACTTCACTATTTGTTCTTGGATCCATAATGATTTTAGATGTATTCATTAATGCAACTTTCGCTTTTAAAACTGTATCTTCTGAATGTTTTAATCCTTTTTCATAAAGTGATTGTAATACTAATGTTGAACCACCTGCAACATGCGGTGTCGCCATTGATGTACCACTCATCACTTGGTATTTGTTCCCTGGAATTGTTGAATAAATATTTCCGCCAGGAGCCGAAATTTCTGGTTTAAAGTCTAATGTAGGTGTCGTACCCATTGATGAGAAATAAGACATCGTGTCTTTATCTGGATTATCTACCCAATAATCGCCGATATTTTTCATACTTAAATATTGACCAGTAGGCATTTTACTCATTTTATCTAATAATGCTTGTCCGATTGATTTACTTGTTGAAGCAGTCGGTGTTGCAGAGCCAGTTACTGGTAGAGTTACATAATCAGGCCAGTTTGAAGGTGGGATCATAATAATCGCCTTAGCCCCTGCTGCTTTTGCAGTAAACTGAATAGATGAAACAGTACTATATGAATTTAAAAGTTTAACTACAGCAATATAATTCGTTTTTCCTTTTGGATAGTCTGCAGCAGTTTTACCTTCATTTACGTATACCAAATCATAGTTTGTATTCGGTAATAGATTGTTAGATACATTAAATGCTTGTCCATATTGCGTATGGTCTTTGAAAGGAATCGCTAGACTTCCATCTGAAATGGCATTCATATGAATTTTAGTATTTTCATAGGAAGCTACTGATAGTGCAAATGGACTTACTCCTGGTGAACCAACCGTTCCAATATCAGGATTTTCCGCATATGGTTGCATTGTTGAAGGAACTAGTAAAGCCTTTGAACTGTATGCTGAATTTCCAGCGGCAACTACAACTAATGTACCTTTTTCAGTCGCATTTCTGATTGCTTTTTGGATTGGATCATAATTTTCGTCTACATAGCCTGCATCACTACCTAAGCTCATGTTGATTACATCTGCACCCATTGTAACAGCATGCTCGATTCCCGCGATAATATCATCTTCCATAGCGCCCCCACCATTATCAGAAAATACTTTTTCTGCTAATAGTTGAACTCCAGGTGCAATACCAGCTACTCCACCTTGCGTATCATCACCATTTGCTCCAATCGTTCCAGAAACGTGTGTACCGTGTGAGCTACCTTTTGGTCCAGGAATAACATTCGTATCGTTGTCTGCCCAGTCATATCCAGATGGTACTTTATCCGAATACCAAGTTTCATTTACATCTGTTGTTGTTGCAAACTGGTCAAATTTATCCTTTGTCCATTTTTCTTTCGCCTTAGCTGTATCTGATAATGTCATATCTTTATGAGTCCAATCAATACCAGAATCAACAACTCCTACTAATAAGCCTTCTCCTTTATAGCCATATTGCTCCCAAACCTTTTGAGCTTGTACTAATTCTTTACTTGCTGCCATCGTTTCGTGGAATGTTCTAGCAACTTGAACATGCTTAACGCCAGGGATTGACTGAATATCTTTTAAATTTTTATATTCTGTTTCAATACTGAATCCATTAAAGCCTTCAAAGTAGCGGTGCTTTACTTTAAAAGCTGCTTTTGAATTAGAATTTTTTTCTTTTGAGATTTCATCAATTACATTGTCTTGCTTTTGTTTAAACATTTCTTTCTTGTGCTCAGGTGTCGCTTGTTCGCTATCAACTGGCTCATCTACCTCAACAATTAAATGCACTTCATCATCTGGTTTAAACGTATTTGTAACATCTTGATTTGTAGCTTCTTGACTGTTGCCTTCTTTATACAGTGAGTTTTCTTGAGATAAATCTAAATTATCCTTAGTAAATGTTCCATGTTCAAAACTAACATCAGTTGAATCAGTTTGAGATGTAATGTTATCGTTGTCTGCAAAAGCTAATGAAGTAAAAAGTAATGATACTAAAGCAGTTGTAGACATAACTTTAAACGCTTTAAATTTTCCGTTTTTCATAACAACTCTCCTAAAATTTTATTTTGTATTTATTTAAATCCACTTTGGATCTATAGAGTAATAGTTAAATAGAATGACAAACTTAAGTTTTCCTATTCATCTGATTTTCGTGGCTGTAAATTAAATACATTTAAATTGTACATCTGCCATAATTGAACGTATATTGGGGGAATCTACTTAGTTCTTTTACAAACTTTTTCATCAAATTTATACATAGAATTGTCAGAAATATACAAAAATATGTTATTTCATGGAAAAAAAGATATTTTTTTGTCGAATTTTTTATTTTTTAATCGAAATAATTAAACTGAAAATTGGGAAAAATAATACAAATTAAATATTTTTTTAGCTAGAATTCGATAACATTGGCGATAAAACAGGGAAAATTACCTAGTTTTTTGTAAGGAAAATATCGAAAAACTATGAATTTTATTAGAAATTTTGTTTATTTATTAAGAAAGTTTAATAGACTAAAACAAGTATTAGCTTTTAATCTTTCCAAAATAAAAAGAGTCATAAATATGACCCCATTTTCTTAACATTCATACGCTTGAATGACAAAACTATATTTTTCCTAAAGAAAAACCTTCAAACAACTTTCCTCCATATGGTTGCAAAACTTCATTTACTAAATTGATAATCAGTTGCTTTTCACCTTTCGTATAAAACAAATCAAAAGCCTCAACAAGAATGTTTGCAAACTCTTCGTTGTATTGTCTTAATGAACGTATGATCCACTTTGAAGAACCAATCCATTTACCATTTGTTCTTAAAACGAATTCGCTTACTAGTTCGGCTAGTGTATTTGCTATAAATAATTCTTCCGCTCTATTAGAGGAACCTATAAAATCATTTAGTGTATCCGTAATAAAATATCGCTTTACTTTTATTGTATCCTCTGCCCATTTTTCTGGTCCCTTATCTAAAATATCATTTGCTTCTTTTTTAATATCATTAATTACTCCTTCATCTTTTAAGATGATTCCCTCAGAAACCATCATTGGAAGCGAAGGTCTAGCTCTCTCGTAATCGCTTTTAAAAAATTGTTTATAAGTTGATAAATTATGTACAAAAACTTCTATATCCCAACCAAATTCTTTTAATGACTCTCTATATGAAGAACTAAGACTTTTATCGAAAATAACAATATCAAGATCAGATGTTTCTGTTGCCTCGCCGCGGACCACGCTACCCGCTAATAATGCCCCCTGACAGTTTGGAAAATACTTATTAATAAATTGATTTGCCGCTTCAATATGGTCTAACTTATTTAAGTGATTCATTTTTTTCTCCCTATTTTTATTTTGATTTCTTCCACTTTAATTATAATCAATCATATTGCTAATTTTATATATATCTAGATGTAAAAAAAGAGCACCTCCTAGAAATCAGGAATTGCTCTTCAACCTACTAAAATCAATCTTTTTATGTATACTCTATACGTATTTTTTTAATGCATATTTAAGAATTAAAAAGACTATTTTTTTAAAGCCTTCAATGCACCGCTCCAAGCAACTACTTGGTCGAGCATTAAATTAACATTATTAAGGTGCAGTTCAGCAGGTTTAAATGTAGAGAAATTCTCAAAATCCGTGAATAAAGACAATGTTGGATGAGTTTTTACATCAGCAATTAATAGCTCACCACAGATTCCACGTAAATGTTCTGCTGCACGCGCACCACCAGTAGAACCATAACTGACGATTCCCGCTGCTTTGTTATTCCAAGCTTCACGAGCTAAATCAAGTGCATTTTTTAACGCTCCTGAAATACTGTGATTGTATTCAGATACTATGAATACAAATCCGTCCAAGCTAGCAAGTTTTCCATTCCAAGCCGCAATTCCAGGTTCAGTTCCGTCAGTTGTTCCCAAAAACGGCAATTGGTAATCGGCAATGTCTACAATTTCATAATGTGCATCTCCACGTTTGTCTGCGATTCCTTTTACCCACTCTCCTACTTGAGGACTTACTCGACCTTTACGAGTGCTTCCTAAGATAACTCCAATATTTATGTTTGACATTCGTTCTTCCTCCTTATGATTCCTCTGAATTCTTTCAACTTAAAACATTCTAGACTTCCCATAATTTACCTTTTATTTAATACAATAAATTTTTATCCAAAGTAACTTAAATTTCGACTAAATTTACCAATCGTCCAAACGTTAAAAAAGAAATTTTCACTGAAGTATTAAGAGAAAACAGAAAAACTATCTTCATTTACTAGTGATGAATAATAGGGAATATTGTCAAGTCAATCTCAGAAATTCTCATTTAAAAGGTACTTCCAAATTATCACCCAAATAAATTTAGTTATTTGGGTAAGAAATCTTATATTTTTTCGACACCTCGATCAACTTCTGTATTTTATCAGCTGAAGGAGGTCCTTCAGGTTTTTTGAATCCTTTATAAAATGGTTCAGATAGTTCTTTTACAAATTTGTCAAAACCTGATGGATAAGCAGTAACAATGAATTGGGTTTCTTCAGAGCATACTTTAAATGTATGGGGAATTCCTCGAGGAGCAAATACGTAATCTCCAGCCTTTGCTAAAACTGTATGGTCCCCAATAAAAAAAGTAATTTCTCCTTCTAATACATAAAACGTTTCATCTTCTAATTCATGTACGTGAAGAGGAGGTCCACCATCTTTTTTACCGTTGCAATGCAAGACACAAAAAGCCCCGTTTGTATCTTCTCCGCTTACTAAAATGGAAGTAAAATCATTTAAAAAGAAGTAAGTATTCTCTTCTGTAATTCCTCTGTGCATAAAGCCTGCTATACTCTTTTTTTCAAAAGTCATCTTTATCACCCTCTTTTAAAATCCATTGTTTTGTTTTGGCCTAAACTTTTAATGTACTTATTTATGCTATTCTTAGGAATCTAGCATATTCATTTTAAATTTTCTTTTTAAATAAGTAATTTACAGTATTTATCTCCGAGTACGAAAAAAAGGCTAGCAACGCTAACCTTTTTCCATTAGAAATTTATAAAGTTAATTATTAGGATAGAGAATTTCATCAATTATTCCATATTCTTTCGCTTCTTCTGCACTCATAAAATAATCTCGATCTGTATCCTTTGCAACCTTCTCAACTGATTTCCCTGTTCGGTCGGCAATAATATGATTAATATGCTCACGTAATTTTAAGATTCGGCGAGCAGATATTTCGATTTCTGTTGCCTGGCCCCTTGCTCCTCCTAACGGTTGATGAATCATGATTTCACTGTTCGGAAGTGCAAAACGTTTCCCTTTTGTTCCCGCTAGCAAAAGCATCGCACCAAAAGACGCTGCCATTCCTGTACAAATTGTTCTAACATCTGGCTTTATATATTGCATCGTATCATAAATCGCAAATCCTGCTGAAGTTGACCCACCAGGGCTATTTATATAAAGTGAGATTTCTTTATCAGGTGCATCTGCAGCTAAAAATAATAATTGTGCAACTACACTATTTGCGACATGATCATTAATTTCGTCACCAATAATAATAATTCGGTCCTTTAACAAACGGGAATAAATATCATATGAACGTTCACCACGATTAGATTGTTCAATTACATAAGGAATTGTCGTCATTTAAAAATCCTCCTTAAAAGCGTTAATTGGCTATGCAGCCATGCAGAGAGTGCTTGAAGGAGTTTGTTTACGGAACGATTGGAAATTACCTAATAGCATTTTAGGACTTTCAATAATACGATCAAAGGAAGGGATCGCTTGAATTAAGACTGTAGGGTCTTGGACTTCTAAAGCTAAATGAAAAATTTCTTCAAGCTTCATGCGTTCTTCCTCATTCCAAAAATATTCAACAGAAAGGGATTCTTCCTCTTTGTTCGTTTTATCTAGACGCTTTTTCGCTCGATGCAGACTAGATTTTATGGCTATTTCAGTCGTTCCTAAAATGTCTGCTATTTCTTTGGATTTATATTGAAATGCTTCTTTTAGAAAAAAGATAACTGCTTGTTTTGGAGTAAAATGTTTAAGTAAGAGCTCTACGCTATTCATTTTATGATCAATCGAATGACTAGCTGCATATTTAGAAAGTTCAAAATCAGGAGTTATCGTTTCTTCTTTTCTTTTTCGTAAAGTATCAATCCAATGGTTGTAAGCTATTTTATTTAATAAAGCCGAATTCATTTTTTCTTTATTATAATATTTTACTGCTTTAAAAAATGCTTCCTGTGCAATATCGTCACCATCCCATTCATTTTGGGCTAGAAACCGACAATAGCGTTGCAATTTAGGATAGTACTTCTGCCAATAAAATTCATCTGTTGCTTCATCCTGTTCTTCCTTTTCTATGCTGTGAAGACTAAACTTACTAGACATTTATGTTCACTCCTTTATTAACACTCTCTAACCTATAAACGGAATAGAAGTATAAAAAGATACGGGGGAAAAAAGTTTTTTTATTTAATTTATGTAACTAAACTAAAAACTCTTCTATAATTATCGCTTGTTTTCTACTTTTAATGCATTTTAACATACTTAAGCTAAAAACCGATCAATACAAATAAAGCGTGAACAAATTTATCCAAGCTATCCTAATGTACGTATTAACATGTTAAGTTCGATTTTCTGCAAATTTTAGTAGTATCCGATAAATTAATTTTTTCGATTAATTTACGCCACTTACTTCTTTTACTACCCCGATTACTGAAATAACAGTACCAATTGCTTGGATCCAACTTCCTGTTGCAACCAATGATTCGGATTCTGAGACCATTGTTTTTTTTAGATATTCCTCATAATAACTAAGCTTCTTTTCATCCCCTTTTATATCATATAATGCTTCGGACCACCCTATTGCCTGTAACGAGTTTCCGATAAATGACGTTAGGCTCCCTACAATATTTTCGGCCTGTCCCGGGAAAGGCGTAAGGTCAATTACGTCTCCAATATTAACTCCTTGCCCCAAAGCTTGTAACAAGTTTCCTACAATGAATAATTTATAGGATGCTTCTTTTGGAATGT
>Ga0209461_10000458_pt1 | contig 11828 bp, 12 predicted proteins | sample AgamicAsMarz_FD_187162 | JGI IMG/M metagenome (GOLD analysis project Ga0209461, IMG submission 187162) | Agave microbial communities from Guanajuato, Mexico - As.Ma.rz (SPAdes) (version 2) | ecosystem: Host-associated > Plants > Phyllosphere > Phylloplane/Leaf | place: Guanajuato, Mexico... | reverse complement strand
TAATCATTCTTTTGAAGAATAAGTTGATTGGAATGGAGGGGTGCTCGACTCCTATGGGTTAAGCGGGAAGGCTGAGACCCCGCAGGCCGCGCCGAGGAGGCGAAAGAATCTCGCCCCATGGAAAGTGAGCATCCCGTAATGGAAATCAATATCACTCTCCTTTACGAAAATTTGAATGATAAATTGACAAGATTATTTTTCAAAAAGCGTGAAATAAACTATCTTTTTTAGATAGTTTATTTTTTTTGAGAGTTTTTGTTTAAATTTTCTGAAAAATAGTCGAAAAATAGCAGGAATTGACTATACAATTAACGAAACCATTATTATTCTATTTTGCAAAATTCGAAATATAATTTTAGTAATGATCAAAAGGGGGACAAACTAAGATGAACAGTACAAGTCTAATCGCTCCAAAAGTTTATAATCTCGTTTGGGAAATTGAAAAATTTGCTTCAACTGATAAAGTGGCGTTAAAGTGGGTTGACCTAAATGGAGAATCCCACCAATTAACATATAAGGAACTATATAATAAAGTTCACCAATATGCTTTTACATTTAAAAACAATGGCATCGAAAAAGGGGACAAACTTTTTGTCGTGATGCCAAGGTGTATTGAGACTTATGTAGTTTATTTAGCTATTTTAAAAATTGGATGTGTAGTAATCCCAGGATCTGAAATGTTAACGGTTAAGGATATTCAATACCGTCTTGAACATAGTGAAGTAAAAGCGATTGTTGCGCATGATCAATATATAGGTACTTTTAGCGATATTGCTAAAACTGGAAAATATAAATTATTTACTATTCATAATCAACAAACAGTGTGGACTTCATTGAATGACCAAGCAATTAGTGGAGCACAGGTATTAACTGTGGAAACAAAAAGTGATGACTTAGCGTTTATTTCATATACGTCAGGAACGACTGGCAATCCTAAAGGTGTTGTACACACTCATAGTTGGGGGTATGCACATATTCGTACAGTCGCTTCGAATTGGCTAGATGTCACAGAAGATGATACTGTATGGGCAACTGCAGGGCCAGGATGGCAAAAGTGGATTTGGAGTCCATTTTTAGCGACATTAGGCAGTGGGGCAACAGGGTTCTTTTATGAAGGGAAATTTGATGCAGGTACTTTCCTAACATTGCTAAAGGAACAAAATATAACAGTATTTTGTAGTACGCCTACCGAATACCGATTTATGGCAAAGGCAGAAAATCTAGATCAATATAAATTACCTACATTAAGAAGTGCTGTATCAGCAGGAGAGCCTTTAAATCAAGAAGTAATCCGTACATTCAAAAAACATTTCAATGTTGATGTGAGGGATGGGTATGGACAAACTGAAAATACATTATTAATCGGAACGATGAAGGATATTAAAGCAAAAGTAGGTTCAATGGGTATTCCAACGCCAGGTAACTTAGTTGAAATCGTTGATGATGAAGGAAATCCAATTGGAGTTAATGAAGTAGGACATATCGCAGTACATTTAAGCTCACCAGCATTATTTAAACATTATTATAATGATATGGAACGTACAAAAGCACAAAGAAAAGGCGAGTATTATTTAACGGGTGACCGAGCTAAGAAAGATGAAGATGGCTACTATTGGTTTGATGGACGTAGTGACGACATCATTATTAGTTCTGGGTATACAATTGGTCCTTTTGAAATAGAAGATGCGTTAGTACAACATAAGCTTGTAAAAGAATGTGCGGTTGTTGCTAGTCCAGATCCATTACGTGGTAATGTTGTTAAAGCATTTGTTGTTTTGACTGAAAATGCTACAAATCAAGATGACTTAGTATCGGAACTACAAGAACACGTAAAAAAAATTACTGCTCCATATAAATATCCACGTAAAATTGAATTTGTCCAAGAGCTACCAAAAACAACTTCTGGTAAAATTCGCCGAGTAGAATTACGTGCGATGGAACAATTACGTGAATCGAATTAAATACTTATGTTAAAATGAGGGAAAATTCCCTCTTTTTTTGATTTTGGGACAATTTATTTTTCAAAATAATAAACGAATCTATTTAAAGAACGGATGGTGGAATGCAATGAAAAAACTTTGGCATAATGGTTTATTTTATACGATGGAAAGTGAAGGGAAAACTGTAGACTCAATCATTACTGAAGATGAACAAATTTTAAAAACAGGAACATATGAAGCTTTACTTTCTTTTTTAGAGGGTGAACAATTTGAGAAAATCAATTGTAACGGAAAAATCGGTTTTCCAGGTTTCATTGATAGTCATTTGCATTTAATTGGTCATGGAGAAGCGATGAATCGTGTAGATTTGTCGAAGTGTCAATCATATGACGAGATGCTTGATCGAATGAAAAAAGTTGTAAAGGACGCACATCCTAACGAGTGGATTGTTGGGGAAGGATGGAATGAAAACGAATGGGAATCAAAAGAAATATTCTGCATTGAAGATTTAAATAGTTTATCAAGCACAAATCCACTAGTATTAAAAAGAACTTGTAGACATGTCTATTTTGTAAATTCTCTTGCACTTAGTCATGCAGCAATAAATGAACAGATGCAAATTGAAGGAGGACAAATTGGTTGCTTTGAGGACGGTCGTTTAAACGGATTATTGTATGATGAAGCTGTCAATTTAATCATTAAAGCGATGCCGGCACCTGACGATCAGTATTTGTCAAAAGCAATCATTTCCGCTATTAAGGATTGTTATGAATACGGTATTGTTGGAGCGGTAACAGAGGATTTATCCTATTATGGTAATGCAAATTTAGTGATAGATTTATATGAGCAATTATTAAATGAAGTTCCATTTCATACTCATGTTTTAATTCATCATACTACTTTGGATGAAGTCAAAGGAAGATTACATAATGGTAATAAGAATGTATCATTTGGTGGCGTAAAAGCATTTATTGATGGTTCATTTGGTGGTCGTACTGCACTGTTACAAAAACCTTATGACGACGATCAAAGCACAACAGGATTACAAGTGACTTCTCCAGAAAAATTAGAAGTAATTACAAAAAAAGCGCGTGAAAATGGATTACCAATAGCATTTCATATGATTGGAGATTTAGCCGTTAAGCAAGCAATTGATGTTGTTAAAAAATATCCTAATCAAACTCAGTTGCCTGACCGATTTATACATTGTGCACTTTTATCTCCAAAATTAATTGAGGAAATGAAAGAATTAAACATCGTTGTAGATGTACAAACCTCATTTATATATGCTGATTATCCATGGCTAGTAGAGCGTATCGGTCAAAGCCGAAATGAATATGCATATTTAATTAAAACACTGCTAAATGAATCAATCGCTATTGCAAATGGTTCAGATACACCGATTGATACAATTAATCCATGGCAAGGAATATATACAGCGGTTACCCGAAAAGCAAAGGACCAGATAGCATATAATATCGATGAAGCAATTAGCCTATATGAAGCAATAAAACTATATACGATTGATAGTGCGGCTTCGTTTCGTCAAGAAGATAAAAGAGGTCTCATAAAAGAAGGATATTCTGCTGACTTTATTTTATTTGATGAAAATCCATTTGAGTTAGAAAAAGATGATCTATTGGATGTTAAATGCAGTGAAACTATTTGCCGAGGAAATATTGTCTATAAAAGAAATGGGTAAGTAAGGAAAGGACAAGCAAGTGTCCTAGGAGTTGTTTGTTACCAACAAACAACCAGAATTTATCAACGAAGTTCATCAAAAATCTTATATTTTACTACTCAAAAAGAATGGTATGTAATTTTACCATTCTTTTTGTTTATCCAGAAGTTGGTTTGCCCATACTGATACAAAAAAGGGTGATTTTTTGCTATATATATACTCTATTCTAATTTTTATTGCAATCGTTGTTTTACTGTTAATCATTTTCGTCCTTTTTATAAATATGAAAGTCAATATTTTATCCGTTTATACAAATGAAGAACGATTTATGAATATTAAACTGTCTATCTTGAACAACCTATTGCATTTCGCCTTTACAATTCCTTTAAAGAGACCGAAAGAGGTAAAAGAGGACGTATCAGATTTAGAGAAAAAAAGGGATTTGTCTGTCTTTCAACAAATTGATTTTTTCATAAATTTATACTCCAACGGACATACTATCATTACAAAATTTTTAAATACTGTACAAATTTACAATTTAACTTATCATATTCATTTCGGTGTCGGAAATTCTGCTTTAACAGGGATATCAATTGGAACAGCTTATAGTGCGATCGGAATTTTTGAAAATTTATTAAAGAAATTTACGATATTACATCATCCGCCAACGATCGATATCACGCCCAATTATTATACGTCCGTAATGGAAACTAAAGGTAAGATCAGGTTTTCATTTTCGGTACGAAAGGCAGTCTTTGCGGGATTATTATTACTTAAAGCATATTTAAAAACTAGAAAAGACTTTAAAGCAACACATCCAATCGAAACTAATTAGAGGTGATTAACAATGAGTCAACATCCTATTGGAGACTTAATGCACGCGGCAATGGAAAATTTATCAGCAATGATTAATGTAAATACAATTATTGGTGATCCAATTTCAACACCAGATGGAAGCTTAATCTTAACCGTATCAAAAGTAGGGGTTGGCTTTGCAGCTGGTGGAAGTGAATTCCGAAATTACCATTTAGTAGATGGTGTTAAAGAAGCTGAAGTAAGAAGTCCACATCCATTTGGCGGAGGTACAGGTGGAGGTGCTTCAATCACTCCGATTGCATTTTTAATTGTAGGTAAAGATGGTGTTAAACTACTTCATCTAGATCAAAATACACATTTAATTGAAAAGCTAATGGATTTAACGCCACAAGCATTAGAAAAAGTAAAAAAATATATGAAGAAAAAAGATGATTCAGATAAACACGTGGAAGATTTTGATTCAGATTTAGATTAAATATAAAATTTAAGTAAAGTTAATTGCATTCAAGGTTTCCTTCCAGTAAGATAAATGTTGTGAACATTTTGTAATTTTGGGAGGAAATATCATGACATTAGTAACATTTAAAAACAATCCAGTAACTCTTATTGGACAAGAAGTAAAAGTAGGAGAAAAAGCTCCAAGCTTTACTGTATTAGCAAATGATTTAAGCCCTGTAACTTTAGAGGCTTCAGCTGGTAAAGTACGCTTAATTAGCGCAGTACCTTCTGTAGATACTGGAATTTGTGATGCACAAACTCGTCGTTTTAACGAAGAATTATCAAATGTAGAAAACGTTGAAGTTTTAACAATTTCAATGGACTTACCATTCGCACAAAAAAGATGGTGTGCTGCAAGTGGTTTAGAAAATGTACATACTTACTCTGATCACCGTGATGCATCTTTTGGTGAAGCATTTGGTGTTTTAATGCAAGAATTACGTTTATTAGCTCGTGCAGTATTCGTAGTAGATTCAAATGATGTTGTTACTTACGTTGAGTACGTAGCTGAAGGTACAACTCATCCAAACTATGAAGCAGCAATCGAAGCTGTGAAAGCTGCAAAATAACAATAACTCTATTAACAAGTAAAAGGCTGTCGAGTAGAACTCGGCAGTTTTTTTGCATTAAAAAGGCATTCATAAATATGAATGCCTCAGTGTGTATATTTTCAGACTGTTGCCAATATCATTTACCTAAAGACACTGATTTCTCAGTACAACGTTCCATAGCCGAAATAATAGATGAGCGGAAGCCTTGTTTTTCTAATTCAGCAATTGCTTCTATTGTTGTACCACCTGGAGTGCAAACTTGGTCCTTTAATTCTCCAGGATGTAATTCGGTTTCAAGTACCATTTTTGCTGCACCTAAAACTGCTTGGGCAGCTAATTTATAAGCTTGGTCGCGGTTTATACCTTGTAATACAGCTCCATCTGCTAAAGCTTCGATCATTAAGTAAACATAAGCTGGGGAAGAACCACTAACTGCAGGAATCGCATCCATTAATTTTTCATTTACTAATTCGCATTTTCCGAAGCTATTGAAAATTTCCATTACTTCACTTAACTCTTCATTGGTCACTACTTGATTATGACAAAGTGCACTCATGCCTTCTCTAACTAACGAAGGAGTATTTGGCATCGTTCTAACGATTTTAACCTCTTTACCGAAAGATTTCTCAACACCTTCTAAAGTTATCCCAGCGGCAATCGTAATGATTACAGAATTACTTGAAACAACTTCTTTAATTTCTTCAATAATAGTTGGATATAAATCAGGTTTAACTGCTAAAAACAAATAATCAACCTGCATAGCTAAATCGATATTACTATTTAATGTTTGAACATTATATAAATCTTTTACTTTTACAAGTGTTTCATTAGACCTTGCACTTACATAAATTTGATGCTTTTCAATTACATTCGAATCAATTAACCCACCAATCATAGCTTGAGCCATTTTACCGCAACCAATAAAACCAATCTTCTTATTCATTTGTTCTCACATCCATTATATTTAATAAATTGAATTATACAGGAGGGGGTTATTATTACCAAATAAAACATGATTAAAAAAAATTAATGTATAGATATCCACAAGGAATTATTTTTTGTAAAATAGAAATTGTAAAGAAAATTGACTCTTTATTTTGGGGGTATTATGAAACAAATTTTAAAAGAATCAAATCATAAAACTACAATTGAGATTATTCAACAACTTATTCAAACATATGGTGGAACTTCATTAACACATTTAGGATTACTTGGAGATAAAAAAGTATTTCTTTCAGAAGATCAAAAATCTGCATTCGTTTACCGTAAACAGGGTAATAAATTAGTTGTTCTATGTGATTCAATTGGTGAGATTTCTTTTGAAAAAATAAAGGAGTTTGAAAATTATTCAAGGAGTATAAAATGTATTCCGTGCTTTTATCAAATAGACGAAAACTCAAAAATGTTGTATGAAAAAGCTGGCTATCGATTGTTAAAATTAGGTGAAGAAGCAATAGTTGAATTAGAGAATTTCGAAATTGCAGGAAAAAAAGGCGCAAAACTAAGAACAAAAAGGAACAAATTCATTCGACAGGGATATCAATTTGAAGTGTCTATGCCTGGACATACTATAGGTCTACTTCAAGAGCTTAAAGGGGTCTCAGATGTATGGTTAAACGGAAGAGAAGAGCTATCCTTTTCAGTTGGTTCATTTCATTTTGATTATGTTTCAAATTTTCCGATCGGTATCTTAAGGGATAAAAATGGTCAAGTTATTGCTTTTGCCACATTACCGATTCAAGGCGAAAATATAACAATCGATTTAATGAGATACTTAAAGGAATTACCATATGGAACGATGGATATGCTGTTTGTTTCAATTATGTTTTGGGCAAAAGATAATGGATTTAAAAGCTGCAGCCTTGGAATGGCTCCATTAGCCAATGTTGGCCAAGATTCAAAATCATCAATCATCGAAAAATCTGCAAAAATGATCTTTAAATATGGTAACTCAATTTATAACTTCAAAGGATTACTAACTTTTAAAAGCAAATTTGCGAATAAATGGGAATCAAAATACTTAGCATACAAACCATATACATTACTTTCGGTTATCACAAGCTTATATCGCCTAGTTCATGGAACTAAATCTTTGAACTATATAACTCGATTTATGAAACCTTTAGAAAAGAATGTGAAAATTAGTTAACGAGGGCCTCTTATAAGAGGTCTTTTTTTTATGCTTTTCATTATTGCTACATGAAAAAGATACTTCGTCATAATGCCATTAATTCCAGTTCAATACAAAAAAATGAAAACTACATAAAAAGTTCAAAATGTATTAAATAAAACTAAACATTCATCAATTAAAATTAAATTAACAGTACTGGATTAAAATTGATTAAAAAAACCAAATACTTTCTAATAGAAGAAATTATTAAAGTGGACACGTTTAAAAGCCATACGTATAATGAAACACAATGACTGTTCTATTATGAAAGTGAGGAATGAAAAATGGTAAAAGAGAATTCAGTGGAATTTTTATTTAATTACATAGATGAATCGACAGAATGTTTAAAAGATAATTTAGAAATTTCTTATTTAGAGGCATTAATTGAAACAGGTGAAAATTTCTTTGAAGGGGAAGTTTTGCAAGAAGAAATTAATGGTTCGCAAAAAGATAAGCTTATGAATACAATTCATCAATTTACATCGGCATCAAAAGATAATGAGAGTATTCGTAGAGCATTTCAATTAGCAATATTAAAAGGTATGAAGCAAGGAGTACAAACAAATCATGAAATGACTCCAGATGGTATTGCTTTTATTATTACTTATTTAGTTGGAAAGCTTACTGAGGGGAAACAAAATTTAATTATTTTAGATCCGGCAATTGGTACTGGAAATCTTTTATTAACAATTTTAAATTCTTCAAAGGATAAATTTACTGAATCTGTTGGAATAGATGTAGATGATGTTCTTGTTAGAATCGCGTTTGTTATTGGCAACTTACTAGGACATGAGATAGAACTATTTAATCAAGACAGTTTAGCACCTTTATTTGTAGATCCAGTTGATCTTGTTGTTTGTGATTTACCAATTGGTTTTTATCCAAATGCTGAACGTGCAAACGAATATACTTTAAAAGCAAAAGAAGGCATGTCTTATGCTCATCATTTGTTTATTGAGCAAAGTATGAACTACTTAAAATCTGGAGGATTTTTCATCTCGCTAGTTCCAAATCACCTATTTACTTCAGAGCAATCTGCGCAATTACAAAGCTATATTAATGAAACAGGTGTTATTCAAGGATTGATACAGTTGCCAGTATCTGCCTTTAAGGACGAAAAACATCAAAAAAGTATATTAATAATCCGCAAAAATGCAGAAAATATGAAGAAGCCAAAACAGGCTTTATTAGTTGATTTCCCTAAGTTATCGAATGTGAAAGCAGTTGAAGATATTATGCTTCAAATGAATGAATGGTTTAAAGAAAATTTACAATAATTGAACTTTTAAACACGTAAACTAATTTGTGTTATAATAATTTCAGCTAAAAAAATATAACAGTTTCATGTTTAAAGGAGATGTAAAAAACATGGCAAATATTCTTGCTATTAATGCAGGTTCATCGTCATTAAAATTTCAATTAATTGAAATGCCTAGCGAAAAAGTACTTACAATTGGTTTAGTAGAACGTATCGGTTTAAAGGATAGCGTTTTTGTAATTTCAGTAAACGGGGAAAAAATTAAAGAAGTAACTGATATTGCTGATCACTCTGTTGCAGTAAAAATGCTTCTTGAAAAGCTAACAGGTTTAGGAATTATTTCTTCATTCGATGAAATTCATGGTGTTGGACATCGTGTAGTTCATGGTGGAGAACTATTTACAGATTCTGCTATAATTACTGAAGAAGTTGAACAACAAATTGATCAACTTTCTGATTTAGCACCACTTCATAACCCAGCTAACCTAGTTGGTATTCGTGCATTTAAAGAATTATTACCAAATGTTCCTGCAGTAGCTGTATTTGATACTGCGTTCCATCAAACAATGCCTGAAGAGTCTTACTTATATAGCTTACCTTATGAGTACTATAAACAATTTGGTATTCGTAAATATGGATTCCACGGTACATCACATAAGTATGTAACAGAAAGAGCTGCTGAATTAATTGGTAAACCACTTGAAGAGTTAAGACTTATTTCATGTCACTTAGGAAATGGTGCAAGTATTGCTGCCGTTGAAGGTGGAAAATCAATCGATACTTCAATGGGATTCACTCCACTTGCTGGTGTAACAATGGGAACTCGTTCAGGTAACTTAGACCCAGCTTTAATCCCATTTATTATGGAAAAAACAGGTAAAACAGCTGAGGAAGTACTTGAAGTATTAAATAAACAAAGTGGTATGCTTGGTATCTCTGGATTCTCAAGTGACTTACGTGATATTGAGACTGCAGCAGAAGAAGGTAATAAACGAGCTAAAATCGCTCAAAGTGTATTCATTGAACGTATTCACAAATATTTAGGATCTTATGCTGCACGTATGAAAGGCGTAGATGCGATTATTTTCACTGCTGGTATTGGTGAAAATGGACCGGAAATTCGTCAAGCTGTTTTAGAAGGTCTTGAATTTATGGGTGTTTATTTTGACCCAAGTAAAAATAACTTTAGAGGAAAAGAAGCTTTCATTAGCTTTGATCACTCTCCAGTTAAAGTAATTGTAATTCCAACTAATGAAGAAGTTGTTATCGCAAGAGATGTAGTACGAGTTGGAATGAAATAATCTGTTAGTAAACATAAACGTAGAGCATACAAAAATAGATGACCTCATATTCTTAAATTGAGATCACTTTTTGGCTCTACGTTTTTTTATATTTGAGGTGATAATATGGATCAAATGAAAGAGTATAATTTATGGCTGGAACTTAACGATTTGATTGAAAAGAAACAACAACAGCAAAATTTAAATAAATTAGAACTTATGTTTCAAAATGCTTCTAATTTTCTCCTCCAAAAAATACCTCAGAGCTATTCGAATACTTTTAAAGAATTTTTTTCAACTGCTTTTTTCCACACTCAATCTTTAATACAAACAACAAAACAGTTTCAAGAAAAGAAATTAGATATACTTAATCGAGCACAAATCTTAAGAAGTGATATTAAGACAATAAGCGATTTAAGAAAGTTACCATTAAGACAATTGAATTTCTTAGCTGAGCAAGAAATATCGAAAGCATTAATCGTTTCAAGTGTTCAAGGTGGAATAAGTGGAACTAGTACAAAGCTTGCTTTATTTGGTGATTTACCAGCCTTATTATTTATTAATCTTAAAACGGTACAAGAAATAGCTCTTTGTTATGGTTATGATGTAAGTATTCCAAAAGAGATGGAGTGTAGCTTAAAAGTACTCCAAGGTGCAATTCTCCCAACAACCGAAAAATACGTTGTTTGGAGTAGGTTAATGAACGATATTTTAAAACATGAGGATTCTGATGTATTTGCAACTTGGGAAAATGAATTTAATGGAGAAGGGGTCTATTACACAGTTATATTACAAATGTGCAAGTTATTAATGATCCACTCATTACGGAATAAAGTTTTAGGTGGTATTCCTTTATTAGGAGTTACTGTTGGGGCAAAATGGAATGAATCTTTTACAAAAAACGTATTAGAATATACAAAGAAATTTTATCAATATCGTATATTATCAAAACGGGTAAACCAGGAGCTAACAGATTAAATCACAATTTGAGAAGCTAACAAATTGTCTGTTAGCTTTTTTTATGTGTAGAATGAGTGGAAACCGAAATACTTGAACACATCCATTAGACAATTTACCCTTAGCTAATCGAATACCCGTTTGGTTGTAAACGAGGATGTGGTATGCTAAAGGAAAACCAATCAAGGAGACGATTATGAAGCCTACATCAAGTTTTCAACTAGAACAATCCGTCGGAAAGTTACGAAAAGTGATTGACCAACTAAACAAGCAAATCAAAGAAGCATCTTCCGATAAAGTTGCGAATGAAACCATCCGACTAAAAGAGGAACTGAAAACAATCGGAGACACGCTTTTACAAATTCAAAAGCGCGAAAATGAATAAACATAAATAATAGAGGTACAGAAAAAAGCTAACAAATTTATTGTTAGCTTTTTAACCATGTATTTTTGTCTCATTGGACATTTGTTGGTTACTTCTAAACCAAATCCAAAGATCGTTAATAATTGATGCTAATTCTGCAATTTCAGAATTTAATTTACAGCTCAAAGCAAAATCAGATTCGTGATTTAATTGTTCTTGTTTATGATTAATCGAAAACTCTAAACGCTTAATTTGATCAGGTATTCCACCACGTATATATTCCCATTCCGTAAGAATCATTAGTTGTTGATCG
>Ga0209461_10000449_pt1 | contig 12169 bp, 12 predicted proteins | sample AgamicAsMarz_FD_187162 | JGI IMG/M metagenome (GOLD analysis project Ga0209461, IMG submission 187162) | Agave microbial communities from Guanajuato, Mexico - As.Ma.rz (SPAdes) (version 2) | ecosystem: Host-associated > Plants > Phyllosphere > Phylloplane/Leaf | place: Guanajuato, Mexico... | reverse complement strand
AGCGAATCAAGTACCTCATGAACCCGTTATGAGGAAGTAAATTACAAAAACCAGCGAATCAAGTACCTCATGAACCCGTTATGAGTAAGTAATTTACAAAAACCAGCGTGTATAGTTCCTCATAAACCCGTTATGAGTAAGTAAATTACAAAAACCAGCGTGCATAGTACCTCATGAACCCGTTATGAGGAAGTAAATTACAAAAACCAGCGAATCAAGTACCTCATGAGCCCGCTATGAGTAAGAAATTTACAAAAACCAGCGAATCAAGTACCTCATGAGCCCGCTATGAGTAAGTAAACTTCAAAAACCAGCGAATCAAGTACTTCATGAACCCGTTATGAGTAAGTAATTTACAAAAATCAGCGAATCAAGTACCAAGTACCTCATGTACCTACTATGAGAAAGCAATTTTCAAAATCCCAACACCGCCTCTGTTTCCGCCTAATGGTACCCCAATCAGAAAGTTCTCATTATCGTGGTTTTTATGAACAAAATGGTTTTAATGGACTTTACGTCTTTAACGTTCATAAAAACTTTTTTCAGAATTATTAAACTATAATACATGTATTAGAAAGCGTTTCCAAAAAGGGGAGGAACTAAAAGTGAAATTTAAAAAGACTAGTTTATTCGTAATGACTTCTTTAATTGCTGTAAGTCTCACGGCATGTAAAAGTAGTAGTGAAACAACGGGAAGTAATAACTCATCTTATCCTAATAAGGCAATTTCGGTTGTAGCACCATCAGGAGCAGGCGGCGGATGGGATTTAACGGCTAGATCGTTCACTAAAGTATTAAGTGAAACAAAGCTTGTTAAAGAACCAATGACGGTAGAAAATAAGCCGGGTGGTGGCGGTACAGTATTCATGGCTGAGTATGCTACACAAGATAAAGCCAATAATGAAAAACTATTCGTAAACTCACCACCAATTATTATTAACAACTTGAAAAAAGAGGGAAATAGTCCTTATGGCTATAAAAATAGTACACCTTTAGCACAGTTAACAAAGGATTATGGTGCAATCGTTGTAAAGGCTGATTCTAAATATAAAGATTTAAAATCACTTTTAGAAGATATTAAAAAGAATCCAAAGAATATTACTTTAGCTGGGGGATCTGCACCAGGGTCAATGGATCATTTAATTGGAATTTTACCAGCTTATAAATACGGTATTGATCCTACGAAAATTAAGTATGTTTCCTATGATGGTGGTTCTGAGGCAATAACAGCACTATTAGGTAATAATGCAGATGTCATTTCGACTGATGTCTCTAGTACACTTGAGTTTGTTAAATCAGGTAAGGTTAAAGTTTTAGCTGTAACATCACCTGAACGTTTACAAGGAGATGTATTATCTGAGTTTCCAACAGCGAAAGAGCAAGGAATAGATGCTGAGTTTATCATTTGGCGTGGGATTTTTGGACCAGAGAAAATGTCTAAGGATGCATACTCATATTGGGAAAAAACAATTTCAAAATTAGTTGAGACAAATGAATGGAAAGAAGAAGTAGAAAAGCAAGGCTGGCAGCCGGAATATAAAGATGGTAAAGAATTTGATTCGTTCTTATCAGAACAAGAAACACAAGTTCAAGATTTATTAAAAGCATTAGGTATGAATAAATAATTGAAATAAAGAAGGGGGAAAACATTCCCTCTTTTCCATTACTGAACATAAAGAGGTGAGATACATGAATAAAAAATTTGATCGATTAGCGGCAATCATTTTTCTTATTACAGGTATTACTTTTATTATAGAAAGTCGGAGTATAGCAGCCGCAGCTTATGGAAGTGTAGTTGGCCCGAACGTTTTTCCATTTATACTTGGTTGTGCGCTGTCCCTATTAAGCTGTAGGTTATTTTACGAAACATTTTCTTATAAGGGAAAAGAAAAGGAAGCAGTTCAATATAATTATAAGCAATTTTTTATCATCCTAGCTTCAGCTATTCTTTATGCACTTTTACTTGAGAAAATCGGTTTTATTATTAGTTCGTTTTTATTCCTGATTGTTTCGATTCAAACAATGGAGCGCGGAAACTGGATAAAATCCCTTTCGATTTCATTAGGTTATTCATTCATTATTTATTTTATTTTTGTCGATGTTTTAAAAGGTACTTTACCTGTTTGGTCAATTTGGTTTTAAGAAGGGAGAGTTATTAACTTGAGTACTTTTCAATATTTAATGCAGGGATTTGAAACTGCATTTACATGGTATAACTTATTGTTTGCTTTTGCCGGAGTATTAATTGGTACAGCAGTAGGGGTATTACCTGGTATTGGGCCAATGAGTGGGGTCGCTTTATTAATACCTGTTACTGCTTCTGTAACTGGTTTTTTAGGACCTGAGCAAGCAGCGGGCAGTGCAATTATATTATTAGCTGGTGTATATTATGGTGCTATGTATGGTGGTTCTACTACATCAATTTTATTAAATACTCCAGGAGAATCTTCCTCGGTAGTGACGACTTTAGATGGTTATCAAATGGCTAAAAAAGGTAGAGCAGGAAGTGCTTTATCAATTGCTGCGATTGGTTCATTTGTAGCAGGAATTTTCACTCTTATTGCACTGATCGTATTAGCAAAACCATTATCAGCATTAGCCATTAAGTTCGGTCCAGCTGAATATTTTTCTTTAATGCTTCTTGGATTATGTGCTGTAAGTGGACTAGCAGGAAAGTCGGTAACAAAAGCCTTAATTATGACGATCTTCGGTTTACTACTGGCTACAATTGGAATTGATTCCGTATCAGGCGTTTCTCGATTTACATATGACATTCCATGGCTTTACCAAGGGTTAGAATTTTTAACAATAGCAGTAGGACTATTTGCTCTAGGGGAAGTATTTAAAACAATTATTGAAAATGAAATAGAAGATGGCGAGATGGCAAAGATTAATAACTTATTACCATCTAAAGAAGAATTAAAAGAAAGTGTAGCACCGATTGCTAGGGGCTCTGTTTTAGGATTTTTCGTCGGTTTATTACCGGGAGCGGGTGCTATTTTAGCTTCGTTTTTTGCTTATATATTAGAAAAGAAAATTAGTAAAACGCCAGAAAAGTTCGGAACAGGTACAATTGCAGGAGTTGCATCTCCTGAGTCAGCAAACAATGCCGCGTCTGGGGGAGCGATGATTCCTTTACTAACTTTAGGTATCCCAAGTTCAGGAACAACTGCAATCTTAATGGGTGCTTTAATGATGTATAACATACAACCAGGGCCACTATTATTCGATGAACATCCTGACGTAGCATGGGGATTAATTGCGAGTATGTTTATTGGAAACGTAATGCTTATTATCTTAAACATGCCTTTAGTAAAAATATTTGCAAAGATTATTCAAACACCGAAGAAATACTTATTACCACTAATTGTAGCCATTTCAATCTTTGGTGTTTATGCCGTACAAGTATCTGTAAATGATTTACTTCTATTAATAGCATGTGGTATTTTCGGATATTTCCTTTCAAAAAATGATTTCCCAATCGCTCCATTAGTATTAGGAATCGTTTTAGGTCCAATGATTGAGAATAATTTAAGAAGAGCTTTAACTGTATCAAATGGTGATTATAGTATTTTCTTTACTCATCCTATTTCATTAGTATTTTTAATAATTGGTGTACTTTGGATCCTCATTCCAATTATTATTAAATTGAGAGGTAAAGAAGTAGTTATTAATGTAGAAGCTTAAAAATTCTAACAAAACTCCTTTTATAAAAGGAGTTTTTTGATTATTATAAAAATATAAGGGGAAATTTTATGCGTTTACATTATAAGTTGATCATCTTTATTTCTGTTCTCATTTTAGTTATAAGTAGTGTTTTTGAAATAGTATCTCAAGAAATGTTTCTAAAAAATCTTAAACATGAAAAGGGATTAAAGGCTTTAGCTATTTCTCAAACAGTGGCGAATATGCCAGTAGTTCGTGAAGCATTTTCTAATGAAAATCCTTCGAGTATTATTCAACCAATCGTTGAAAAAATCCGGAAAAAAGTTGGTGCAGAATTTATCGTTGTAGGGAATAAAAATGAAGTACGTTATTCACACCCAAATCCGTTCTTAATTGGCGAGAAAATGGTTGGTGGAGATAATGATAAAGTATTTAAAGGACAGGAAATCGTATCAGAATCGACTGGTACACTCGGCCCTTCTTTAAGAGGAAAAACTCCTATTTTTGATGATAATGGCAATGTAATTGGAGTTGTTTCTGTAGGCTACTTAATAAAGGATATCGATCATGAAGCAAAAGCGTTTAGTAAAAAACTATTAAAAAATAGTATTGTCATTTTACTACTTGGAATTGGAGCAGCTTTTTTAATTTCATTTAATATTAAAAAATCCATCTTCGGATTGGAGCCGAAAGAAATTGGAAGAATGTACAAAGAAAAACACGCAATTTTAGAATCCATTCACGAGGGGATTATTGCGATTGATGAATACGGAGAGATTACGGTAGTAAATGAAAATGCTCATAAAGTACTTTCTATTCCTAATAATATAAAGCTTAGAGGATTAAAAATAGAAGACATATTGCATAATTCGCATCTGAAGAAAGTAGTTGAAACTGGTCAGCCAATTTATGATTTAGAGTTTTTAATAAATGAAAAAGTAATGATTATTAATTGTATACCGATTGTTGGAGTAAATTCTAAAATTGTTGGAGCAGTAACAACCTTTAGGGAAAAATCGGAATTGAATAAATTACTAAATGAACTATCGCAAATAAAAGCATATTCAGAAGGCCTTAGAGCACAGGCACATGAATATTCGAATAAATTGCATACAATTTTAGGCTTAATACAGCTTGAATCCTATCAAGAAGCGATTGAATTAATTTCAAAGGAATCAAATATAACTCAAAATATTATCCATTTTATTATGGAAGAAATTTCAGACCCAGTTGTGGCAGGACTTCTTTTAGGAAAAATAAGTTTAGCTAATGAGTTAAAAGTAGACTTTAACATTGATTATAATAGTAGTTTTGCTGATGTCCCAAAAGAAATAAATAGGGAAGACTTAATAACGATAATCGGAAATCTATTAAATAACGCATTCGATGCAGTTTTAGAAACGAATAAATCGGAAAAGCTTGTTTCACTATTTCTTACTGACTTAGGTGAGGATTTAGTGATTGAATTTGAGGATAATGCAAATGGTATCCCTGAGGAATTAATCGATGAGATTTTTGAATATGGTATTTCTACAAAGGAGCAATCTAAAAACTCAGGGATCGGACTTCACCTAGTCCAGAGATTGCTCCATAAATTAAATGGACAAATTACTTTTCATTCAAACGAACATGGGGGAACTACATTTATTGTTGCCATTCCGAAACGCCAAAAGGAGAGTAACAGATACGATGAAAAAGAATTTAATAGAAGTGTTAATAGTTGAAGATGATAGTAGAATTGCTGAAATTCATCAGCGATTTATTGAAAGAATAGAAGGGTTTAGTGTAATTGGTATTGCAACAAATTACCAAGATGCTGTTGATTTAATTGAGATTCTAAAACCGCAGCTAGTATTATTAGATGTTTATTTTCCGGACATGAATGGCTTAGATTTTTTACAATGGATGAAGAAAAATTCAATTTTGGCAGATGTTATTATGATTACAGCATCCAAAGAAATCGACTCAGTTAATAAGGCCTTACATTATGGTGTATTTGATTTTATTATTAAGCCAGTCATTTTTGATCGTTTTAAAAAGTCTCTAATTCGTTATGTAAATTATTCAAATAAAGTGCAAAGCCTACAATCAAAAAGTGCTTATCTAACTCAGGAAGAAATAGATGGTTTAATCGGAAAAAATAATTCAGTAATTGAAGAGCAAAGTATGTACCCTAAAGGTATTGATAAACTTACTTTAGATAAAGTGTTATTTGCGATAAACGAAGTTCATAACGGGATGACTGCTGAGAATATAGGCCTGGAAATTGGCGTTAGTCGTACTACTGCCCGGAGATATTTAGAATATCTAGTATCTGAAGGAAAAGTATTAGCGGATTTAGCGTATGGAACGATTGGCAGGCCAGAAAGAGTTTATTTGATAAAAAACTAGATTATTTGATTTAATAAAGTTTACTTAATGACTATGACAAACCTAACATTTCTGTAACAGGAATTGTGAAAAGTCATGAAAAGAGAGTCGTCTAAACGCTTGGTATACAAGCGTTTTTTTATGTTTTTTACAAGTTTATGACGATGAGAGTTTACTAGAGTCTAGTTTTTGTAAGCGTTGAAAACCTTCCATTTGTTATATAAAATATACTTTGCAAGAACTACGGAGGTTAATAACAGTTTTAGTTTACAAAAATGGCACAATTTAAAATTGGTGGGAAATTTATTTCAGATAGAATACTTAGAAAAGAATTGACAATTTTAAAAAAACAGATGAATTTGCTTGGCTATATGAAGTATCTAACAATATTACGAAACAAGCAATTAAAGATCTTTGTGATGCCTATAAGAGGTTTTTCGAAGGGTTAACTCATAAACCACAATTCAAAAGTAGCAGAAAATCGAAAGCTTCTTTCTATAACGATAATGTGAAGTTGAAAGTAAAAGGAAATAAAGTATTAATTGAGAAAGTCGGTTGGACAGTAACCTCTGAAACAATTCCAAACGAAAAATACTTTAATCCTAGGATTAGTTTTGACGGGAAATATTGGTATCTTTCAGTAGGAGTTTGATACATCGAGACCAACTGTAGAATTGACAGATATCTCACTTGGGGTAGATGTAGGAATAAATAAATTAGCTATTTGTTCTGATGGCGAGAAGAAGAAAAACATTAATAAAACGATATCAGTAAAGAAGGCGGAGAAACGACTACGTAGGTTGCAGCGTCAAGTTTCCCGTAAGTACAATAAGAATAAGGAGGGAAACCGTTTCGTCAAAACGGGCAACATTATAAAAATTGAAAATAAGATACGACACTTACATAGAAGATTATCAAATATTAGAAGGAATCATCTCCATCAATCCTCAAACGATATTGTGAAAACCAAGCCATATCGTATTGTAATGGAAAACTTAAACATCGAAGGAATGATGAAGAACAAGCATTTGGCTAAAGCGATTGCGAAACAATGTTTGTACGAATTTAAACGACAAGTTCAATATAAATGTGAAAAATACGGGATTGAGTTTGTAGAAGCTAATAAATGGTATCCTTCTTCTAAAATGTGTTCAAGTTGCGGAAACATTAAAAATGACTTAAAGCTATCTGATCGTTTATACAGTTGTAAATGCGGTCATAAAATGGATAGAGATTTAAATGCAGCAATTAACTTGTCACGATATGAATTAGCAATTTGACAACTAAATGTCATTGTTAATATGTAGGATTCGTTGTATCCGAATTTACGCCCTTGGAGTGTTATATCAAACGAGATTAGCTATAGTTTAGCGAAATCGAACACGCAAAACAGGGAAGAAAACAAATTTATAAAAATAATAAATGTTTATTAGTTTTTATAATTTTTTGGCAACGGGATAGTATGAAAATACGTTTATTAACTAAAGAAGATGCTGAAATCTATCTTAATATTCGTTTAGAAGGTTTAAAAGAGAATCCTGAAGTTTTTAGTACGACTATGGATGAAATACTTGATCAAGATGACCCTATTGAATACAAAGCAGAAATATTAGATAAAGATAAAAATTATACAATCGGTGCATTTACTGACAAAGGTGAGTTAATTGGAGTAGCAACATTAAAAACATTTGAAAAGGTTAAAGCAGAACATAAAGGGAAAATCGAGTCTGTCTATGTTTCTACTAGAGTTCGAAAAATGGGGGCAGGCTATCTTCTAATCGAAGAAGCAATCCACTTAGCAAAAAGCTTAGGGCTTGAACAACTTACATTAAATATCATAGAAGGAAACGAAACAGCAAAAAAACTATATGAAAAACTAGGATTCAAAACATTCGCGAAAACCCCTAATAGTTTAAAATTTAACAATGAATATTGGGACCAAGAGCATATGATGCTTACACTAAGTGCAGGTAAGGCTGAAGATGCGGGAAAAGCGGGATAAGCAGGTAGTGTGGGTAAGGTAATTCTTATAAAGTTTTCCTTACTTCCGATATTAACAAAAAGGTTTACCTAAATTGTCATCTGACAATAAAGGTAAACCTTTTTTATTATTTATTATTTAAAAGTCTTTTCAACGTCATCTAACATTAAGTAAGCAGCTTTGATTCCACCCGCAGTGTTCCAAATTGTGTCACTTACTTTCATTACATGTCCATTTTTAGAAGCATTTAACTTTTTGAATAAAGGATCTTCTGTAAATTCTTTTTCAAGCTTAGATCCAGACTCTTTACCATCATCAAATGTAAAGTAGAATAGGTAATCTCCATCCATCGCTGGAATACGTTCTTTTGTTACGCCTCTTTCAGCAAAATCAGGAGCATTTTGTTCTTCTGGACGTTGGAAACCTAATTGTTTAAGTATTACACCAGAGAATGTATCTTGGTGATAGATTCGTACATCAGCGCCCATGAAACGGACCATTGAAATTTTTTGATTTACTTTATCGCCTAATTCAGCTTTTAGATCATCAACACGTTTTGTATAATCAGCTAATACTTTATTACCTTGTTCTTCTTTGTTTAAAACTTTTGCATAAAATTTGAAATTCTCTTGCCAATCTCCACGTAATGTTTCAGCGAAAACTGTTGGTGCAATAGCACTTAATTGCTCATACACTTTTTCTTGACGCATTTTATTACCGATGATTAAATCTGGTTTTAAACCAGCGATTTTCTCAAGGTTAACTTCACTTTCCACACCTACAACTTCTACGCCATCCATATCTTTAGAAATATGATCGTACCAAGGGTTACCTGTCCATGATTTAACAGCACCAACTGGTTTCACACCTAATGCTAATAAAGCTTCAGTTCCTTCGTTTGTTAAAATAACAACTCTTTTTGGATTAACAGGAACTTTTGTCGTACCCATTGCATGCTCAATTGTAATTGTATTTGCTTTTTTACTTTCTTTACCAGAAGCTTCGTCTGATTTTTTTGTGCCACAAGCACCTAATACCATAATTGCTGCAATGAATAGAGCAATTAGTGAGGAAAATTTTAGTTTTTTCATAGAATGGTCTCCCTTTTTAGTTGATAATGATTATCATTTCTCTCGACAAATAGTATTATAGATTAAGATTTGATTAGAAGTCAATAAGAAAATGAAAATCATTCTCATTGACTTGATAATTCATATCATTTAGACTAATAGAAGAGAATAGAATAGTAGGAGATATAAAATGCTTATTCATCCAAGATCAAGAGTTATTGTATTTGTAGCTTGTATCTTATTATTAGTGATTTGTTTTTTTTCTAGTATTTTACTAGGATATACAGATACTAGTTTTACAAGCTTAATTCATTCATTTACACAATTTGATGGGTCTAATGAACAGTTAATTATTCAAAATGTTCGAGTTCCAAGAGCTATTATTGCCTCAATAGTAGGAGCAAGTTTAGCAATCGCTGGTTTATTTATGCAAGTTTTAACTAAAAATCCTCTAGCATCACCAAGCGTTCTAGGAATTAACGCAGGTGCCTCGATGTTAATTGTACTTAGTATCACTTTTTTTCATTTACAATCACCTAATGCGACTATATGGCTTTCATTTATAGGAGCTACATTATCAGCGGTATTTGTATTTGGGTTAAGTTCAATAGGGAAAGACGGAGCGACACCATTAAAAATTACTTTAGCTGGTGTTTCAATTGCAGCTATGTTTAGCTCAATCACCCAAGGCTTACTAGTAACAAATGAAGTAGCATTAGAGCAAGTACTATTTTGGCTAGCGGGTTCAGTTCAAGGGCGTTCACTTGATTCTTTACATATGGTACTACCATATATCGTCATAGCTTGGGTGGTCTCACTTGCACTTGGTGGAAAGATTAATACATTCATGTTAGGAGAAGATGTATCTAGAGCTTTAGGTCAAAATACAGCTTTATTAAAAACGACATTAGTTGTATTAGTCATCATTCTAGCCGGTGGTGCTGTAAGTATAGCAGGACCAATAGGATTAGTTGGTATAATTGTTCCACAAATAGTTAGAATGTTCGTTAAAAATGATTATCGCTGGATGATTCCATTTTGTGGGATCTTCGGGGCAATTTTACTTCTTTTAGCTGATGTAGGATCTCGTTATATTTTAATGCCAGAAGAAACGCCAGTTGGTATTATGACTGCAGTTATTGGTGCACCATTTTTTATTTACTTAGCAAGAAAAGGCGGTACAGTAAAATGAACATGATCAAATTAAGAAACAAGTACTTTTCACTACTATTTAGTAAACGATCATTTTCCGTTTTAATAATTGCCCTTCTTTTACTGATCAGTTCATTTATAGTGAGCTTAACGCTAGGTGACCGTTATATCTCAATTCCAAAAGTATTATCTGTTATTTTTGGTGAAGGCGAAAAAATAGATGAATTATTTATTCAAGCATTTCGAATGCCACGAATCATCATTGCCATTTTTGCTGGGATTTCTTTAGCGATTGCTGGAGCAATTCTTCAAGGGTTGGTTAGAAATCCACTAGCATCTCCAGATATACTTGGAATAACAGGTGGAGCAGGCGCTGCCGTTGTATTATTTTTAGCAATATTTAGTGATAATCGGACGAATCAATTAACAGTAAGTATAAAATGGCTACCTTTAGCGGCATTTATCGGTGCCATGATCAGTTTAGTATTTGTCTATGCTTTTGCTTACAAGGATGGGGAATTAAGACCTTTAAGATTAGTTTTAGTAGGAGTAGGATTTTCGGCATTAGCTCAAGCGACAACTTCATTCTTTATGATTATTGGACCTATTTTTAGAGCAACTGAAGCGAATATGTGGTTAACCGGGAGCGTATATGGAGCGAACTGGGAACAAGTTAAAATCATTTCAGTCTGGACGCTAGTTTTTATCGTGTTAGCATTATCGTTTATTAGACATATCAATACGCAGCAACTTGGAGATGAAGTTTCAACAAGCTTAGGTGTTCAAGTAGAAAAAAATCGACTAATCTTATTATTTATAAGTACAGCATTAGTAGCAGGTGCAGTTGCATTTGCCGGAGCAATCGCATTTGTTGGACTAATTGCACCTCATATTGCTCGGAAAATAGTTGGTGCTTCTTACGGTGCATTGATTCCCTTATCTGGAATCATCGGTGCCATCATGGTATTAGTAGCTGATACAATAGGAAGAACGGTGTTTAGTCCAATTCAAATACCTGCTGGTGTATTTACTGCTGTAATTGGTGCACCATATTTTATCTATTTATTATTTAAGACTGGAAAAAGGTGATAAGATGTCAACGAGCGCAATCGAAACAGAAAAATTAACGTTATCGTATGATGATCGTACAATTATAAACGAATTAAATTTTCAAGTCCCAAAAGGAAAAATAACAGTTTTAATTGGAGCTAATGGCTGCGGAAAATCAACATTACTTCGTTCACTTGCAAGATTACTTCAACCAAAAAGTGGAACCATCTTACTTGATGGAAAAGAAATTAGTAAGCGACCTACAAAGGAAATTGCACGTAATCTTTCAATCCTTCCTCAAAGTCCTGTTGCACCAGAAGGTTTAACCGTTTTTCAATTAGTAAAACAAGGAAGATATCCATATCAAACTTGGTTAAAACAATGGTCAAAAGAAGATGAAGAAAAAGTAAATCATGCTTTGAAAATGACAAATATGTATGAATTAAAAGATCAATTAGTCGATTCTTTATCTGGTGGACAACGTCAACGTGCTTGGATTGCGATGACATTGGCACAGGACACAGATACAATTTTATTAGATGAACCAACAACGTATTTGGATTTAACACATCAAATCGAGATATTAGACTTACTTTACGAATTAAATGAAAAAGAGCAGCGTACGATTGTTATGGTACTACATGATATAAACCTAGCATGTCGATATGCACACAACGTTGTTGCAATTTCAAATGGTGAAGTATACGCAGAAGGAGATCCAGAAAACATCATAAATCAGAACTTAATCTGTGACGTTTTCTGTATGAACTGCGATATTGTGAAGGATCCATTATTCGGAACGCCACTTTGCATACCTCATGGCCGAGGAAGAAAAATAATTTAATCAATTTTAAAAGGTGTCCTTGTTAGGGCACCTCAG
>Ga0209461_10000448_pt1 | contig 12197 bp, 10 predicted proteins | sample AgamicAsMarz_FD_187162 | JGI IMG/M metagenome (GOLD analysis project Ga0209461, IMG submission 187162) | Agave microbial communities from Guanajuato, Mexico - As.Ma.rz (SPAdes) (version 2) | ecosystem: Host-associated > Plants > Phyllosphere > Phylloplane/Leaf | place: Guanajuato, Mexico... | reverse complement strand
GGATTTTACTATTATTAATCACAATTCCATTTTGGATAAATTTCTTAGTGAGATCATATGCATTAATTGTTATTCTTCGTTCAAAAGGGATTATTAACACATTATTAATCCAGCTTGGGATTATAAAAGAACCATTACAACTACTTTATAATACACCATCAGTCATAATGGGAATGGTCTATACATTATTACCATTTATGGTGTTACCGATCTTTGTTGCCATTGAGCAATTGGATAACCGAAAGTTGGACGCTGCTAATGATTTAGGAGCTACTCCATTTCAAACCTTTATTTATGTAACTCTTCCATTAACGATGAAGGGGATTTTTGCAGGTAGTATTTTAGTTTTTGTTGCTTCATTTGGAATGTTTGTCGTTTCTGATGTTATGGGTGGATCAAAAGTTGCTTTAATCGGAAATGTCATTCAAAATCAATTTTTAGCAGCAAGAAACTGGCCATTTGGTTCAGCACTTTCAATATTCTTAGTCATTACTTCAATTGGTTTAATAGGACTTTACTATTTAGCTACAAAAAATATTGGTGCTGATAAAAGTAGAGGTGAAAAATAAATGAAAAAACCTATACTTATTGGATTTTCAACAATTATCTTAATTTGTTTATATTTACCAATCTTGATATTAATCTTATTTTCATTTAATAAATCAAAGATTAATGCACACTGGACTGGATTTACGTTTGATTGGTACTTAAATTTATTTCATAACCCGCAAGTTATTGATGCTTTTATGAATAGTTTATTTATTGCAATTGTTACGACAATCCTTTCAACAATTCTTGGTACTATTTGTGCACTTGCCTTACATAAGCATAAATATAAATTTTCAAATCTTATTAGTGGGCTAGTTTACTTACCAATTGTCGTTCCAGATATTTTAATGGGACTTTCTTTACTAATATTATTTACTAATTTCCATATTGAATTAGGTAGTATCACAATTATTATTGCCCATGTCACTTTTTGTATTTCATATGTCATTATTCTTTTAGCAGCTAGACTTTCAGGAATGTCATCTGATTTAGAAGATGCTGCAAGTGATCTTGGTGCTACACCATGGCAGACATTTAGATTTGTAACTTTACCAGCGCTTATGCCTGGAATTATTGCTTCTGCACTTTTATGTTTTACATTAAGTATTGATGATTTTGTCATAAGCTTTTTTGTTTCAGGACCAGGTTCAACTACATTGCCAATTTATATTTATGGAATGGTTAAAAAAGGTGTAACTCCTGAAATAAATGCAATTTCGACGATTTTAATTGTTACAATTATTTTCTTAATGGTAATTTCTGAAGTTTATCGTACCAAAGGGTATTAATAATCAAGAAAAATCAGAGAAAAAATCTTATATCGTTTAAGAGTGCTAGTACTCTTTATTAGTCAGTTCCACTTAAAAACGAATCTTTTGATTAGAATTCAACTAAGGCAAACTGGATTTATGTGCCAAATTTTAAGGAGGTAGTCAGTAGGCATTATGAGTATATTTAAAAAAACTGCTACAATAATGGTTTCTTTAGGCTTAGTAAGTTTACTTTTATCTGCCTGTTCAGTTGGAAAAAAAGAATTAAATATTTATAGCTGGGCAGATAATTTTGACGAGAAGGTTTTAGAATCATTTGAAAAGAAATATGATGTTAAAATTAATTATCAAGTTTTTGCAAGTAATGAAGAGTTGTATGCAAAACTAAAAGCTGGTAGTTCGAATTATGATGTAATTCAACCTTCAGATTATATGGTAAAACTAATGATTCATCAAAATATGTTGGCTAAATTGGATAAAAGTAAAATGCCAAATTTAAATAATATTTCACCAGAATATACAAATCAAGAGTTTGATCCAAAAGGTGACTATTCTGTTGTTTATACTGGGGGAATAACGGGGATTGCCTATAATCCAAAATATGTAAAAGAAGATATAAATAGCTGGGATGATCTATGGAACCCAAAATACAAAGGTCATGTAACTTTACTTGATGACAATAGAGAAGTATTTGGAATGGGATTAATTAAAAATGGTTATTCAAATAGCTCAACAAATGAAGACGAATTGCTAAAAGCTTATAACAATTTAAAAACATTAACACCTAATTTATTAGCATTCGACACAGATACGGTGAAACAAAAATTTATTACAGAAGATGCATGGATTGGTCAAGTATGGTCCGGAGATGCTGCTTATATTCAAAAAGAGCTTAAAGATATTAAATGGGTTGTACCAAAAGAAGGATCATCAAGATGGGCAGATACTTTAGCAATACCAAAAGATGCAAAACAAAAAGATCTAGCTGAAAAGTTTATTAACTATCTATATGACCCAAAAGTAAGTGCACAAAATTATGAGGCGATTGGTTATGCGGATCCAAATAGTAAATCAGGATCATATCATTCGGCAGAGTATAAACAAAATCCGTTTATTAATGTAACAAAAGAACAAACTGATGCAACCAACTGGATTAAAGACGTTGGGGACCAAACAGAATTATATGATAAGTATTGGACGGAATTAAAAACTGGCAAATAATATTCCAAACTAAAAAGGTTATCTCCTAGAGGTAACCTTTTTAGTTTGAGATTAATTTGTTTAATAAAAATCGAAATTGATCCCTTTCACTATGTGAAAGATTTTCGAATAAATTTAGCCACAATTCCTGACGGAAATTGAAGTTTTCTTCAATTAAACGTTTTCCTTCATCAGTTAATTCAAGCCATGTAACTCTTCGATCACGGCTATCTCTTTTTCGAGAAATTAAATGATTATTAACCAATTTATTCACAGCTGTTGTAATAGAACCTGAAGATAGTCCAATTTGTCTTCCAAGTTCAGAAGCAGTAAGTTTTTGATTTTTATATATTAAATATAAAAGCAAATATTTTGGTGGAGTTAAGGAGTTTTTTACTTCCTCATCAGTTTTTTGCCAATTTTTTCGTACTCGAATCATTAAACTTGTTAAATCATCTAGTAGAAGTTTGTCGTTTTCGGTTAACAAGGAAGAGCACACCTCCTAAATTATGATTTAAAGTTGTTCATAAAGTGGGTATTGTACGTATAGGTTACCAATATTCGAAATCATTTTCAAGAATGGAGTGAATTTAGTCAAGATTTTTAAATTTGTCAAGTTTTGGTTGTATAGTATCTATAGTGTTTTGTAAATAGTATGATAAAAGACATTGGTAGGGGTGAAGTTCAATGTTTAAGTATTTTAAGTTTAAAATAAATGATACTGTTCAATTTGTAAAGAACGATGGACATTTCTATCGAGTGATCGGGTACAGGATCGAAAAAAGTATTTATTTAAATGATGAGTACAGTAGCATTATATACGAACTCTTACGAGAATTTGATGGTCTTCAAGTTGACGCTGAAGAAGAAGAATTAGTAAGCGTATCAAACTTTGATGAATTCTACGGTTCAATGTTTGAAAAACTAGGTACATTTACAATTAAGTTTGCTAAAAAACAAGAAGATGTAAAGAAAACAAACATGGGTGAAGCCTCATCTGTGGACGAACTATTAGATAAATATAATGATTATCGAAGACTGGCAATACTTTTTAAAGATTGTCTTTACGATTTAGCTGCCGAAAATGTTCTAAATGAGCTCACCGATTTTTCTGAATCAAAAAAAGATTACATGCATTAAGCATGTAATCTTTTTTCGTTTGTTTTAATTGTAACAGATTTTTTTTGAAATTTACTTTCATAGACCAATTCTGTTACTTTCGCACAGATTGCAACAGAAAGAATTGTATATCCTACTTCATTCCATGACAGGTAGGATAGTGAACAAAGAAGAATGACAGCATCAAAAATAAAATATACTTTACCGATCGATATTTTTGATTTTTTGCTCATTATTATTGTTATTAAATCATCTCCACCAGTTGCTCCACCACTTCTTAGAATTAACCCTAAACCAAGCCCAGCGAATATTCCACCTAAAATAGCGGGTATCCAAAGATGATTTCCAAAGTTAAATGTAATATTAGAAGATGTTTTTTCTATTATAGAATAAAAAACAGAAAACGAGATGGCTCCGATGGTAGTATTGATTAATAATTTTCTACCTAAATACAATCCAGCGATCAAGATAATTGGAATATCGAGTAGCAAAGTTGTAATTGAAGGTGATATATTTAGTGCGTTCTTTACTAATAAAGCAATACCAATAAATCCACCTTCAGCTAAATTATTTTGATAATGAAAATGATACAGTGTAGTGGCTAAAATAAATGAACCAATTAAAATCATTAAGGTCTCACCCAAACGATTGTTACTCATTGTTATTTCCTCTTTTCGTAGTTAGTAGTTAAAAGTACAGCTTATAAACTAACTACGTACATATAGAGCTCGTAGTTAGTTTTTTGGCTTTCTAACTACATAGCTATATATCATTGAAGAAATAACATAATCGCCTGTCAACCATAGTTTCGCCTACCTTCAGTTTTATTTTAGAGTTCTTTTGGTTCTCTAAATTAAAACTGCTAAGTGTAGGATAAGTCTTTACGTTGCCAAATGCTCCTTCGAGCAATCATGGTTACACGTCCTTTTTACCAGTTTTGTTAGAAAAATCTAACAGGTGAAAAATAAGTTCTATAAGAACTTATTCTTAATTTTATCATATGCGGAAATATTTGAAAAAAGAAAAGAATTAACAAAAATCTACAAAAAGTTAGAAGTAAGGAAAGGAAAGTAGAAGAGGAATATGTTTTGACGAAATAAATGTGAAATGTTTCACAAATTAGACATAGCAATTTCGATTAAAAGGATATATATTATATTTGTAAACAATAATGTGAAATATTTCACAATACGATTTGATTAATTGGGACGTTTTGAATCCTAACTGGGTAATTTATGTCCAACATCAGAGGAGGAGAGCCAAATGGCTGTTCAAGAAAAAATTGTAAATGAAACTAGAAACGCTTCTAAAATGGTAAATGACTTAGTCTTAAAAGGACAAAAAGCATTAAAAGAATTTGAAAGATTTAATCAAGATCAAATCAATGAAATTGTACATTCGATGGTTCTAGCTGGTTTGGAACAACATATGCCACTCGCAAAAATGGCAGTTGAGGAAACAGGGCGTGGGATCTATGAGGATAAAATTATTAAAAATATATTTGCTACAGAATATATATGGAATTCAATAAAAGATAATAAAACAGTTGGGATTATAAGAGAAGATCAGCAAGCTGGAATAACAGAAATTGCTGAACCTGTTGGGGTAATTGCAGGTGTCACTCCAACAACTAATCCTACATCAACAACATTATTTAAAGCAATCATTGCGATTAAAACAAGAAACCCAATTATTTTCGCTTTTCATCCTTCCGCACAAAAATGTAGTAGAGAAGCAGCAAGAATCGTTCGTGATGCGGCAATAAAAGCTGGAGCACCTGAAAACTGTGTACAATGGATTGAAGTCCCTTCAATTGAAGCAACAAAGTGTTTAATGAATCATGAAGGAGTTGCACTTGTTTTAGCAACAGGTGGTGCTGGAATGGTTAAATCGGCTTATAGTACAGGAAAACCTGCTTTAGGGGTTGGACCTGGTAATGTACCATGTTATATCGAGAAATCTGCTGAAATAAAGTGTGCACTGAATGATCTTATTCTTTCAAAAACATTTGATAATGGAATGATTTGTGCATCTGAACAAGCAGTTATTGTAGATAAAGAAGTTTATGAAGAAGTGAAAGCAGAGTTAAAAGCAAATAATTGTTATTATGCTACTAAAGAAGATAAAAAGAAATTAGAAAAGCTTGTCATAAATGAAGCAACATGTGCTGTAAATGGTGACATTGTTGGTAAATCTGCATATGAAATTGCAACGTTAGCAGGAGTCAATGTACCAGTAGATACAAAAATTCTTATCGTTGAATGTGAAAACGTGGGTGCAAATGAACCTTTAACAAGAGAAAAACTAAGTCCAGTTTTAGCTGCGATTAAAGTAAATGGAAAAGAAGAAGGGTTTAAACGTTGTGAAGAAATGTTAGAGCTAGGAGGATTAGGTCATTCGGCAGTTATTCATAGTAATAATGAAGATATTCAAAAAGAGTTTGGACTGAGAATGAAAGCTTGTCGTGTTATTTTAAATGCTCCTTCAGCACATGGTGGAATTGGGGATTTATATAATGCGTTTATTCCTTCGCTTACATTAGGCTGTGGATCGTACGGTAAAAACTCTGTATCGACAAATGTAACAACTGTCCACTTATTAAATATTAAAAAATTAGGAAGAAGAAATATGAATATGCAATGGGTCAAACTGCCACCAAAAATTTATTTTGAAAAATATTCAACACAGTATTTAGAAAAAATGCCTAATATTAAAAAAGCATTTATTGTAACTGACGAAGCAATGGTTAAATTAGGTTATGTTGACGTGATTAAATATTATTTAGAGAAAAGACAAGAGAATATTCAGATTGAAATCTTTTCAGATGTAGAACCGGATCCTTCAGATGTTACTGTAATGAAGGGTGCAGATAGAATGTTATCATTTGAACCAGATACAATTATTGCTTTCGGTGGTGGGTCAGCTATGGACGCAGCCAAGGGTATGTGGATGTTTTTTGAATACCCAGAAACTACTTTAGACGGACCTAAACAAAAATTCTTAGATATTCGAAAAAGAGCTTATAAATACCCTAAATTAGGTCGGAAAGCTCAGTTTGTCGCAATACCAACTACTTCTGGTACTGGTTCAGAGGTTACACCTTTTGCTGTAATTACTGATAAAGCTAACAATATTAAATATCCTTTAGCTGATTATGAATTAACGCCTGATGTTGCAATTATTGACCCACAATTCGTATCAACTGTTCCAAAAAGCATTACAGCAGATACAGGTATGGATGTATTAACTCATGCAATTGAGGCTTATGTAAGTGTCCTAGCTAATGACTATACAGATGGATTAGCATTACAAGCTATAAAATTAGTGTTTAAATATTTACCTAGAGCATACAAAGATGGAAACGATTTTGAAGCACGTGAAAAAATGCATAATGCATCAGCTATCGCAGGTATGGCGTTTGCAAATGCATTCTTAGGAATTAACCACAGTTTAGCGCATAAAATTGGAGCGGAATTCCATATCCCACATGGCAGAGCAAATGCAATCTTAATGCCGCATGTAATAAGATATAATGCAAAAAAACCAACTAAATTTACAGCATTCCCTAAATATAAGCATTTCATTGCAGATGAACGATATGCTGAAATTGCTCGTTTTCTAGGACTTCCAGCTTCAACAACTCAAGAAGGCGTTGTAAGCTTAATTGCAGCAGTTATTAAGTTAGCTAAGGAATTAAATATTAATATGAGCATCGAAGCACAAGGAGTTACTGAAAAAGAATTTTTAGAAAAAGTCTCATATTTAGCTGATCGTGCTTTCGAAGATCAATGTACTACTGCAAATCCAAAACTACCTCTAGTAAAAGAATTAGAAGAAGTTTATCTGAATGCTTTCAAAGGATGTTAATGAATTTTTCATTAAGGAGCACCTATACAGGTGCTTCTTTTTTGACTAATTATATTTTGATATAATAGTCATATTGAAAGTGGTGATTAATGATGGAGTTAAAGCAACAAAATCCATGGTTTAAGGTAATAATAGATGTTGAACATAAAAATCAAACAGTGGAGTCTTATTTAAAAAATGTGTGGCAGTTTCCAAAGAAGTTGCTACATGAATTAAGGATGGCAAAAGGTTGTAGGATTAACGGAGAAATTAAATCCTGGAATACAATCCTTTCGAGTGGTGACCAAGTTGAAATGCAATTGTACATAGAAGAGGATTATGGTGTAATTCCACAGGAACAATCTATTGAGATTTGCTACGAAGACGAACATTTACTTATTGTTAATAAACCGTTTGGACTCGACACACATCCGAATGAAAAAGGACAGTTAAATACATTAGCAAATGGGGTAGCATTTCATTTTCAAGAAAATGGATTAAAAACAAAAGTACGCCATATACACCGCCTCGATAAAGACACTACTGGTGGAGTGGTATTTGCAAAACATGCATTAAGTAGTTCAATTCTAGATTCGATGTTAAGTCAACGTAAAATAAAACGTACCTATACTGCTATAGTTGAAGGGAATGTTAAATCACCTAAAGGTACAATAAATGAAGCGATTGGAAGGGATCGACATCATCCTACCAGAAGAAGAGTTTCACCAAAAGGCGATAAAGCTATTACACATTATAAAAAAATAAGGTATATATCAAAGTTGAACATAACGATATTAGAATGTCAGTTAGATACTGGTCGAACACATCAAATCCGAGTTCATTTAAGTTTTTTAGGTCATCCATTAATTGGAGATCTATTGTATGGTGGGAAACAAAAATTATTGAATCGTCAAGGATTACACGCTAGTAATGTACAATTTACACATCCTTTTACGAAAGAAAATTTATCGATTGATATCCCATACCCGTCTGACATAAAACAAATACTTAACGAAAAGTGAGATGAATGAAATGTTATTAGAAGTCATTGCCACTAACGTAAAAGATGCATTAGATGCAGAAAGGTTTGGGGCAAATCGCATCGAATTAGTTACTGGAATAAAAGAGGGAGGATTGACACCAAGTTACGCGACAATTAAACAGGTTGTTCAAAGTGTCTCAATTCCAGTGCATGTAATGATTCGACCACATAGTCGTTCATTTTTATATGATCGGTATGATCAAGAAGTAATCTTAAGCGATATTGATGTATGTAATGAGCTCGGAGCAGCAGGTATCGTTTTTGGAGCCTTGACAAAAGAGAATACAATTGATGAAAATCTTTTAAAAAAAGTAACAGCTCGAGTAAAAGATATGAACTTTACGTTTCATAGAGCAATAGATGAATCAAATGATCTGTTATCAGCTATTGATACATTAAAACAATACCCTGAGATTACGCATGTATTAACATCTGGCGGTTTTGCTAGTGCAATTGATGGGAAAGAAACAATAAAAAATATGATTGAACTGACAAAAAAATCGAATCTAAAAATTTTAGCAGGAAGCGGATTATCTATTGAAAATGTATCAGACTTCATTGAATTTACGAATGTAGAAGAAATTCATTTTGGTTCAGGGGTTCGAAAAAATAACTCTGCAATTGAAGAAATTGATTCTTCTTTAATGGAAAGTTTACGAAGAAGGTTAGTACGAGGATCAATCAAATAATGTTTGAATACATCAAAATTATTTTCACATACTAAAAAAGTAGTCCGTAAAAACGGACTACTTAAATACAGCTTTATACAATGTTATTTATTATTTACCGATAAATTGTTGAGTCCAAGCATTTGATCTTGAATCATAACCAACACCAATTTGAGTTAAGTTAGGATTTAAGATATTAGCACGGTGACCAGCACTGTTCATCCAAGCAGTAACTACTTCTTCAGGTGTTTTTTGACCTTTAGCAATATTTTCTGCTGCATAGCTATAAGTGATTCCGAATTGTTTCATCATATCAAATGGTGATCCATAAGTCGGTGAAGTGTGATCAAAGTAATTTTTGTCAGTCATATCTTGTGATTTTAAACGTGCTGTTTTAGATAATGTTGCATTAACAGTAAATGGTTTTAAACCAGCTTTTGTACGTTCAGCATTTGTTAAATCAACTACTTTTGATTCATAAGCTGATAATGATGCTGAATTTGATGTTGTATCTGATGGTGTTGATGTTGCTGGTTTTGATGGTGTTGATGGTGTTGAAGTTGACGGTGTTGTTGGTTTAGATGGTGTAGTTGGTACCGTCGGTTTTGTTGTTGGTGTTGATGGTTTAGCCGGTGTAGCTGGCGTCGTTGGTACTGTTGGTTTTGTAGTTGTATTTGAACTATTACCTTGTTTTAGTTGAGCTTCTAATTGTTGTTTAATTGAATCTTGAAGCTTCGTCATATCAATACCAAATTTAGATAAATCTATTTTACCGTTAGTAGTGTTTAAGCTTGGTAGATTAAAGTAGCTAAATAATACATTATTTAAATCAACTTTTTGAGTATATGCTTTTGTATCCTTATTAATTGTATCCGCGTGTACTGCAGTTACAGGAGCACCCACTAGTAGAGTAGCAGCCAATGTTGATAATGAGATTACTTTTTTCATGTCTTATTCCTCCATTTGTTTGGTTATTGTCTCGCTGTACAAGTAATACTTTAGCATGAAAACGCATGACATAATTATGGGAAATAATGGGGAGCCAAATTTGAGGATTTTTTTGGTAGTACTGTTTTAGTACAGAAATTAAAAAAAACGTTGTATGACAACTATTTTACTAGAATAATATTAAGTGAGTATCATAAATTTTTGCTTAAAATTTCCATTAAAAAAGTTTGAAGTTAAGAAAACGTCATATTTTCACGTTATAATACAGGAAGAAAAATCCAGTTTTGTTGTTATCCAGTTACGATTGTAATCATTCTGTAATGAACGTATTGAGGGTGAATAATTTGAAATTATTTATTGATAATACTTGGCCAGTTCCATACGATTTTAAATTGGCAAGAACCTTGAGGAATGATTAAAAGAATGTAAACATCAGCAATTTCACAAATATACCTAGATTATAAGCTACGATTTAGGAAAGAAAATGGGTTAGACTATATAAAGAGGTTTATTGCACATACTTTGTGTTTTTAAAATGGAATTTAAAAAAAATCATTAATAATAGAAGAAATGATACAAAACGCTAAAATTACATAGAGCTATTTATGAATAAAAGGACACTAATTAAATTAGTGTCCTTTAAACTTTCCTTCATATATATAGAAGCGAAATTACATAACCCGGTTTACCTAATTAATACATGCTTCTCTATCACTGACTTATGCACGTTATAATAATTTGTAATAACAGGAAGGATATCCTTAAAGTCCGGACATTTAATATTTGTATTTTGTAAATCAGTTAAAGTATTCATACAATCATACTCGGATTTACAATTAAAATAAGATAAAACTTCTTTTTCAACTTTAAGTAATTGTCTAATGAATGGAATTGAAAGGAGAGGACTAATAAATTTAATTGGAATAATGCCTACGGTAGTTTTGTTTAAATAATAGGAAAGAAAATCTTTATAAACATCTTGTACAAGGTAAGGAGAGGGATCTGTAATTTGATAAGTTTTGTTAACACCGATTTCTGCATGGCTCAAATAGTAAACAGCATTAATTAAATAGTCGATGGGAATGAAATTGCAATAAGCATCGTCTTTACCTATTTGAGGTATAGGTAAATAGCGAAGTTTTGTGAAGAAATTTAAAATGAAATATGGTCCATCAAATTTACTTGTCTCACCAGTTTCTGAATGACCAACTACAATTCCAGGTCTTATAATAGTGATTGGAAGTTGTGTTTTTAGTTTCTCAACTTCTATTTCAGCATAATACTTCGTTTCTTCATAAAAGTTTTTAAATGTTTGTCCCATTTCTAACTCATGTTCATAAATTCTTCCTTCACGAGTACCCGAGACATAACTAGTACTAAAATAGGTGTAACGCTTCAAAGAATTCAGTTTAAGTGCAAATTCATTTACATTTATTGTTCCTTTCACATTTACTTCATATGCAATTTTTTTAGGGACTGCAAGGTCGTAAATTGCAGCCAAATGAAATAAGTCCGTTATATCATTAAAAAGTACATTAAGGTTTTTTAGGTTGAGCCCAAAGTTTTTCTTGGTGATATCGCCACTTAAAAGTTCTATTTTTAAAAGCGTGTAATCTGGATACTTTTGATCTAATGTAAATAAAAAGTCTCGGCATTGTTTTTCAGTATTAGGAAGAATGAGTAAATAAATTTTTTGAAAAGACATTTCATTATCAAGAATTTTGAGGAGTAAATGCTTCGAAATAAATCCAGGAAATCCAGTAATAAAGTATGTTCTTTCCATTCTAGCCACCTACTTTATGTAAATTAAATCTCTTTGTTTATTTTATTAAGGAAATATGTATTTAATGTAGGGTCGCTTCAATATAATAAAAGTATTTTGATCTATTTTTCACTATTTATGGTAGGAAAAACTCAATTTTTAGCCTATTAGTTCCTCATGAACCGTTTATGAGTAAGTATAAATCATGATTTAGGTGATTTAGTTCCTCATGAACCGCTTATGAGGAAGTATAAATCATGATTTAGGTGATTTAGTTCCTCATGAACCGCTTA
>Ga0209461_10000446_pt1 | contig 12317 bp, 7 predicted proteins | sample AgamicAsMarz_FD_187162 | JGI IMG/M metagenome (GOLD analysis project Ga0209461, IMG submission 187162) | Agave microbial communities from Guanajuato, Mexico - As.Ma.rz (SPAdes) (version 2) | ecosystem: Host-associated > Plants > Phyllosphere > Phylloplane/Leaf | place: Guanajuato, Mexico... | reverse complement strand
CACCACTGGCGGGGTATAGCTCTCCCAGTCGAAAGCCAGATCGTTTTCCCGTGCCGCCTGTAACGTCACCGGCGGGGTACGCGGTTTTTTACGCGCATGCTGAATGCGCACGGTGTCGTACTCTTTGCGGGTCCGGGCGACGAAATCATCATGCTGCTCGTCGGACAGCAGCGCGGATACCACGCCAACGGTGCGCGAGGCGTTTTGCACGTATACCGTCGGCCCGCTGTAGTTCTGCTCGATTTTCACCGCCGTGTGCGCTTTGGAGGTGGTTGCGCCGCCTATTAACAGTGGAATGGTGAACCCCTGGCGCTCCATCTCTTTCGCCACGTTGACCATTTCATCCAGCGACGGCGTGATAAGGCCGGACAGACCAATCAGGTCGGCATCCACTTCACGGGCGGTTTTGAGGATCTTCTCGGCTGGCACCATCACGCCCAGATCGATGATTTCGTAGTTATTACACTGCAACACCACGCCGACAATATTTTTGCCGATGTCATGCACATCGCCCTTCACGGTGGCGATCACCATTTTGCCGTTGGTTTTGCCTTTCTCTTTGCTGGCTTCGATGTACGGCTCCAGATATGCCACCGCCTGTTTCATCACGCGGGCGGATTTCACCACCTGCGGCAGGAACATTTTCCCTTCGCCAAACAGATCGCCAACCACGTTCATGCCGTCCATTAGCGGGCCTTCGATCACCTGGATGGGGCGTTCGGCCTGCTGGCGGGCTTCTTCGGTATCCGCTTCAATAAACTCGGTGATGCCTTTGACCAGCGAGTACTCAAGACGTTTACGCACGTCCCAGCTGCGCCATTCGGCCTGTTGAGCGTTCGCACCGTCGTCGGCTTTACTGCCGCGGTATTTTTCCGCCAGGTCGAGCAGGCGCTCGGTGCCGTCGTCGCGGCGATTAAGCACCACGTCTTCCACCGCATCGCGCAGTTCAGCGGGCAGATCGTCATAAATCGCCAGTTGTCCGGCGTTAACGATGCCCATGTCCATGCCGTTGCGGATAGCGTAATAGAGGAACACGGCGTGAATAGCTTCACGAACCGGATCGTTACCCCGGAAGGAGAAGGAGACGTTCGACACGCCGCCGGAGATCATCGCGTGCGGCAGTTCGCGTTTGATGTCTTCACAGGCACCGATAAAGTCCTGGGCGTAGTTGTTGTGCTCCTCGATACCGGTGGCGACGGCGAAGATGTTCGGGTCGAAAATGATGTCTTCGGGCGGGAAACCAACCTCTTCGGTAAGGATTTTATAGGCCCGGCGGCAGATTTCGATTTTACGCGCGCGGGTGTCGGCCTGGCCGACTTCATCGAACGCCATCACCACCATGGCCGCGCCGTAGCGCCGCACCAGTTTTGCATGGTGAATAAAAGCCTCGACGCCCTCTTTCATGGAAATGGAGTTGACGATGCCTTTGCCCTGAATGCATTTCAGGCCTTTTTCGATCACTTCCCATTTTGAGGAGTCGATCATGATCGGCACGCGGGCAATGTCCGGCTCGCCGGCAATCAGATTGAGGAAACGCACCATCGCCGCTTCGGCATCCAGCATCCCCTCATCCATATTGATATCGATGATTTGCGCGCCGCTCTCCACCTGTTGCAGGGCAACTTCCAGCGCTTCGTTATATTTTTCTTCTTTGATCAGGCGCTTGAATTTGGCGGAGCCGGTGACGTTGGTACGTTCACCGACGTTCACAAACAGGCTATCTGCGCCGATGTTCAGCGGCTCAAGACCGGCCAGGCGACAGGCTACCGGCAGGTCCGGCAGCGCGCGCGGCGCTAATCCTGCTACGGCGCGATCCATGGCGGCGATGTGTTCCGGCGTGGTGCCGCAGCAGCCGCCGACGATGTTCAGAAAGCCCGCTTCGGCCCATTCACGGATCTGCGAGGCCATGGTGTCGGCATCCAGATCGTATTCGCCGAAGGCATTGGGCAGCCCGGCGTTAGGGTGCGCGGTGACGTAGCATTCCGCAATGCGTGACAGCTCCTGCACGTACTGGCGCAGTTCGTCCGGGCCAAGCGCACAGTTGAGGCCAAAGGTGAGCGCATCGGCGTGGCGCAGAGAGTTATAGAAGGCTTCGGTGGTCTGCCCGGACAGCGTGCGCCCGGAGGCATCGGTGATGGTGCCGGAAATCATGATCGGCAGTTCAATGCCCAGCGCGTCGAATTCAGCTTTGACGGCGAAAATCGCCGCTTTGGCATTAAGGGTATCGAACACGGTTTCGATGAGGATCAGATCGCTGCCCCCTTCCACCAGTGCGCGGGTCGATTCCCGGTAGGCTTCCACCAGCTGATCGAAGGTGACATTACGAAATGCCGGATCGTTAACGTTGGGGGAAATGGACGCGGTGCGGTTGGTCGGGCCGAGGACGCCGGCCACATAGCGAGGCCTGTCCGGCGTGCGGGCAGTCCAGTCGTCAGCACAGGCGCGGGCGAGTTTCGCCGCCTCAAAGTTGATCTCCGCCGACAGGGATTCCATCTGGTAATCCGCCATGGCGATCGCCGTGGAGTTAAAGGTGTTGGTTTCAATGATGTCCGCGCCCGCCTCGAAATAGGCGTTGTGGATCGCGGTGATCACCTCGGGCTTACTCAGCACCAGCAGGTCATTGTTACCTTTCAGATCGCAGGGCCAGTCGGCGAAACGTTCGCCGCGGAAATCCTGCTCACTCAGACGGTAGCCCTGGATCATGGTGCCCATGCCACCATCCAGAACCAGAATGCGTTTTTTTAACTGCTGATGCAGTTGGTCAACTTTGCTGCTCACGAGTGCTCCCGACGACGCTCAACCAGGCCAGAAAGGCCAGCAGACCATACTGTCATAATCCCTTGTGACGGAAAAGAGAGCAGCGCTGAACATGAGACATGTTCATATGGACTCATCCGATCAGTGAGAGGATGGTTGCATTATAATCAAATAAAACGAAAATGATTTCCACGATACAGAAAATGGAGTCTGCCATGGTTGCCACTGTTCCCGCCAAACGCGGAAGAAAACCCGTCCCTGCCGCTGCCCAGCAGGCCACCGGCCAGGTGCAGTCGTTGACGCGCGGCCTGAAGTTGCTGGAGTGGATCGCTGAATCACATGGCAGCGTGGCCCTGACAGAGCTGGCGCAGCAGGCTGGCTTGCCGAATTCCACGACTCACCGTTTGCTGACCACCATGCAGCAGCTGGGTTTTGTCCGTCAGGTGGGCGATCTGGGACACTGGTCGGTGGGCGCACATGCGTTCGTCGTCGGCAGCAGTTTCTTACAAAGCCGTAATTTGCTGGCGATTGTGCATCCTGTCCTGCGCAAACTGATGGAGGATTCCGGCGAGACGGTGAATCTGGCGGTGCTCGACCAAAGCGATCATCAGGCGATTATTATCGATCAGGTGCAGTGTACGCAGTTAATGCGCATGTCGGCACCGATTGGCGGCAAGCTGCCGATGCATGCCTCCGGCGCGGGGAAAGCCTTTCTGGCGCAGCTTTCTGAGGAGCAGGTCACCGGACTGCTGCACCGCCAGGGGCTGCATGCTTATACCCACGCCACGCTGGTGTCGCCGCTGCACCTCAAAGAAGATCTGGCCCAGACGCGCAAGCGCGGTTATTCGCTGGATGATGAAGAGCACGCGCTGGGTCTGCGCTGTGTGGCGGCCTGTATTTACGATGAGCATCGCGAGCCTTTTGCGGCGATTTCCATTTCCGGGCCGATTTCGCGCATTACCGATGACCGCGTGACGGAGCTGGGCGCGCTGGTCATCAAAGCGGCGAAAGAAGTAACGCTGGCGTACGGTGGCACACGGTAAACCCTTTTTATTATTTTTGATGCCAGCTGAGGCTGGCATCACCATCAATAATACTTCCCGCCATAAAATTCGCAATTAATTATCGCCATTTATAATATAAGTATTTTTAACATTAATAACGCATTGGTTTTTTTATTTTTCAGAATGTTAAATAGCATTTGTTTTTTGGCAGTGATAATCTCCTTCGTTTTAAAATAAAGGGACTTTATTATCATGCTCAAAAAATTATTTATTATAAGCTCGCTGTTATTCTCTTCTGGCGTAATGGCACACAATGATGATGGCTACAGTCATGATGCCAGTAATATGGATTACAGCCAGACAGACTGGATGGCGGCACTCAGCGATTCGACCCCTGTCTGGAAACTTAGCATCCCTGGTACACACGACTCCGGTTCACGCTATGGTGGTGACAGCGTTGCCAACCAGGTCATGACAATCGAAGAACAATTGCGCGCCGGGATCCGCTATCTTGATGTTCGTGTACGTCATATCGATAATGCTTTCGCTATACATCATGGTTCCTTTTATCAACATCTGAATTTTGATGATGTGATGAAACAGGCGACACAGTTTCTGCGCGCACATCCGCAAGAATTTATCTTTATGCGCGTTCGCGATGAATACAAAGGTGCGAATAACACCCGAACTGCGCAGGAAACCTTCGGAGAATATGTCACCCGCTATCGCCAGTGGATCTCCACAGCGTATTTAAGCCGTAATATTGATATGTTGCCGATTGAGCAACTGCGCGGAAAAATCTATTTTATATACGATAATGTCATCCCCTTTACGTCATTTCATATCAATGGTACGCAATTAGGTAACTTATCTGTGCAGGATGCCTATTCGGTAAAAACCAACTGGGATCTGTACAGCAAATGGACGAAAGTTAAAGATTTCCTTAATACCAGTAAAGATATGCAGCGCTTGTCCATAAATCATCTGAGCGCCTCAGGTGGATCATTTCCTTATTTTATTGCCAGCGGTCACTCAAGCCACGGAACCAAAGCGCCGCGCCTGGCCACCGGCTTAACAACACCGGGCTGGAAACACCGTTATCCTGATTTTCCTCGTGTTTCCTGTTTTATTGGTATTTGTACTATCGCCTTTGAAGGAACGAACACCCTGACAAAGAATTACCTCAATGCCCATACGCTTAAACGCACAGGCATCATCGCTGCTGATTTTCCGGGCAAAGGATTGATCAAAGCGATTATTAACAAAAACGATTTTGCAGGTAAACGTTATACCATCAGCGCCACCCAACAATGTATGTCTGTTGACGGCGGGGATCCGGCAAAATCAGGTGCGAGGGTCATCGTTGAAAATTGCAACACCAATGCCCGCGCGCAGCTATTCGTCTACGAAGACAATCAATTAAAAATGGGTCAGCAATGTGTGGATGTAAACCAGGGTAAAAACAGACAGCACGCAGCACTTATCATGTGGCCCTGCTCCGGACAGGCCAATCAGAAATGGTACTTAACAGGAAACATGTTCCAGAGTGCATTATCAGGAGAGAAGCGCTGTATCGACCTGGCAGACAATCGTCGGAATCTTGAACTCTATCAGTGCTGGTCGCCCAGTGAAGATCAGCGGTTCATCACGATGAACAGTGACGGTTCTCTGGAGTTCACTTTAAATACTGCTTCTGTTACCTCTCAGGATGAGCGGGAAGATATCGTCCAGCCTGATTTATCTACCGCACCGGCGGAGATCCGCAAGGAACTGGGGCTGGCACCGTAACGTTCTGTGAGTCATCCGTACTGATTGCATCCTGTTGCGTTACCTCTGTAGGTAACGCAACACGCTGGCAAAAGCGCTGGCGTCGCCGGTAGGCGTAAACATCCTCCACATAGCCCTCCCTGATACGCTTTTGCAGACCACGCCAGTAATCGGCGCGAAAGAGATCGGCATGCATCTCTTCAAACAGCACCCGGCAGCGCGGATCGGCGCACAGCCAGTGACGGAACTCCTCCGGGAAAACATCCCCTGGGGCCACGCTGTACCATGGCTCGGCGCTCATCTCATCCTCCGGATAACGCGCGGGTGGAATGTCGCGGAAATTCACCTCCGTCATATAGCAAATTTCATCGTAGTCATAGAACACCACCCGACCGTGGCGCGTCACACCAAAGTTTTTAAACAGCATGTCGCCGGGGAAAATATTGGCGGCGGCCAGCTGGCGGATGGCGTTACCGTATTCTTCGATGGCGTCGTGCAGCGCCTGACCGTCAACCTGCTCCAGCCACAGGTTCAGCGGCACCATGCGCCGTTCGATATAGAGATGGCTGATGGCGATGTTATCGCCCAAGTCGGTGATTTTGCCCGGCGCTTCCTGCATCAGCAGCGCCATCAGCGCCGGATCGATTCGCCGCTTCTCCAGCACAAAATTTTCAAACTCCTGGGTGTCGGCCATGCGCCCGACCCGATCGTGCTCCTTTACCAGCTGGTAGCAGGCGCGCACGTGGGCTGCGTCCATCTCTTTCTGCGGCGCGAAGCGATCTTTGATGACCTTAAACACCCGGTCGAATCCCGGCAGGGTAAACACCAGCATCACCATGCCGCGAATACCGGGCGCCTCAACAAATTGCTCATCGCTGTCGGCAATATAGTGCAGATATTCCCGGTAGCTTTCGGTTTTACCGTGCTTCTGGCAGCCGATGGCCATATACAGCTCGGCGGTCGTTTTGCCGGGCAGGATCTCCCGCAGCCATTCCACCAGCGCGCCGGGAAAGGGGGCGTAAACCATAAAGTACGAGCGGGCAAAGCCAAAGACGATACTGGCTTCGGCGCTGGTGGTCAGGCAGGTATCGACGAACAGCCGGTGGTCATCGGAGCGGTGGATCGGCAGTAAAAACGGCACGGTGGCGTCAGGCAGGATCAGCTTTCCCACCAGCCACGCGGCTTTGTTGCGATAGAAAAGCTCGTTAGCCACCTGCAAACGCGCCTGCGCTAATCGATCTTCACCAAGATTTTCCAGCAGATGCGCCACGATATAGCCCACATCACGCGCCTGGTTTTGCCACGGCAGGCGCAGGGGTAAATCCTCCAGCACGTTATGGAGCAGCGCGTGCCAGCCGTGGTGTGGCGTAAAATCTTTTGCCAGCGGGCGAGGCGTGACGTGCAGGCGCTGCGCAGGCTGCGAGCTGAACACGAACAAGCGTTCGGGCGTCAGCTGGCGGTGGCTGAACAGACGGCAGTAGACGGAGTTAAAGAAGCTTTCCGCGATTTCAAAACGCGGATAATCGGGCAGCAAGGCGGTGTACTGCTCTTTGACGCGCAGCAGAAATCCGGCGGTGAGCGTCTGGTTATCCGTAATACAGCGCAACTGTTCGACCACCAGGCCAACGTGGTGATCGTAGAGATGGATACGGTTTTTCATCGCCTGCTGCACGGCGTGCCAGTCCGCCTGCTCGAAACGCTGCTGTGCGCCGGAGGTCACTTCCAGGAAGCGCCCATATTGCGCGTCAAAGCCCTGGAGAATGGTTTGGGCGATTAACAGTTCCAGGTCACGGGACATCTTTTGCCCTCGTTCGAAATAGGGATTGCCGGATGGCGCTTCGCTTATCCGGCCTGTACAACGACAGGATCCGTAGGCCCGGTAAGCTCGCGCCACCGGGCAACAGCACGTCAGAACTGCTGTTCTTCTGTGGAACCGGTCAGCGCGGTGACGGAAGATGCGCCGCCCTGAATAATGGTCGTCACCTTATCAAAGTAACCGGTGCCCACCTCCTGCTGGTGGGACACAAAGGTGTAACCCTCTTTCGCGGCGGCGAATTCTGGCTGCTGGACCTTTTCAACGTAATGCTTCATGCCCTCACCCTGTGCGTAGGCGTGGGCCAGGTCGAACATGTTGAACCACATGCTGTGGATCCCGGCGAGGGTGATGAACTGGTATTTGTAACCCATTTCCGCCAGTTGTTGCTGGAAGCTGGCGATGGTGGTGTCGTCGAGGTTTTTCTGCCAGTTGAACGACGGCGAGCAGTTATAGGCCAGCAGTTTGCCGGGGAAGCGGGCATGAATGGCATCGGCAAAACGCTTCGCCTGCTCCAGATCCGGTTTCGAGGTTTCGCACCATACCAGATCGGCATAAGGCGCATAGGCAAGGCCACGGCTGATCGCCTGCTCAATGCCCGCCCGGGTACGGTAGAAGCCTTCGCTGGTGCGTTCGCCGGTAATAAATTCACGGTCATATTCATCGCAGTCGGAGGTGATGAGATCGGCCGCGTCCGCATCGGTACGGGCGATGAGCAGCGTCGGGACGCCCATCACGTCAGCCGCCAGACGTGCCGCTACCAGTTTCTGAATAGCCTCCTGTGTTGGCACCAGCACTTTGCCGCCCATATGCCCGCATTTTTTTACCGAGGCGAGTTGATCTTCAAAATGCACGGCGGCGGCACCGGCAGCGATCATCAATTTCATCAGTTCAAAAGCGTTAAGCACGCCACCAAAACCGGCTTCGGCATCCGCCACGATCGGCAGGAAATAATCCACATAGCGCGGATCCCCCGGCTCAATGCCCGCCGCCCACTGGATCTGATCCGCGCGACGGAAGGTATTGTTGATCCGATCCACCACCGCCGGTACGGAGTTCGCCGGATAGAGTGACTGATCCGGATACATGCTGGAGGCGAGGTTGGCATCGGCCGCTACCTGCCAGCCGGAGAGATAAATCGCCTCGATACCGGCTTTCGCCTGTTGCAGGGCCTGACCGCCGGTCAGCGCCCCCAGGCTGTTGATATAGCCTTTTTTCGACTCGCCGTGCAGCAGACGCCACATTCTGGCGGCACCCAGTTGAGCGAGCGTACATTCGGGATTAACCGAGCCGCGCAGCTTCACCACTTCATCAGCGCTGTACGGGCGACGGATGCCCTCCCAGCGCGGGTCAGTCCATTCTTGTTGTAGTTGTTCGATTTGTTGGGTACGGGTTTTCATCGCAGATGCTCCATTTTTATTATGTGGGGATCACGCCAGCAGGCGGTAACCCGGCAGGGTCAGGAAGTCGATCAGCTCGTCGGACGTGGTGATTTGCTCCATCAGGCGCGCGGCATCGCTGAAGCGTCCACTGCTGAACCGGTGTTCACCCAGTTCCTCCTGGATCACCTGCATCTCTTCGGCCAGCATGCGGCGGAACAATGCTTTGGTTACCGGCGTGCCGTCATTGAGCGTTTTTTCGTGGTGGATCCATTGCCAGATTGAGGTGCGCGATATTTCTGCCGTCGCGGCATCTTCCATCAGGCCATAAATCGGCACGCAGCCGTTGCCGGAGATCCAGGCTTCGATGTACTGCACCGCCACGCGAATGTTGGCGCGCATGCCCTCTTCGGTAAGCTCACCGTCACAAGGGGCAAGCAGTTCGGCGGCGGTGACTGGCGCGTCGTCGGCGCGGGTAACCTGTAACTGGTTGGGGTTATCGCCGAGTGCGCGGTTAAAGATGTTCATCACCGTGTCAGCCAGACCGGGGTGCGCGATCCAGGTACCGTCGTGCCCGTTTTTAGCTTCCAGCTCTTTGTCGGCTTTGACCTTGTTGAGCACCCACTCATTGCGTTCGCGATCTTTGCTGGGAATGAACGCAGCCATGCCGCCCATGGCAAAGGCACCGCGACGGTGACAGGTCTTGATCAGCAGCCGCGAGTAGGCGTTGAGGAATGGCTTATCCATCGTCACCTGCTGGCGATCCGGCAGCACGCGATCCGGATAGTTTTTCAACGTTTTGATATAGCTGAAGATGTAATCCCAGCGTCCGCAGTTGAGGCCGACGATATGGTCACGCAGCGCGTGCAGGATCTCGTCCATCTGGAAAACCGCGGGCAGCGTTTCAATCAGCAGCGTGGCTTTAATGGTGCCGCGCGGCAGAGTAAAGCGGTCTTCGGTATAGCTGAACACCTCGCTCCACCATGCTGCTTCCTGCCAGGCCTGCGTTTTCGGCAGATAGAAATAGGGGCCGCTGCCTTTAGCGAGCAGGTTTTTATGGTTATGGAAGAAGTAGAGCGCAAAGTCGAACAGGCTGCCGGGGATCGGCTCGCCGCGCCAGGTGACGTGTTTTTCCGGCAGGTGCAGACCGCGCACACGGCAAAACAGTACGGCCGGGTCAGGCTTAAGCTGATAGATTTTGCCGGTTTCGTTGGTGTAGCTGATGGTGCCGTTCACCGCGTCGCGCAGGTTGATCTGGCCTTCGATCACTTTTTGCCAGTTCGGTGCCAGCGAATCCTCAAAATCAGCCATGAAGACGTTCACATTGGCGTTGAGGGCGTTAATCACCATTTTGCGTTCGACCGGCCCGGTGATCTCGACGCGTCTGTTACGTAAATCCGCCGGAATGCCGCGAATGGTCCAGTCGCTTTCACGAATGGAAGCTGTTTCCGAAATAAAATCAGGCAGCGTGCCGTTATCAATTTTCTGCTGCTGTTGCAGGCGTGCAGCCAGTAAGGCGTTGCGTTTGGGCGTAAAGCGCGTCACCAGTTCACTCAGAAATTCCACCGCATCGGGCGTCAGGATCTGAGTTTCCTGCTCGTCATGTGGCTGGCTGAAGGCCAGTTCTTCGGTAGTGGTTGCCTGTTGTGTCATGCCATGGCTCCTCGTTGTTGATCCAGAATGATCCTCATCGCTGATGAAATTCAGACTGTGCAGTTTTCGTTCAGCACGTTTAAGATTACTCAACGAAAATACAAAATCAAAAACAATTTCCATTTTTTAATTAATAACGCATTAACCAGTTGATAAAAAAAGGATTAAAATTCGATCTGCGTGTGAAGTGTTTTTCAGAAATAAAAAAAGCACCCGCAGGTGCTTTTAGAGAAGCTGAAACGCTTAATCCAGCGTGGGGTTCATATGGCGCAGATCGAACGGCGTGATCTGGTAGACGTAGTAGTTAAGCCAGTTGGTGAACAGCAAATTGCCGTGGCTGCGCCAGCTGGCGCGCGGCACGTTCTGCGGATCGTTATCCGGAAAGTAGTTGTACGGCACATCAGGATTAAGCCCGGCTTCCACGTCGCGGAAATACTCGCCAGCCAGCGTGTCGGCGTCATATTCCGGATGGCCGGTGACAAACGCGATACGCTTGTCTTTGCTGCCGAACAGGTAGGCATCGCCGGTTGCGGTCTCGGCGAGGATCTCCAGATCGGTGTAATCACGGATCAGCGCCGCCGGGAAATCGGCAAAGCGGGAGTGCGGTGCCAGAAAGACATCATCAAAGCCGCGGGTCAGCAGCGCATGGGGTTGGGTGATGTGGTGTTCATAAACGCCGGAGAGTTTGTCTTTGCGGGTCTGTTTAGGGATGCCATAGAGAATATTGAGAGCGGCCTGAACCGCCCAACAGACAAACAGCGTCGAGGTGACATGATCTTTGGCCCACTCCAGGACCTGTTTGATCTGCGGCCAGTAGGCGACATCATTAAATTCAACCAGGCCCAGCGGCGCGCCGGTGACGATCAACCCATCGAAGTTATCGTTACAGATCTCATCGAAGTTGCAGTAGAAGTTGTTCAGATGTTCCGTGGGCGTATTGCGTGATTCACGGGCATCAATGCGCAGCAGCTGGATATCAACCTGCAAGGGGGAGTTGGAGAGCAGGCGCAGAAACTGGTTTTCCGTTTCGATTTTCTTTGGCATCAGATTGAGGATCAGCACCTTCAGCGGGCGGATCTCCTGACCTGTTGCACGGGATGTCGTCATGACGAAGACGTTTTCATCACGTAAGAAATTGACGGCTGGTAGCTCGTCCTGTACCCGAATCGGCATAACCTTATATCCTCACTGCATACGTTTAAACGTTTAGACATCCAGACAGCTGACAATAACCAGGAATGTGGGAAATGTCGAGCCTGCATATGCCAGTTGAGAAAGTTTCAGGTAGCGTATGGAATAAGCGACTGAGGATCAGCCGTATTTTTGCTGATGGGCTTTTTTACGACGCAGGTAATCGTCATCGGCGCGCAGGTTATCCCAGTATTTCTTGAAGATGGTTGCGGCTTCGGCTTTTATGGGGTCGTTTTCACGCGGCAGAACGTTTTTATCTTCATCGTATTTTCGTCCGCCGGGGTGATTCGCGTAGCGTCTGGCACGCGTATAGCCCATCTGAATGAATTTACGGGCCATGTCCATGCCGACAAAATCATCCTGCTGGCGATACTCCTCGAATTTTTCCATGATTTGCTGTGCGGAGCGCGCGGCTATTTCCGGTGTTTTGAAGCGCCACAGGGGAAGGATCTCGCTTTTATAGGGTTCAACGAGCAGTACACCCTGTTCGCCGCGACCTACCTGGTAGCGCTCCGGGTGTTCACGGAAGTCTGTGCTGTTGAAATCCTGTTCGTAGTTGAAAGGCGGGTTCGGCAAAAAACGTCCTCCGGATGAAAGGGATAAGACTATTTTAGTCGAGATTGATGAAAAACGCGGGCAGGATTAGAAACGACAAAAACGCAAAAAGGCCATCCTCACGGATGGCCTTTCGCTTGATTTGATGCCTGGCAGTTCCCTACTCTCGCATGGGGAGACCCCACACTACCATCGGCG
>Ga0209461_10000445_pt1 | contig 12352 bp, 13 predicted proteins | sample AgamicAsMarz_FD_187162 | JGI IMG/M metagenome (GOLD analysis project Ga0209461, IMG submission 187162) | Agave microbial communities from Guanajuato, Mexico - As.Ma.rz (SPAdes) (version 2) | ecosystem: Host-associated > Plants > Phyllosphere > Phylloplane/Leaf | place: Guanajuato, Mexico... | reverse complement strand
GTGCTTTACCAGAAACAAATGCCGGCACGTTAGCTGCGGCGATTTTGATTTCTTTACCGGTCTGCGGGTTGCGGCCAGTACGCTCAGCGCGGTGGTTCACTTTGAAGGTACCGAAACCAACCAGTTGTACAGCATCGCCTTCTTTCAGAGACTCAGTAATAGCAGCCAGGGTGGATTCCAGAGCAGCTTTCGCCTGCACTTTAGACAGATCAGCCTTGTCCGCAATTACATCAATCAGTTGAGTCTTGTTCATAAGTTATCCTTACAATGTGTTTATCGCTTGCTAAGCATCGAGTGCGACGGAAATGCCAAAAAAGCGCCCTCCTGCATACACGCACCGATAGCCACTTTTTTTCGCCCCCCAAATGTAGACCAGACGGGGGGCTAATGGGAAGCCTTGCAGTATGACAAATCAGGCGTTAAATCACGTTTTCTTGTCTCATTGCTGCAAATTTATACCGATATTGCTCTCACCCGCCTCGCGCAGGTCCGCACGGAGACCTTTGATCAGTTCCAGGTCGCGCTCTTCACAGTCGGCCAGCAGGCGGAAAATCTCCCACTGAATGTCCCATTCTTGCTCAACAGCCGGGTTCAGTTTCAGCTCTTCATCGGTCATTTCCCGACCAGCCTGAGTCATTTCCAGCATCGCTACCGTGGTGATAGACGTCTTGCTGACTTCAATGGCATGTTCCAGCGTGTCGCCGCTTAACAGCGAATGCAGCATTTCACTCAACGCCACACAGGCATCGATGGCCGGATAAACGCCATACATATCGTAATCGTCTGCTGAGGGGATCGCTTCTTCCAGCTTTTCCAGTTGGCTGTCGAAATTGATCTTCGCGTCTTTTACCGTCAGCATTTCCCAGACGAGATCGACCATACGGCGATAGAGCTGCGCGTCACCAAAGCCGGTTTGCTGGCAGAACATGGCGTAGTTCGGATACATCCGCTCGCAAAGACAGGCCATAAAAGTGACGTGCTGCCAGCTTTCCAGCTTCTCCAGCCGCAGGTGAATCGGGTTTTGTAACATGATGAGTTCTCAATATCGGAAATTAGCCGCAGTGTACCTGAATCAGGGGTGAATTTCCTGCCAGCGCAGAAACGCCGGACGACGCGAGGCGACGGCATCCGCCCAGCGCGTTGGCTCCGGTAAACGGTAGCCTTTCGTACAGCGCTGCACCCAGGCCAGCGCACTGTCCTGACTGACGCGATGGCCGGTGGCGATAAACAGCGGGTTACAGCGCGCTTTGCTGCGCCACACCCACGCCAGATCCTCGCCTTTATCACGCAGTGGCGCCAGCGCGCCTGGTTCGTCTGACAGCGGCTCAAACTTACCGCACAGGCGTTTTTTCGCCACGCCAATGGTCGGTACATCGACCAGCAGACCAAAATGACTGGCCACGCCCAGACGACGCGGATGCGAGATGCCATGTCCGTCGACGAACAGCAGATCGGGTTTTTGCGACAGCATATCCCACGCCGCCAGCAGCGCAGGATATTCGCGAAACGACAGGAAACCGGGAATATAGGGCATGGTGGTGGCGATACGCGCGATCTGATATTCAACCAGTTCAAGTTCCGGATACGTCAGCAGCACCATCGCCGCGCGGGTCACTTCACCGCCCTGCTCAAATCCTACGTCTGCCCCGCCGATTAGCCTCGGCGGATCGGTAATAAAACGATCTTCCCGGCATACCGAGGAAGCCAGTTTCAGTTGTTGTGCGCGTAATGACGCCAGATCCATACCTGCTCCTTATTGATGATAGGGCTGTGAAAGACGGTGAACCGCCTCCACAAAGGCACCTGCATGCTCCGGAGGAACATCCTGATGGATACCGTGACCGAGGTTAAACACGTGGCCTTCCCCCTGACCAAAGCCGGCCAGGATAGTCGCCACTTCCTCTTCAATGCGTGCAGGCTGTGCATAAAGCATGGACGGGTCCATGTTGCCCTGCAACGCGACTTTGTGTCCCACGCGACGACGCGCGTCGGCAATATCGATAGTCCAGTCGAGACCGAGCGCATCGCAGCCGGTTTCCGCCATCGCCTCCAGCCACTGACCGCCGCCTTTGGTAAACAGCGTCACCGGCACGCGGCGGCCTTCGTTTTCACGCAGCAGGCCATCGACAATCTTGTGCATGTAGTAGAGGGAGAATTGCTGATAATCGCGCCCGGTCAGCACGCCGCCCCAGGTGTCGAAAATCATCACCGACTGGGCACCCGCGCGGATCTGCGCGTTAAGATAGAGCGTAACGCTTTTCGCCAGCGTATCGAGCAGCGCATGTAAAGTCAGCGGCTCGGCGTACATCATCTTTTTGATCAGGGTGAAGGCCTTGCTGCTGCCGCCTTCCACCATATAGGTCGCCAGAGTCCAGGGGCTACCGGAGAAGCCAATCAGCGGCACTTCACCTTTCAGTTCGCGGCGAATAGTACGCACTGCGTTCATCACGTAACCCAGTTCATCTTCCGGATCCGGTACAGGCAGTTTATCGACATCGGCTTTACAGGTAATGGGCGAGGTGAAACGCGGGCCTTCGCCAGCCTCAAAGTAGAGGCCCAGACCCATCGCATCGGGAATGGTCAGAATGTCCGAAAAAAGGATCGCCGCATCGAGCGGAAAACGGCGCAGCGGTTGCAAGGTGACTTCGCACGCCAGCTCCGCGTTTTTACACAGCGACATAAAGTCCCCGGCTTGCGCGCGGGTGGCTTTGTACTCCGGTAAATAGCGGCCAGCCTGTCTCATCATCCATACCGGGGTGACATCAACCGGCAGGCGCTGGAGCGCGCGCAGGTAACGATCGTTTTTCAGTTCGGTCATTTTGCAGTTCCTCAATGCGTCAGACCGTCATTGTAACATGTCACTCATACTCTGCCCGACACAAAGCCACGGTGTCCTCGATCAAACGGCGCGCGACGGTGCCCGGCGGTGGTAACAGCGGCAGCGCATCATAGCGATACCAGCCGGCGTCCAGCAGTTCGTTAGGATCGATATTAATTTCACCGCTGTCATACTCAGCCATAAAAGCGGTCATCAGCGATTGCGGGAACGGCCAGGGTTGTGAAGTAACGTAGCGCAGGTTTTTCACGCGGATGCCGCTCTCTTCCATGACTTCGCGGGCCACCGTCTGCTCCAGCGTCTCGCCGACTTCGACAAAACCGGCCAGTACGGTGTAGATGCCGTTGCGATGGCGCGTGTGCTGGGCGAGCAGGATTTTATCTTCCCGACGAATAGCGACAATGATGCATGGCGCGATTTGCGGGTAATAACGTTCACGGCAGTTGCCGCACAGCATCGCCCATTCGCTTTTGCTGGTGTGCATGGTGTGCCCGCAGTAGCCGCAGAACTGGTGTGAGCGGTAAAACTCGGCCAGCTGCACGCCGCGCCCGGCGAGCTGGAACAGACCGACATCCTGATCCATCAGTTGCCGGACGGACGACATGTCGTGACGGCGATTCTGACGCACCAGCCAGACGGGCTCCCCCTGCCATTCGCCGATAGTCAGACCGCGCTGGCCCACAAGATCGAAATTTCCTGCCTCACCATGTGGTAATTCTCCGGCGGGCAGCCATAATTTTTGTTCATGACTGATGATCCACCAGCCTTGATCGGTTAATTCAATCACACGTTCCATAATCTGTTGCACTACCTTAGCGACACTGGCATGTTGGTAACATCATTTTTACAAATTTTGGGTAAGTATTTTTTAATCTTAATATTTCGGAGTTGATCATGCTAAACCAGCTACAAAGCCTGACAGAGCGAGTGGGAGGAAGTAATAAACTTGTCGACCATTGGTTACATGTGCGTAAGCACCTGCTTGTCTCCTATTACGATCTGGTCGGCATGAAACCTGGCAGAGAATCCTTTACCGAGCTCGATGAAAAAGCGCTGGATGATTTCTGTCATAGCCTGGTCGATTATCTTTCCGCCGGTCACTTTAGTATTTATGAACGGATTATCAGCGAAATGGAAGGGACCAGCCCACTTTTCGCCGCCACGCAGATCTATCCTCTGCTGGAAGCGAACACGCAGCAGATCATGAATTACTATGATTCCAGCCTGGAAAACGCCATTGATGACAGCAACTTCATAGAGTTCCAGCACGCCCTGTCCGGCATTGGCGAAGCGCTGGCACAACGCTTTACCCTGGAAGATCAACTGATTGTCCTGGCCTTTGATTTCAATCTGGCGGAGAGCGCCAATGACGAGAGCGAGATGGCTCGTCCTGCTTGAGTTCTGCGAAAGTAACGCGTAATTTATTTCCACTGCCCCCTATCACTACACAAAGCATTCACGTTGCCTCAAGGCGGCAAGCCTGAAGAATGCAGTGCAGTGTAGAGGGGTTATTTCTTGTCGGAGTGCCGCGTACGAAAGTACCGGCTGAGACCGTTAATTCGGGATCCGCGGAACCTGATCAGGTTAGTACCTGCGAAGGGAACAAGAGTTCATCTGCACGGCATCGCTGTATTCGGCGATCGCCCTCTTGCTTCAATCCGTCGTTCTGACAAGCCATGTCCTTAACGTTATGGAATGAGCTATGTCTGCAACTAAACCTACCCGTCGCGAACAACGCGAACACGCCCAGCGCTTTATCGATACCCTGGAAGGCACTGCCTTTCCCGGCTCCCGACGCATCTACATTCAGGGATCACAGGCGGATATTCGTGTACCGATGCGCGAAATCCAGCTTAGCCCGACCCCTGTCGGCGGCACAAAAGACGCGCCACGTTTTGAAGAAAACGAGGCGATCCCGGTCTATGACACCTCCGGCCCGTACGGCGATCCCGACATCGCCATTAACGTGCAGCAGGGGCTGGCGAAGCTGCGAAGCCCGTGGATCGCGGCCCGCGGCGCGGCGGCAGGCCAGTGCGTGACCCAGTTGCACTACGCCCGTAAAGGGATAGTGACGCCGGAGATGGAATTTATCGCCATTCGCGAAAACATGGGCCGCGAGCGCATCCGCGCTGACGTCCTGCGCCACCAGCACCCGGGCGAAGGCTTTGGCGCGCGCCTGCCGGAAAACATCACGCCTGAATTTGTGCGTGATGAAGTGGCCGCCGGACGCGCCATTATTCCTGCCAATATTAATCATCCGGAATCCGAGCCGATGATCATTGGCCGCAACTTCCTGGTAAAAGTTAACGCCAATATCGGTAATTCGGCGGTCAGCTCCTCCATCGAAGAGGAAGTGGAAAAGCTGGTGTGGGCTACGCGCTGGGGCGCTGACACGGTAATGGATCTCTCCACTGGCCGTAATATTCATGAAACCCGCGAATGGATCCTGCGTAACAGTCCGGTCCCCATCGGCACAGTGCCCGTCTACCAGGCGCTGGAGAAGGTCAACGGCATTGCCGAAAACCTAAGCTGGGAGGTATTCCGCGAGACGCTGCTGGAGCAGGCGGAACAGGGCGTCGATTACTTTACCATTCACGCCGGTGTGCTGCTGCGCTATGTGCCGATGACGGCGGCACGTCTGACGGGCATCGTCTCGCGCGGCGGCTCGATCATGGCGAAATGGTGCCTGTCCCACCATCGGGAAAACTTCCTGTACGAACGTTTCCGCGACATCTGCGAAATCTGCGCGGCCTATGACGTCTCCCTGTCTCTGGGCGACGGCCTGCGTCCCGGCTCTGTTCAGGATGCCAACGACGAGGCCCAGTTTGCCGAGCTGCATACGCTGGGCGAGCTGACGAAAATCGCCTGGGAATATGACGTGCAGGTGATGATCGAAGGCCCGGGCCATGTGCCGATGCATATGATCCGCCGCAATATGACCGAACAGCTGGAGCACTGTCACGAAGCGCCATTCTACACCCTCGGCCCGCTGACGACCGATATTGCGCCCGGCTACGACCATTTCACGTCCGGTATTGGCGCGGCGATGATCGGCTGGTTTGGCTGCGCGATGCTCTGCTACGTGACGCCAAAAGAGCACCTCGGCCTGCCAAATAAAGAGGACGTTAAGCAGGGATTAATCACCTATAAGATCGCCGCTCACGCCGCCGATTTAGCCAAAGGCCATCCGGGGGCGCAGATCCGCGATAACGCCATGTCAAAAGCGCGCTTTGAATTCCGCTGGGAAGACCAGTTTAACCTGGCGCTCGATCCCTTCACCGCCCGCGCTTACCACGATGAGACGCTGCCACAGGAGTCCGGCAAAGTGGCGCACTTCTGCTCGATGTGCGGCCCGAAATTTTGCTCGATGAAAATCAGTCAGGAAGTGCGCGACTTCGCGGCACAGCAGGCGGTTGATGCCGGCATGGCGGATAAATCCAACGACTTCCGCGCCCGGGGTGGCGAAATCTATCTCAAGCAGGAGGAGGTGTAATGTACCAGCCTGATTTTCTGCCGGTGCCCTTGCGGCTCGGGCTTTATCCGGTGGTCGACAGCGTGGTCTGGATCGAGCGTCTGCTCGGCGCCGGTGTGCGAACGCTGCAACTGCGCATCAAAGATAAGCGCGACGATGAGGTTGAAACCGATGTCATCGCCGCTATCGCCCTGGGTCGCCGCTACCAGGCGCGACTGTTTATCAACGATTACTGGCGGCTGGCGATCAAACATAACGCATACGGCGTGCATCTGGGGCAGGAGGATTTGCAGGATACCGATTTGCAGGCGATCCGCGCGGCGGGATTACGCCTTGGGGTATCGACCCACGACGATATGGAAATTGACGTCGCGCTGGCGGCGAAACCGTCCTATATCGCCCTTGGCCATGTCTTCCCGACGCAAACCAAGCAGATGCCCTCTGCCCCGCAGGGGCTGACACAGCTGGCGCGGCATATTGCCCGGCTGGCGGATTATCCGACGGTGGCCATCGGCGGCATCAGCCTTGAACGCGCACCCAACGTGCTGGCAACCGGCGTGGGCAGCATCGCGGTGGTCAGCGCTATTACCGCGGCTGATGACTGGCAGGCGGCAACCCGGCAGTTGCTGGATCTGGCGGGGGTGGGTGATGAATGACAACGATTTCATGCGCTACAGTCGCCAGATCTTGCTGGAAGACATCGCCATTGACGGACAACAAAAGCTGCTCGCCAGCCGGGTACTGATTATCGGGCTTGGCGGCCTGGGTTCTCCGGCGGCGCTGTATCTGGCGGCAGCCGGTGTCGGGACGCTGGTGCTTGCCGATGACGATGCGGTGCATCTCAGTAATCTGCAACGGCAGATCCTCTTCACCACAGAGGATATTAATCGCCCCAAATCACAGGCTGCGGCGCAGCGCTTACAGCAGCTCAATCCGGACGTTGACCTGATCGCCCTGAATCAGCGTCTGGCGGGGGATCTGCTGCATCAGGAAGTTGCCCGCGCCGATGTGGTGCTGGATTGCAGCGATAACATGCCCACCCGGCAGGCGATCAACGCCGCCTGCGTGGCGAGCAATACACCGCTCATCAGCGCCAGCGCCGTGGGCTTTGGCGGGCAGTTAATGGTGCTGACGCCGCCGTGGGCGCAGGGCTGCTATCGCTGCCTGTGGCCGGATGATGCAGAGCCTGAGCGCAACTGCCGCACTGCTGGCGTCATCGGGCCGGTGGTGGGCGTGATGGGCAGCCTGCAGGCGCTGGAAGCCATCAAGCTGTTAACCGGCATGGAGCCTGCCCGGGGCGAGTTGCGCCTGTTCGATGCCCGCAGCCATCACTGGCGCACCCTCGCCCTTCAGCGATCGGTAAACTGCCCGACATGCGGAGGCCGCCATGCGCATTCTGTTTAATGATGAGCCGATGCAGTGCGCCGACGCGCTGACCGTCAGCGCACTGCTGATGCAGCTTAATCAGCTCACGCCGGGCGTGGCGCTGGCGCTCAATCAGCACATCCTCCCGCGGGATCGCTGGGATCAACAACTGTTGCAGGATGGCGATCGGATCCTGCTTTTCCAGGTCATCGCCGGAGGCTGATATGTTACGCATTGCTGATAAAACCTTTGATTCCCATCTTTTTACCGGTACGGGGAAATTCGCCTCCCCGGCACTGATGACAGAAGCGATCCGCGCCTCCGGTAGCCAGCTGGTTACCCTGGCGATGAAGCGCGTCGATTTGCGCCAGCGCAGTGATGATCTGCTGGCACCGCTGCTGGCAGCCGGCGTCACGTTGCTCCCCAATACTTCAGGCGCAAAAAATGCCGAAGAAGCCGTGTTTGCTGCCCAGCTGGCGCGGGAAGCGCTCGGCACACACTGGCTGAAGCTGGAGATCCACCCGGATCCGCGCTGGCTGCTGCCCGATCCCATCGAAACCCTGAAAGCCGCGGAGATCCTGGTGAAACAGGGTTTTATCGTACTGCCCTATTGCAGCGCCGATCCCGTGTTATGCAAACGGCTGGAGGAAGCGGGCTGCGCGGCGGTGATGCCGTTGGGCGCCCCCATCGGCTCGAATCAGGGGCTGGAAACCCGCGCGATGCTGGAAATTATCATCGCCCAGGCAGGCGTGCCCGTGGTGGTGGATGCCGGGATAGGCGCGCCCAGCCACGCCGCGCAGGCGCTGGAGATGGGCGCGGATGCGGTGCTGGTGAATACCGCCATTGCGGTGGCCGACGATCCGATAAAGATGGCCTGTGCTTTCCGCCTCGCAGTGGAAGCAGGCGTGCTTGCACGTGCCGCTGTGCCAGGCGTCCGTCAGTCTTTCGCCCAGGCCACCAGCCCGCTGACCGGTTTTCTGGAGGCGCAGCCATGAACACCTTTACCGATCGCTGGCGGCAACTGAACTGGGATGACATCCGGCTGCGTATTCACAGCAAAACCGCCCGGGATGTCGAACAGGCGCTCGCGGCCACGCACCCGACGCGCGAAGACATGATGGCGCTGCTCTCCACCGCCGCCAGCGCGTATCTGGAGCCGCTGGCACAACGTTCGCAGCAGCTGACCCGTCAACGTTTTGGCAACACGGTCAGTTTTTACGTGCCGTTGTACCTGTCAAACCTCTGCGCTAACGACTGCACCTACTGCGGCTTTTCGATGAGCAACCGTATTAAGCGCAAGACGCTCGACGGCGATGAGATCGCACGGGAGTGCGCCGCCCTCCGCCAGATGGGCTTTGAGCACATTTTGCTGGTGACCGGCGAGCATGAAAAAAAAACCGGTATGGACTATTTCCGCCAGCAGATCCCGGCGATACGCCGCCAGTTCGCCTCACTGCACATGGAAGTGCAGCCGCTGTCGCAGGCAGAGTATGCGGAGCTGAAAAACCTCGGTCTTGATGGCGTGATGGTGTATCAGGAAACCTATCACGAGGGGATTTATGCGCAGCACCATCTGAAAGGCAAGAAGCAGGATTTCTTCTGGCGGCTGGAAACCCCCGACCGGCTGGGTCGCGCAGGCATTGATAAAATCGGGCTTGGCGCATTGATCGGTTTGTCTGATGACTGGCGTGTGGATTGCTTTATGGTGGCAGAGCATCTGCTATGGCTGCAAAAACAGTACTGGCAAAGCCGCTACTCGATCTCGTTTCCTCGTCTGCGCCCCTGCACCGGCGGTATCGAACCCGCCTCCATCATGGACGAACGCCAGCTGGTACAAACCCTGTGCGCGTTTCGCCTGTTCGCACCGGAGGTGGAACTGTCGCTGTCAACGCGGGAATCGCCCTGGTTCCGCGACAATGTGATCCCGCTGGCGGTAAACAATGTGAGTGCGTTTTCGAAAACGCAGCCCGGCGGCTATGCGGATGACCATCCGGAACTGGAGCAGTTCGCGCCCCATGACGGGCGGCGCCCGCAAGAGGTGGCAAGCGCACTGATGCGTCGTGGGTTGCAACCGGTATGGAAAGATTGGGACAGCTGGCTGGGGCACAATCTGTAACCGGTTTCACCCTTCGCGGCTTTCTTTGTGATGCCCGACACACAATCATCGCAAAGCGGTTGTTGATCCCGGGGTGCGGGATAATTATCAGTTATCCCATCTACATCGAGGCTAACTATGAAAAACATCGTTTTATGCTGTGCTGCAGGTATGTCCACCAGCATGTTGGTTCAACGTATGAAAGATGCGGCGCAGAAAAAAGGCGTCGAGGTGACCATCAAAGCCGTGCCGGTGGCAGAGTTCAAAGACAATATCGCGGCCGCAGATATTGTGCTGCTGGGGCCTCAGGTGAAATACGAGCTGGCCAAACTCCAGGCGCAGGCTGAGCCGCTGGGCAAAAAAGTCGCCGTTATCGATATGATGGATTACGGCATGATGAAAGGTGATGTCGTACTGGAAAAAGCCCTTAAGCTGCTGGAGTGATCGCATGGAAGATTTGGAAACTATCATCATGGAATTGCTGGTTAACGCAGGCGCAGCACGCAGCGAAGCGTTAACGGCACTGCAGCTGGCTAGAAAAGGTGATTTCGCAGGGGCAGAAGCCGCGATGACGGAATCGCGGGAATACGTTAAGCATGCGCATAAAATCCAGACGCAACTAATTGGTCTTGATGAAGGTGAAGGCAAACTGCCGGTAAATCTGATCACCGTGCATTCACAGGATCATCTGATGAACGCGATGGTGATTCAGGATCTGGCAGGTGACATGATTGAGCTGTATCGCCGTCTACCGCCGTTGAATTAATTCCTGTTTTAAACGCAAAAAAAAACCCGCCGAAGCGGGTTTTTTATTATCGGGCTCTCAACGATTACTCGTTGTCAGAACCGCCCAGGCCTGCGTTCAGCAGTTCTGCCAGGCTGGCAGACGCATCTTCAGCAGTTACCTGCGGTGCAGCCGGGATTTCACCCGCAGCACGGCGGCGCATACGATCCTGATGGTACGCGTAACCGGTACCAGCCGGGATCAGACGACCCACGATAACGTTCTCTTTCAGACCTCGCAGTTCGTCGCGTTTGCCCGCAACGGCTGCTTCGGTAAGCACACGAGTGGTCTCCTGGAACGATGCCGCGGAGATGAAGGACTCGGTTGCCAGAGACGCTTTGGTAATACCCAGCAGATCGCGAGCGTAGGTCGCTGCAATTTTGCCGTTCGCTTCCAGTTCGCGGTTAGCGATCTTGACGCGAGAGTATTCAGCCTGCTCACCTTCCAGGAAGTCAGAGCTTCCTGCGTTTTCGATGGTGGCTTTACGCAGCATCTGACGCACGATAACTTCGATGTGCTTATCGTTGATCTTAACGCCTTGCAGACGGTAAACGTCCTGTACTTCGTTGGTGATATAACGCGTAACCGCGTGAACACCACGAAGACGCAGAATGTCGTGCGGCGCTTCCGGACCATCCGAAACCACATCACCACGTTCTACACGTTCACCTTCGAACACGTTGAGCTGACGCCATTTCGGGATCATCTCTTCGTACGGCTCGCTGCCATCAACCGGGGTGATAACCAGACGACGTTTCCCTTTGGTTTCTTTACCGAAGGAAATGATACCGCTGATTTCAGCCAGGATTGCCGGCTCTTTCGGACGACGTGCTTCGAACAGGTCAGCAACACGCGGCAGACCACCGGTGATGTCTTTAGTACCGCCGGATTCCATCGGAATACGCGCCAGGGTGTCACCACCGCTGATCTGTACGCCGTCTTCCAGCTGCACAATCGCTTTACCTGGCAGGAAGTACTGAGCTGGCATATCGGTACCAGGGATCAGAACGTCGTTACCGTTGGCATCAACGATTTTCAGTGCCGGACGCAGATCTTTACCGCCCGCGGTACGTTCTGCAGAATCCAGAACCACCAGCGAAGACAGACCGGTCAGTTCGTCGGTCTGACGAGTAATCGTCTGGCCGTCGATCATATCGGTGAAGCGGATGAAACCAGCCACTTCGGTGATAACCGGCATGGTATGCGGATCCCAGTTTGCTACGGTTTCGCCGCCTGCAACCTGCTCGCCATCACCCTTCGCCATTACCGCACCGTAAGGCACTTTATAGCTTTCTTTGGTACGACCGAATTCGTCGATCAGTTTCAGCTCGGTGTTACGGGAGGTCACCACCAGCTTACCGCTGGAGTTCACAACCGATTTCGCGTTGCTAAGACGGATGCTACCTTTGTTTTTCACCTGGATGCTGGATTCAGCAGCCGCACGAGATGCCGCACCACCGATGTGGAACGTACGCATCGTCAGCTGTGTACCCGGCTCACCGATGGACTGTGCTGCGATAACGCCGATTGCTTCACCTTTGTTGATGATGTGGCCACGCGCCAGGTCACGACCATAGCAGTGTGCACATACACCAAAGTCGGTGTCACAGGATACGACGGAACGCACTTTCACGCTGTCTACGGAGTTCGCTTCCAGCAGGTCACACCATTGCTCATGCAGCAGCGTGTTGCGTGGAACCAGAATGTCCGCGGTACCCGGTTTCAGTACGTCTTCAGCAGTCACACGACCCAGAACGCGATCGCGCAGCGGCTCTTTAACATCACCACCCTCGATAACCG
>Ga0209461_10000444_pt1 | contig 12360 bp, 15 predicted proteins | sample AgamicAsMarz_FD_187162 | JGI IMG/M metagenome (GOLD analysis project Ga0209461, IMG submission 187162) | Agave microbial communities from Guanajuato, Mexico - As.Ma.rz (SPAdes) (version 2) | ecosystem: Host-associated > Plants > Phyllosphere > Phylloplane/Leaf | place: Guanajuato, Mexico... | reverse complement strand
CCCGCCCTCGCAACACCCCTCGCAGATCCGGCCGCACTTCGAACAGACCAGCTTCCCGCGGCGCTCGAGCAGCAGAGCCCCGCAGCAGGGGCTGACCGGTCCGTCGTCTGTGGACTGGTCGAAGGCGATCATCGCTCAGGCCTGGTGTTAGTGAAGCCCTGCTCTTTCAGATACCTGGTCACCGCGATATCGACCAACTTCGACACATCAGTAAGACAGAACTTAGCTCCTTCTTCGATCCACTCTTTCCACTCGGGGCTTCCTTTGACCGTCAACGCCACGGGAAGCCGCCCCGACGGCTCTGGTCCCGGCTTCTTCCTGGTCGGGCCCTCGACCCTCTTCGCCTTCTTGGCCATCGGCGGGTCCTCCAGGTCAACCGTCATGACGTTGCCTCCCCATGCTCGAAAGTCATCGGCCACCGGGGCCGGTCCCCTTGAGCATTGTAAGCCACTGGGTCATACCTAGACAATACTACATCGATCCCTGAGTGGTAAAATTTTCAGACTCTGGGGTTGACCGGGTATTAACCGAGATGTAAGATGTATCGTGTTGGGACCGGGCGTCGGGACCAACGAAAACGGGGCGGCGAGTGCTGCTAACACTCCCACCCCACGGCCAAGGCTTCAGAGGAGCCTCGACGATGACCACTCTCGCGCTTCCCCGCCCCGCCGTCAAGCCGACCACCACGACCCGCCGCCGCCCGACCGCGACGGCCCTGGCCCGCGCGCTGGACGCGGCCCTCCGCCGGCTCGAGTCCCTCATCCCCGGCTACCACGGCACGGGCAAACCCCGCCGCTCCTGGATCGAGCGCACCTGGTCCCCGGCCCAGGAGGCGGTGGACCTGGCCGAGGACGCCATCCGGTCGCACCTGGACCGCCGCGGCGTCGCGGGGATGGTGGCCGGCGGCCGCCTCTACCTCGACCTGGGCTACTGCATGGGGGACGTCGCGGATTACCGGGGCGTCAGCATCCTGGTCGTCGAGCTGGCCGAGGTCCCGGACCTGGCGACCGGCCCCGAGCCGGCCGACGCGCAGCACTGGGCCGAGCAGAGCCCCGATCACCACTTCGACGGCCCGACCCCGGACGAGGCCCTGGGCGAGGGCCCCGCGGCCGATGACGGCGGCTTCGGCTGGGAGGACCGGGCGGCCGAGAGTGCCGCCCTGGACCGCTACGAGCGCGGTTGCCTGCTGGCCTGACGTGACCTCGGGGCCCGGCGTGCGCCGGGCCCCTCCCATCCTGCAGCCGGCCTCCGGCTGCTCGGCCCGGCCCCGGGTGCGCGCCCGGGGCCATCATCTCGACCCCGTGAAGGAGGCCCCATGCCCGGGGAATCGCGACGTCGCCGGCGATGGATCCGCCGCCGCCGGCAGGTCAGGGCCCTGCTGGCGCAGCTGCGCTCGGCCGGCGCGTGCCAGGCCTGCGGCGAGGATGACCCGCTCGTCCTGGACTTTCACCATATCGACCCGGCCGCGAAGGCGTTCGCAGTCGGCAACTTCGGCCGGCGGACGCCGACCGCCGTCGCGGCCGAGATCTGCAAGTGCGCGCTGGTCTGCGCCAACTGCCATCGCCGCATCAACGCCGGGGCCGTCGACGCCTCGGGCCTGGTCCCCCTGGAGCTGCCGGGCGCGGCCGCGCTGGCAGCCGTGCCGTGAACCTCAACAAGGAGAGACCCACTGTGAGCACGGTTGATACCTTCGATCCCATCCCCGTGGCCGAGTTCATCGACCGGATCCTCGAGCTGTACCGACCCCCGCTCAGGGCCAAGGCGACATACACCCGGATGCGCCAGGTCCTGGGCATCGTCGGGGCGATGGGCGTGGAGACGACGGCCGACCTCAACACGTCGTTCGTCGCCCGGTTCGTCGCGGCCCGCGCCGCCAAGGGCGAGCATCCCAACACCACCGCCTCGCTGCTGTCGTCGCTGCGGGCCGCGTGCGGCCTGGCCTCTGACGAAGGCTGGATCCGTCGCTCGCCCTTCGCCCGCCGCCGGCGATGGGTCCAGGCGGTCACCCCGCGGCCGCCCGTCTACCACGGCCGCCAGGAGATCGCCCGCGCCCTGGACCTGGCCCGGTGCGAGATCGGCGAGGCGTCCGGCTGGGAGCAGTGGAAGGCCCGCCGCCTCTACGCGCTGCTCGCGACGGTGGCTTTCTCGGGGATGAGGAAGAACGAGGCCCTTCACCTGCGCACCGAGGACGTCGACCAGGATCGGCGGTTGCTGATGATCGTGGCGCGGAAGGGCCATCGGCTCAAGACCGCGGCGTCGGGGCAGCCGGTCCCCCTGGCCGTGCCGCTGGCGGCGATCCTGGCCGACTGGATCCAGTTCATCAACCCGGGATGGCTCTTCCCGACCATGACGCGGGCGGATCGCCCCTGGACCGGAGGCGTCCAGGGGACGAAGCCGCTGGACCAGCTCCAGGCCCTCGGCCGCCGGGCCGGGGTGGAAGGGCTGGGCTTCCTGAGCCTTCGTCACTCCTGGGCCACCCTCGCCCAGCACTGGGGGTTTTCCTCGCTGGAGATCGCCCGCGTGCTCAGGCACACCAGCACGCGCACGCAGGCCCATTACCTCCACCCAGATGCCGATGGCCTCCGGAGGATGGCCGATCGGATCGACTTCGGCCCGCCCGGGGCCGGCCCGCAATGACCCTCCCGGCCGGCAGCCCCCGGGCCCGCCGGGGGTCTGCAAACGGCCGGGCCAAGCTCTCCGACGCCCAGCGCGCGGAGCTGCGCCGGCTGTACGACGAAGGGGACTGGACCTACCCGGCGCTGGCCGCGCGCTTCGGCATCTCGCGGTCCGCCGTCTGGCACGTCCTAGTTGCCCCGGATGAGCCGGAGGCATCGGCCCCCGAGCCGGCCGCCCCGCCCCCGGCCTGGCCGCCGCCGGACCGCCCAGGGGCCGAAGCGGAGCGGGCCGGGAACCTGGCCGGGCCGATCGACTGGACGCCTTCTGCAGATCGCCCCTGCCCTCGCCTGGGCCGCATCCCGGACGCCCGCCCGATCCGGCGACGACTCCGCCCCGGGATCAAGCCCAGGGGCCAGCGCACGCCCCCGAGGATCGTGCAGAGGATCCGGCACCTTCACGCCGAAGGGGTCCCGGGCAAGGTGTTGGCCCGGCTCTCGGGCCTGGCCGAGGGCACCATCTCCGAGATGGTCAACCGCAAGACCCATCGGGGCGGCAAGCCGCGGCTCCCGGCCCTGCCCGGTCCGAAGGCTGGGGTCACCTATCGCTTGATCCCGGGCTATGGCTCGCTGTATGCCCTGGGCACCGACGAATCGCTCTGGACGTCGGCCCGGGGGCGATGGCGCCGCAAGGCATGGACTCGGCCGAGGACGGTGGAGTGCCATTTCCGCTACGCCGGCCTCTACCGCGACGGTAGCCACACCAGCCGCACCATCCAGAGCCTGATGCGCGAGGCCTTCCCCGAGCGGACCCCCCAGGCCCGGCGAGCTACCTTCACAGCGTGGCGGCTGGCGCGGCCGCTGCCGGAGACCCGGAATGGGATCGAGTTCCGCGCGATCCCAGCGTTCCCCGGGTATGCCCTCGGCTCCGACCGCTCCGTCCTGTTCTCCGGGCCAAGGGGCTGGCAGCCGAAGAAGCTCAACCGCGCCGGGCGCGGACGCAAGACCCCCTATGTCGTGCTGAGCCGCGACGGGAGCTACTTCAGCCGTTCGCTCGAGAGCCTGATGCGGGAGGTCTTCCCCGAGCTGGCCGACCCGCACGCGGGGCAACCGGCGGAGGGCCCCCCTGCCCCGGGGCCGATTCCTCCGACGTTATTCCCCGGGAATGGGCGCGGGCCGGCCGCCGCGGCGGTCGGGTGGTGTACCGTGCATCACGCCGCGGCAACGCCCGGTGGCCGCTGCGGACGCTGCAGCCCAGCAAGACCCCTTCTGCTCTCTCCTCTCCTCCCACGCTCCGGGCCGCGGCGCAGCCGCGCATCCGCATCGGCCCCGCGGAGCCAGGCCGACGGCACCCCCCTGGAACTGTTGGGGGGCCGGCGGCCGGCGCAGCGGGGCCGGCCGCGGCACGGAGGCCGCGGGAAGGAGCCACGGATGGGGACCACGCCCCACCGCGCGACGCATGGCCCATGACGCGAGTCTTCGAGCGGCGGGGGCCGTGCCCGACCGGCGCGATTGGTCATCAAGGCCGGGGACTGTCCCCTGCCCCGCTTCGGCACCGCGCCCGGCTCGTCCCTATGATCCGGTCATAAGCCCACCACGCGAGGCGGGCGCGGTGCTCGGCCGTGGCAGGTATGAGCCGATCATACGATCCTCGCGCCATCCCGTCCTGGGGTCCCGGCGGCGCGGCTTATGATCGGCTCATGGGCCGGCCGATACCCCTCCCGTGGACATCGCCCATGGGAGGGAATCCGCCATGCCCGTCATCAGCGCCGTCGCCCTCAAGGGGGGCGTCGGCAAGACCACCCTGACGCACATGGTCGCCGGGGCGCTGGCCCTCTCCGGCCGGCGCGTGCTCTGCCTGGACAACGACCCCCAGGGCTCGCTCTCCTCGGGCATGTTCGGCCCGGGGGCCGTCGAGGCGATGGACCCGGCCGGGACGATCGCGGCGCTGTATGCCGGGATGGACCCCCTGCCCGGGCAGGTCATCCGGCCGTCGGGGGTCGCGGGCATCGACGTGGTGGCCGGCTCCCGGGCCGCCGCGCGGTTCAACGTCCCCGAGCCGCACGAGGCCGCCGCCGAACTCCAGGCGTGCCTCCGGTCGTTCCTGGCCGAGGTCGCCGGCGACTATGACGTGTGCCTCGTCGACAACCCGCCGAACCTCTGCGCCGCGACCTGGGCGGCCCTCGTCGCGAGCGATCACGTCCTGGTCCCGGCGGTCCCGGAAGACTACGGCAGCGCCTCCCTGAGCCCCGTGTTCGAGTCGGTGCGGCTCGTCGCGTCGGGGCCGAACCCGCGGCTCAACCTGCTGGGCCTGGTCCTGACGATGGTGCAGCCCCGGCTCGCGGTCCACCAGCTCTACGAGGCGACGCTCCGGGACCTCTACGGCGGGCTCGTCTTCGCCTCCCGGGTCCCGCTCGCGGCGGACATCAAGGAGGCGATTGCGCGGCGGCGGCCGGTGACCCACACCAAGCCGCGGGGCGCGTCGAGCAAGGCGTTCAAGGCGCTGGTCGGGGAGATGGACGGGCGGATCGCCGCGGCGGCCGCGACGCCGGTAGGGGAGGCCGCCTGAGATGGGCAAGCTCGACGAGCTGAGGCGCGACGCCGGGGGCAACGTCGCGGAGTCCGCCTCGAGGCGCATCGCTCCGGTGCTGCCGCCGGCCGCCGCGCCCCTGGCCGGCCTGGACCCGGCCCGGATGGACGGGGTGGCCAGGAGCAAGGCCGCGCTGGAGATCCCCCTGGAGAAGATCGAGCGGGACCCGGCGCAGCCGCGCGAGGAGTTCGAACCCGAGGCGCTCTCCCGCCTGGCCGGCTCGATCGCCGCGCGGGGGCTCCTGCAGCCGGTCCGGGTCCGTTGGTCCGAGGCGCAAGGCCGGTACGTCCTGATCGCCGGCGAGAGGCGATGGAGGGCCGCGGGGATGGCCGGGCTGAAGACCCTGACGTGCATCGTCGAGGACCGGGAGATCCCGCCGGCCGAACTGCTGGCCATCCAGGTGACGGAGAACGCGCTGCGCGAGGACCTCAACCCGATGGAGCGGGCGCGGGCCTTCCGCACGCTGATGGGCCTGAACGGCTGGAGCGGGAACCAACTGGCCAAGGACCTGGGGGTCTCCCAGTCCGGCGTGGTCCAGGCCCTGGCGCTGCTGGAACTGCCGGCGCCGGTCCAGGACCTGGTCGACCGGGGCGAGCTCGCCCCGACGGTGGGATACGAGGCGTCCAAGCTCGCCGATCCGGACGCCCAGCAGGAGCTCGTCGACCGCGCCGTGGCCGAGGGTATGAGCCGCTCACAAGTCATCGAGGCGCGGCGGGAGATCGCCGGCCGATCGGCCCGGGGAAAGGGCAGGGGGCCTAAGGCCGGGCCCCCGAAGCCGAAGGTGTTCCGCGCGCCGCTGGGGAAGGTCACCGTCGAGTTGAAGCGGCCGGGCGACGCCGGGGCGATCCGGGCCCTGTTGCTCGACGCCCTGAGCCAACTCGGCGACGCGGGGCAGGGCAGGGGGGAGGCGGCCTGATGATCCCTCCCCTCCGCGCCCGCTTGTGCCCGCGACCGACGGACACGCCGGGGCCCGGACCATCACCCCGCCGAGGAGCGGTGCCGATGAACGAGATCCCGATCGCGGTGAAGAAGATCAAGCTCAGCGTCCCGTTGAAGCCCGAGGGGCTGCCTCGGGTCCCGATGGAGGGACCCATCGGTGACCTGACGCTCCGGCTAGCCCTGGAGGGATCGGGCTTCGCCGTCCCGGCCCGGGTCAACGGCAAGAGCTACCGGAAGATGATGAAGGCCGTCGCCGAGAAGGGGGCGGAGAACGTCGTCATCGTCCTGCAGGGGGACCTCGTCGCCCCGCCCGGCGGAGGGCCCGCCCGGCTCGATGCGGCGGGGTTCCAGGTCATCGTCAAGGCGCCGGCCACGGGCGCCGGCGGGACGGGGCGGGGGGATGCGGCCTGAGCCGATCGCATCCGGTCAAGGCGCAAGGCCAAGGCGGAAATTTTCCGTTTTTTGTGTGGCAAATCGCCGTACAGACGATATTATCTTCCGGGAGACCGATTCGAGCATCGTTGCCATGGGACAACAGTCCCAGGGGGGGCCTATGGCCACCATCGCCAAGACCGAGCGGCTGGATCTACGGCTGCCGACCGAGCTAAAGCGAGTGATCGAAGACGCCGCGGTCCTATCCGGGCAGACGGTCAGCAACTTCGTCCTCGGCACCACGGTTCGGCGTGCGCGCAAGGTGATCCGCGAGTCGGACGCGATCGAGCTGTCCAACCGCGACCGCGACCGCTTCTTGGCCGCGCTGGACGATACCAACGCCCGGCCGAACGCGGCGCTTCGCCGGGCGGCCAAGCGATACCAGGCCGCGATCGGCTGATGCGCCGTGCCTGATTGGACGATCCAACGGCTGGGCGGGGGGCATGACCGCACGAGCTTCGACTGCGGCAATTCGCCGTTGTCTGATTGGATCAGGCAGTATGCCAGCCAGTATGAGAAACGGGACCTCGCCCGGGCCTACGTGGCCGTGCGATCGGGCGAGGCCCGCGTCCTCGGATACTACGCCATCTCGAATCACCATCTGCGCTACGAGGCCCTACCCGCCGCCCGATCCAAGAAGCTGCCCCGACGGCTGGAGGTTCCGGCGGCCCTCATCGGCCGGCTGGCGGTCGACAAGAGCGTCCAGGGGCAGGGTGTGGGCGGTACCCTCCTGATCGACGCCCTGCGGCGGATCCAGCACCTGGCCGACCAGATCGGGATCCTCGCCGCCGTGGTCGAGGCCATCGACGACCAAGCTCGTCGGTTCTACTTGCACTACGGCTTCGAAGAGCTGCTCGACGACTCGCACCATCTGTTCATGACGGTGGCGGTCGTTCGCCGGCTCGGCCTCGAGCCGCTGGCCGAGTGACGTGTGCGCAGAAGACCAGGCGACCAGGCCGCCTCCCCGCCCCGTGCCGGGCCGCCGTCCGCCCCGGACGCCGGATCCATCCCCCCGCCGCGTCGTCGCCTCCTGGGGCGTCCGGCGATCGGCTGGGCGCGAGCCCGGGGCCGCTTGCAGCAGCTGGGTATGGCGGCGCGACTCGTCGGCCCGATCGCTGCTGACCCCGGCCTGGACGCGGGTCAGGTAATCCGTCGTCGAGCCGAAGACCTCGGACCGGCGGGGATGCTCCGCCGAGGACTGACCGGGCCGCGGGCACTCGCAGGGAACGCCTCGGCCAGGACTTGCTCGACCAGGGCGTTGAGGCTGACCTCCCGGGCGTCCGCCGCGGCGGCCAGCTCGCGGTGCAGCGCCGGCCCCACCCGCAGGAGGATCTTCCCGGAGTAGGGCTTCTCGGGCGCCCGCCCCAGCGAGGCGCAGTACGCCAGGTAGGCGTCGACCGAGTCCCGGAACGCCTGCCGCGCCTCCTCGACCGTCCGCCCCTGGAACGTCACCACGTCGCGCAGGCCGGCGACCTCGCCGTGGAGGAGCCCCGCCTCCTCGTCGACCTCGATCCGACCGGCGTAGCCCTTGTAACGCATCATGGGGTCACCCCCGCCCCGGTGAGGTAGCGCCGGACCGACTTGACGGCCCCCTTGTCGGTCTCCTTCCGGGGATGCGGCCGGTGGAAGACCGCCACCCGGTCGCCCAGCAGGCACTGGACGCGCGAGCCGGACCCCTCCGTGATCTCGGCCCCCAGCGCCGCCAGCAGCGCCTCGACGTCGCGCCAGGGGATGTTGGACCGGACCGGGGTCGCGAAGATCGCCTCGAGCGTGGCCCGGTGCTTCGCTCCGAGAGATCGCGACGGGGGTTCGACCGGGCCGGGCTGCGGGGCCGGGGGCGCGGGCCCTTCGCCGCGAGGCTGCGGGCGCGATCCGGTTGCCCGGGCCCCCTTCTTCTTGGCCACGGCCGACGCCCCCCGCCGTCCCGATAGCATCCGGTGCTAGCGGCATCGTACAAGCGGGCCGGGCCGCGTCAATCGGACATCGCCCCGTCCCGGGGCTCTCGCCCCTCCGGTGGACCCCGAAAGCCGCCCCGCCCCGCCGATCCCCCTGGCAACCTCCTGGGCCAGCCCCCGGACCGATTCCGCCACTACACCGCCCGCGTGCGAGCCGCCTGGGGCTGGGGTAGACGGCCGCGCCCGGATGCGGCTACGGTGGCCCTGCGCAGTAGAGCACCGGTAGCTCGCCAGGCTCATAACCTGGAGGTAGGAGGTTCGATTCCCCCCTGCGCAATCACCGACGGCCCGCCCCTCTCCGGGGCGGGCCGTCGGCGTTTCCGGGGCAGGGGGTCCCGGCCGCCTCCCCGCCCCGTGCTGACGTCTCGGCCGCCCCGGACGCCGGATCCATCATCCCGCCCCGCCGTTCGCTCTCGGGGCCGCCTGGGGCGTCCGGCGGGCGGGGCGTCCGTTGACCGCGCCGGGCCCCGGTGGTCTGATGGCCGGGCCCCGGCCGCCCGAGGCGGGAAGGATGCGGCGATGGCCAAGAAGAAGCCCGCGAAACCCCGCAAGCCCCGGCCACCTGCGAAGCCCGAGCCCTCCGGCCCCCGCACGCTCCGCGGCCGGATCGCCGGGGTGAGCTACAAGAACGACGACGGCTCGGACCGCCAGGCGATCATCCGCCGCCGCTGCCGGGCCGGCATGCGCCTGGAACTGCGCCCCGAGCCGAAGAACAAGCATGACCGCAACGCCATCGCGGCCTGGATCTCCTGGCGCTCCCTGCTGATCTTCTCGGGGTCCGCCCAGCTCGGCTACCTGGAGCGCGACGACGCCGCCGCGGTGGCCAAGCACCTGAAGGCCGGCGGCCGGGCCCGGGCCCGCGTCGTCGAGGTGATGGGCGGGACGCGCGACAAGCCGAGCCGGGGCGTCTTGATCGAGGTCGATCTGGTCTGACGAGGGGCGCAGCACCCGCGCCCGCCCCGTCTGGCAGGCCCGATCAGCCCTCCGGCGATCCGGCCCCGGCCTTCGGCCTCTTGCGCACGTAGCGGTAGTTTGCGGCCCGCTTGCAAGCCTCCCCGCAGTACCGCCTCTTGGGGCCGCGCTTCCCCTCCCGGGGGACGTCGAGCGGCTTCCCGCAGCGGGCGCAGTTTGAGGGGGGTTCCGGCCCCTTTTTGACCCTCTTCCTGGAGCACTTCGCACTGCAATAGATCTGGTTGATCCGGCCCATGAACTCCGCGCCGCACCGAAGGCAGGCCCAGGGCCAGACCTTCCCCCGAGCCCTTTCGTGATCCGCGGCCGTGAGGCCGGCCATGCGATCCCCCTACTCAAATCAATAGGTTCTTACGTTTATTTTTGACCTGGGAATTCGGGGCAAAAACGCGCGCGGTCCACGTCCGTTTCGCGTGCTCGCAGGCCGTAGCAAAAATGCCCCCCTCCCCCCTTCGGGGCACGGTTCGGTTGCCCGCGCGGTGCGCGGGGGTGGTTCACGGTACACCGCCGGCGGTGCCGATCAGGGGAGGGACAGGATCTCCAGCGGCTTGCTGTTGGCGGCCAGCCGCCGGATCTCCATGAGGGTCTGGCGCTGCACCGCGAGCTGGTCCTTGTTCGTCTTGTCCAGGTTCCGCATCGGGTCGGCCGTGCCCCCGGCGCGATGGGCCAGGGCAGCGGAGCGGGCCTCCTTGCTGCCGAGCTCGAGGGCCTCGGCGAACTTCGGCCCGGAGGTCAGCCCGCCGGAGCCGCCGATGTCCTTGCGTGCGGCCTCGAAGGCCCGGGCGAACTCCTCCGGCTTCAGCAGGCCCGCGCCCAGCAGCGTGGTGAGCTTCTGCCGCTCCGCCTGGAACTTCTCGAAGGGCGTGGCGATCGACTCCCGCACCGACTTCGCCTCGTCCTCCAGGCGCTTCCGCGCCTCGATCGCCGGGGCGTTCAGCTCTTCGAACGCGGCCTTGAAGGCGCCGCCCGCGGTGTCCTTGCTGATGAGCCCCTTGCCCAGCAGCGTCTGGACCTTCGCGACCTCCTGCTGATAGACCTGCAGCGGCGTGCGGAACTTCTCCGTCAGCGCCGCCGCGTCCGCGGCCCAGGTCTGCTGGATCTCCTGCAGTCGCTCGGCCTCGTCGGCGGCCTTGGACGTGGCGGCCGCCGCCTGGTCCATCGGCGCCGAGAGGGCGGCCAGGGCGGGCGCGGCCGCGGCGACCCGCTTGACGGCGGCGGCCTGGCCGTCGATGGCCTCGGTGGCGCGCCGCGTCCCCAGGGCCAGGTCCTTGGTGGTCTGCCAGTAGACGTCCCGGGTCCTCTCCGCCTCCTCGGCCAGGTTGCCGAAGAACCCCGGCCCCGCGGACAGCCCCGCGCCGAAGGTGTTCGCGATCGAGACGCCCGCGTTGCGGATCCCGTCGATGAAACGGGCGGTCAAGGCCGTCGAGGCGGCGATGCCGGACTGGAACAGCGTGAACACCGCGCGGACCTCCCGGAACAGCCAGCCGAAGGCCGTCCCCAGGATGCCCACGGTGTTGCCGAAGTCGGACGTGCCGTCGGCCAGCCCCTTGATGCTCGCCGCGGCCTCGGCCGCCCAGGCGTTGATCTCCGCGCGGTTGCGGACGATCGCGTCGGAGACGGCCTTCACCCCGACGTTGGCCAGCGTCACGAACGCATTGGTCGCCGGCTCGATGGCCAGCCCGATGTCCGCCTTGATGTTGGTGATCGCGTCGCCGAAGGAGCGGATCTTGCTCCCCGTCTCGCCGGCCTCCCGGGCCAGGCTGCCCTGCTGATCGCGGCTCCGCTCCAGGAGCAGCGAATAGGTCGCGAGCTTCTTGGCCCCGTCGCTCACCTCGGCCTTGCTCCGGGCCAGCCCCAGGCGCAAGGCTTCGTTCGTGACGGCGGCGGCCGAGAGCTGGACCTTGAAGCGCTCCAGGGGATCGAACTCGCCCCGGAACGCGGCCTGGAGCGCGGTGAAGGCCTCGGCGTTGGACGTGTCGTTGAACGCGGCCAGGTCCAGGCCCAGCTTCGCCACGGCGTTGCCCAGCGCGGCGGCGTCCGCCTGTCCCTTGCCGGCCGCCTTGAAGGTGAGGCCGAGGCTGACGGCGGCGGAGGTGAATTCGGACTTCACCACGCTGAACTGGTCGGCCAGCCTCTGGGCCTCGGACGTGATCGCGCCGGCCGCGTCGCCGAAGACGGCGCGGGCGCCGTTGACGGCGCTGCTGAGGCTGCTGGCGGCCTCCACCGAATCGCGGATGAAGTCGGCCGCCGCGCCGATGGAGGCGAACCCGGCGACCGCCGCGCCGATGCCGAGGAAGGCCTTGGAGGCGATGCCCCCGAGGGAGTTGATCTCCGCGCCGAAGCCCTTCACCTCGGCCGCGGCCTTGTTCAGCCCCTTGGAAAGGGCTTCGGTACTGGCACTGATGTTGATCGCGATCGAGCCAATCGTGGCCATTTGCTCATGCCTCCTGTCCCTGGTCTGCGTTGAGGCAGACCGCAGCCGCAAGGTCGTTGATCTTGCTCCCGGCCTCTATGGCGGCGTTGATCGTCGCGCACCACTCGGCCTGCAGCGCGAAGACGGTGCCGTACGCGAGGACCAGCTCGGCCGCCGTGATGCCGTCCATCGCCCGGTCGATCCCCCGGCGCCCGAGCCCAGGCTCGCCGGTGGCCAGCGCCGCCCGGACCAGGGCCCGCAGCGCCTCGACCGCGGCCCGGAGCTGGCCCGACTCCGGGTCCGACGGCATGACCCGCTCGCGGCCGGCGGCCAGGTCCAGGCCCCGTTGGAGCTTGGCCAGCCGGGCGACGGCATCGAGGCCGTCCATCCGGAGGCGGATCCCCTCGAGGAGGCCGGGCTCGACGAGGCATCCGAGAACGGCCAACGCCT
>Ga0209461_10000440_pt1 | contig 12489 bp, 10 predicted proteins | sample AgamicAsMarz_FD_187162 | JGI IMG/M metagenome (GOLD analysis project Ga0209461, IMG submission 187162) | Agave microbial communities from Guanajuato, Mexico - As.Ma.rz (SPAdes) (version 2) | ecosystem: Host-associated > Plants > Phyllosphere > Phylloplane/Leaf | place: Guanajuato, Mexico... | reverse complement strand
GGAAAAAAGATGTCTCAAAAGTCTTGAGACATCTTTTTTATGACATACATTATTTAGCGATTTGACTAACAAATTTCTTCATAAACTTCAATAGCTTCATATGCATGATTGCCATTTCTTCAGGAGTAATTGGTTCTTCTTTTTCTAGCCATTGCTCCATAAGTCCAAAGAATGCCGATGAAATAAATGCAGTTGTGTATTCATGTGGAATTTCAATTATGTATTCTTCTTCTAATAAATCCACTAGTTTTTCATAAATCGTCTTTTTAATTTGTTCCTTCATTTTCTTCGGAAAAGCTGGGTCACCTTTTGTACTGATTAAAATTTTTATAAATCTTTGATTTTCTTTTAAATAGTGATATACATTAAGAATAGGTGGATAGACCTCATCATTTGAATAAAACTCATTCATTTCTTTAGGCCTTATAAATAACAGTCGATCCTGTAATCCTTCCAATATTTCATTTTGACTTTTTTCCATTAAATCATATTTATCTCTGTAATGTAGATAAAATGTACCGCGATTTAATCCTGCTTTTAAAGTAATATCTCTAACTGAAATAGCTTCGAATCCTTTTTCTTCTATTAAATCTAACAACGTTTCTTTTATTAATTTCTTAGTTTTTTCAACTTTAATTTCTCTCAATGATTGACTCATTTTAGATCATCCCTTTGGAATATAAGTTCTTACTAAACAAATTTCATAAATGTGTTTAGCAATGAACACATTTGTATGATTTGCTTATTGTGATTTATTAAAACTCATTGTAATATCTTCACATAACAATAGTCAACACGTTGTTCAGTAATTTTATTAAAAGAATTAGGAGGTTATTAAAATGAACTTATTTAAACAAAAACAAGCTATATTAGCTCCTATACTAGTGTTACTTGTTGCGATTATTTTCAGTCTAACATTGGCATCGTCCGTTAACCCATCACCTAAAAATCTTCCAATCGCAATCGTAAACGAAGATCAAGGAATTCAAGTACCTTCAAAAGGGACTGTTAATATAGGTGATATGATGGTTGCAAAAATCAATGCACTATCAAAAACGAAAAATGGTGAAAAACCAGCGATTAAGTGGATTCAAGTATCAAGTGAAGAAAAAGTACGTAAAGGTCTAAATGACCAAAAATACTATGCTGCCCTTATTCTTCCAAATGATTTAAGTAAAAATCAGGCTTCATTAAAAACAGCGAATCCTTCACCTATTACAATGAAAATTTTAGTTAATCAAGGTAAAAATGCAAATGGATCAACGATGGCTAGTCAAATGCTGACTCACTTAGTAGAAAATCTTAACTTAACTATTCATACTGAAATTTTTAATGAATTAAAGAAAAGCGTGAGCCAGGTTTCAGTAAATCAAGCTGAAGTATTAGCAAATCCAATCATAACGAAGGTTGAAAATGTAAATGCAATTGGAACACATACAGCAAATGGAAATGCACCAGTAAGTTTAATTACACCACTTTGGATGTCTAGTTTAATTGGTGCCGTAATCGTCTTTTTAGCGAAAAAGAAAACAGAAACATCAAATTCAATTAGTAAATTAAAAGTTATTTTTGAACAATTACTATTAGGAGTAGTCCTATCCTTCCTAATCGGTTTCGGCATAACCTTAATGGCAAAGTGGATTGGCTTTACTCTTCCAAACTTCTTGGACGTTGCGCTATATTTAACGATTACTTATTTCTGTTTCCATATCCTAATTTCTGCTGTCATGTCTTGGATCGGCTTTGGTGGCGTAGGGATCTTTGCCCTAATCTTTTTCTTCTCGGGTTCTTTAATCGGAATGCCAAAAGAGCTTTTACCAACTTTTTCAAAAGACTGGATTTACTCATGGGTCCCAATGCGCTTTGGTGCTGACGGATTAAGAGAAATTTTCTATTTTGATAAAGGATTATCGATGAGTCATCCAATGAGTATTATTATTTGGATTGGTGTAATATCCGTTGTTCTTTTATCATTATCAGCGTTTAAGCAAAAAAAAGAAAAGGTAAATCAAACGTTAAATGCCTAATAAATTAGCAAAAGGACCAAGCAAATTTGGTCCTTTTCTTTATTTTAAGTATTAAACAATTTCCCGTCCAATGCTTCAATATATCTTTTAGCAGAATTATAGACAACGAGCTTTGCATTTTCTTTTACAATTCCATGGAATGCATTATAAATTCTATCAAATGTTAACTTCTCTACGGCTAATGATATCTCTTTTACTTTTTTTGCTGGTAATGGAATTAAATTAGGATAACTGTACATAAAACTTACCCAATTTGGATCTGCAACAACTTGAATAATATCTCCTGTTAGCAGTATTCCATTTTGCTTATTTCCAGCTTTCCATTCTAATACTGCCCCGCCTTTAAAGTGCCCGCCTAATCGGTGGATTTGAATTCCTTTGTTAAGCTCTAACGATTCGCCAGACCAGAAAATAATTTTATCACTTTTTCTGGTGACCCACTCTTGATCATCTTCATGTATGTATACAGGTACATTAAATCTTTCAGCCCATTCAATTTGACTAGAGTAATAATGTGGATGTGATAGAGCAATCGCATTGATTCCTCCTAACCTCATAATTTCTTCAATCGTCTTCTCATCTAGATAAGTAACACAATCCCATAAAACATTAAACCCTTCATTCTTAATGAGATATGCAGTTTGACCAATCCCAAACTTAGGCTTTGTTACAATGCTATATAAATTTTCTTCTTCAAAGCGAATCATATTTTGATAGTTCTGTTCTTTCATTGATTGTAATGTTGTCCAACTTTGACCACTTGGATTGATGTATTGTCTTTCTTCAGAACAAATTATGCAGTACTCAGGAGGATCAATAGACTTGTTATACTGAACGCCACAAGTCGTACAAATAAATTTGAACATTTACTTATTCATCTCACTTTCCCTCTAATTTAATCTGACGTATTTCATATGGATTTCAGGTAAAAATTCCCAATATAAATAGACACATTTAAGTATAGTAAATCAAAAACTGATTTATTACACTTGAATGTGCCTAAATGATTTATATTCTATTATTTAATTTTTACTACTTTACCTTTTGTCATTTCAATCAATTCATTTGGTGTTAACTGAAAAATTGCTTTTGGATGACCCGCAGCAGCCCATACTTCTTTATACTGTAATAGATCCTCATCAATAAAGGTCATAATTTGGTTTTTATGACCGATTGGTGATACTCCTCCAATTACGAATCCAGTTTGTTCACGTACGAAATCAGCATCTGCTTTACCTAGTTTATCATTTAGTATTTTCTCGATTTGTTGCTCATTTACACGGTTTATTCCACTTGCTACGATTAGGACAGGACTATTTGAGCTTTCTATTTTAAATATAATAGACTTTGCAATTTGAGCCACTTCACAGTTTAATGCATCCGCTGCTTCCTTAGCAGTTCTTGCACTATTTGGTAATTCAATCACTTTATTCGAATAACCTAACTCAAAAATTAAATCTTGTACGATTTGTGCACTTTCTTTTAATGCTTCCATTTAACATCACTTCCCTTAAAAATTGATTTTTTATTTATTCAATAATAAAGTGTACAATCCTGCTTTTTTTCAAATAATTAAACTACTTCCACCAAATTGAATTAGGATATTCACCTGTACTTATATTAATTAATTCACCAATTTTAGGTGTTGAATACTTTACCTCATTTTCTTTTGCAGCCTTCACAACACGGTCAATTGGGTCATTCCAGTCATGAAATGCTAATGTAAAAGCACCAAAATGAATTGGAACAAGAACTTCACCTTTTACATCAATACATGCCTGAACTGTTTCTTCTGGCAGCATATGGATTGCAGACCATCGTTTATCATATTGACCACATTCCATTAACGCTAAATCAAACGGTCCATATTTTTCCCCTATTTCCTTAAAATGTGGTGCATAACCACTATCTCCACTAAAGTAAATTTTCGTTTTCTCACCAATGATGACCCACGAACACCACAATGTACTGTTACGATCAGTTAAATTTCTTCCTGAAAAATGTCTTGCTGGAGTACAAGCTAAAGTTAATTGATCAAATTTAAATTCATCCCACCAGTTATGTTCAGAAATAATCTCTTTTGATACTCCCCAACTCACCAAGTGACTCCCTACACCAAGAGGAACAATAAATCGATCAACTTTTTGTTTGATTTTTTTTATCGTACCGTAATCTAAATGGTCATAATGATCATGTGATAATATGACAGCATCTATTTTTGGTAATTCACTGATCTCAATTGGCAAACCTCCACTATATCTTTTACCACCAAATTGCGGAAACGGGGTTGGTGCGTTCCCAAACATTGGATCAATTAAAATATTTTTTCCATCGATTTGAATTAATAAAGCTGAGTGTCCAAACCAAGTAATTTTTGTGTCGTTATTTTTCGAATGCAATAATGAAACATCGATTTTCTCCATTGGGATCCCATCTTTAGGCGTACGATTCGGATTTTTCTTAACAAAGTCTCTAATCATGGAAATATTTGTTTTGAAATCCATACTCAGACTCGTAGGGATTTGGTTTATAAACTTACCATTTTTATAATGCTCTAAAGCATAAAATGACTGCATTTTATCCTTTGAATATTTCTTCCCAAAATGAGGATATGTATTTAAAAACATTGTTATTATGATAACTAGCAATACTAAAATTAGTAAAAATAACATTTAATTTCTACCTCCAATTTAACTTTTACTAAATTTTACACTACCACAAATTTAGAAGATTAAACAAATATTCAGATTGCTTTTTTAAATGAAAAAACACCTTTTATGTTATATTCATAAAAGGTGTTTCAGAGTGTCGAAATATAAAATCGTCAATAGGGAAAACGGACTTTAAATGAACATTTAATAATGATAAAATTAGCATTTTTTGAATGATCTTTTAATGGTTTTAGTTAATATGTTTGAGCAATTTCATTATTCTAATAACACTAGTAATGATTTTTTTAGAAGTTAAAAATATTATGAGCTATTTTTAGAAAAACAAATTCGATTGTTTAGTTTAATAAATGTTCAATATTAATTGATCTACAAGCTGATTAATATACAACAGTTAGATTACACTAAGTAAAGGCTATTTGATTAGGGTCTATGGTAGACTTTTTTTGATGAATAAGTTGATTGGAACGAAAGGGGTGCTCGACTCCTATGGGATAATCGGGAAGGCTAAAGACCCCGCAGGCTTGCCGAGGAGGCTAAAGAATCTCGCCTCATGGAAAGCGAGCATCCTATAGTGGAAATCAACATCACTCTACTCCTTTTACGAAAATTTGGTTATTTAATTGACAAGGTTGTTTTTCAACAGCGTGAAACACCTTTTATGTTATATTCATAAAAGGTGTTTCATTTTACAATCTAGGATCGATTTCTTTTGCCTGCTGTTCTTCGAATAATTTATTTGCAATTAATTGTTTATACTGCTCATTATCATTTGAGATTGAAGTTAATGGGTATTCTAACATCTTTTGCCCTAAAACATAATCTTTAATTGAGGCATTTATCTTCTTATTGATCCGCTTTTGTTTAATTAACTTCTGATATTTATGTTCTAATTTATAATCATATCCATAAACAAGCGTTAAATAATCAGCATTTCTAACCTTCAAGAATGGAGCACTATTGAAAGATTTATGGTTAGGTTTTATGACTACCCCTTCCATTTTTCTAGTAGTCGTTAGCGTTTTATAATAACGATTAGCTTTTTCAAAGTAATGTTCATCGTCCAATGAAAGAACTAAGAAATCGTCATCTGATACGAGTGAGAAAATTTCAGCAGTACTTAATGAAGGTAATTTTTCCTCACCATTTTCATAAATCATTTTTAAGAGATTAAATGGCTTATACTCTATTTCTGATTCCGCTCCATATATTCTCAGTTGCTCATCATAAATATCTAATAACTCTTCATGCTTTTTAATTGGTACATACGACTTTAACGTTTCTTTTACTGCACTAAATGTTGAATAGTCATTATGACCATATTTATTCGTTACTATTTGTTTCGTAGTATGATTTACTTCATCATGAAAATCTGTTTGCTCATATCGAGAGATTAGTTTGTTAAAATGCTCATCAAATCCAGTCTCTTTTAATATGCTTATTTCAGATCTCAATGATTTTGATAAGGCATTAAATTTCCCCTCTATTAATCCCGTTCCTAATACGCTCCAAGGTAGTAACTCTCCATCTAGAATTAAAGTTTTAATATTCTCTTTTTCCATAAATACACTTAATCGCTCTAACAGCTTAGAATACACACCAGAAAGATCAACATTTTTTACACGGTAACCATTCCGACTGACTGCATAACAATCTTCAATTGTTTTAGATAAATAGATATTGCATCTTGAACCCATATACTTCGGTTGAAGTACAACTTCTTGAACCTTTTTATCTTTATAGTATTGTAGTCCTTGCTTTAAAGACTCTAAATCATTCGCATTTGTATCCTTATCAGCTGGACTCATCGTACCAGAAATATAATTAATTGAATTTTTTAATACGTAATTGAGACGACGTTTATCTTTTTGATCCAATTCATTTATGTTTATATTTTTATCTCTTCCTTTAAATAATTCAGGTAATTCTTCTTTATTCACGACATCATCATTAACTGAAGAAACACTATATAAATATGGGTTATTTGAATAAATTCTAATACTAGTCAGCTGATTCCCACTAGCAGCACCAGTATCAATTCCAAATTTATTCTTAATACGAATTAATTTCTTACTCGCAACATGGCCAAATACATGATAAGGATGATTTGAAACAGCTTCCTCAGCTAAAAATTGTAATTGCTCCTGAATCGGATTACTACGATCAATTCGGAAAGAGCGTTGATGGCGTGATGAATTATTATCCATTTTTCCAATATATTTCTTTTTACATGGAGCATGTGTAATATAATATGAAGGAAAATCTTCACCTATATAGTGATAAAACTCCTTACTTTCATTAACCAGCTCTAAAAACTTACCTTGAAGCTCTTCATCGTTTTCCAACGTTTTTATAGAAGTAAAGTATGTTTCTACTAAACTCTGATCAATCGAAGAATCTTTTAATTGACCTAATAAATACTTACTAACAAAACTTTCATGATTACCTTTTATAAAATAAAACCATGTCCGGTTTGAATAAATGAACTCAATTATTTCTTTAACTTTGTTTCCTTTATCAATCCAATCTCCTACTAATAGTATGCGGTGGTTGCTACTTTTCTCTGATTCTATTATTTGATTATTTTGAACTGTGAAACCAGCTTTTGATAATAGCTTCTGAAATGTGAGAACCTGTTCATGAATATCTCCCACGATTGTATATTTGTATTTTGTAGGTAGCTTACGAGAAATATACTCCTCCATATTATCCACTTTAATCTGAAATTCAGTCGGATTAAGAAAATTCTTCTCACGAATACGGTGTATATTTCGATAATTACTTCTTTTTATATTTGGAATTACTTCTGTTCGAAGACGTCTTACATGATTATCTATTAATTTCTTTGATCGGTCTGAAGAATAGTACTCACGAATATTTTTATAATCAAATAATACTAAATCAACATTATATGAATTTTCATTTGCGATCTCTACAACTTGATCACGGAATGATTCTGATAGTCCAGTTGTATCGACAATTACAAATTCTGCATTAATTGGGAACGTTGTAACCATCTTTAATTTAGTAAATAGTAATTCAAATGCTTGTTCACTCGCCTCGAGCATAATCGTACTATGTTTATCAAAATCTTCCCCTAATATTTCTCGTCTAATATCATCAGATGATAAATACTGTATATTCGTTTTATAATTTTTCGACTCGTCTCTATAAGATAAAGATGGAATTAAAATGTTTTTTGCAAAAGTCGTTTTTCCACATTCACTAGAGCCTACTAAAAGAAAAATCGTATGAACATTTGTTGAGATTTTCATTCCTGATGCTCCTTTACTTTTTGCTTCTTTATAACAACTGCCTGAGAAAGTGAGATTCCGTCTACATGATCTCCTACATCCGAGAATGTATACGTATATGTCGTATTACTTAAGATTGAATCAATCCATTTAACAAACTCTTCTTTTGTCATTTCCCATTTATGATCATCATGTCTAAATCCATCTAATTGGTATAGATTATTAAACTCTGCATTTGGAGTCGTTATGATAAAATTCTCAAAATTAACATAAGATAGTACGCTCTTTACTAATTTTGTAGCATCCTTAACACTCATATGTTCAACAACTTCAGTTAGTAATACATCAACATTCAAATCGCGGTCGTAAAACTCTAGAAAGTGAGATAAAGACTCATAGATTGCAATATTTTCAATCACTTTGTTATTTATTTTATATTTCAATCGTTCTCTTATTTCGGCATCAATATCAATTGCGAAATAATCATACTCACTGATTTTTTGGCTATAAGGAATTGCATACGCTCCCTCACCACAACCAATATCAAGAATAGAACGCTCAAATTTTAACTGTTCTGAAATCCACTCCTGGCGTTGCCTTGCAGTATTTCCAAATTTAAAATCAATATCATATTGAGTTGTTTTTTCAAGTTCATTTTTAAATGCAAGAAATTTTTTACGACTATTTAACACATTTCTATTAAATAAATAACGTATATAGTAAGGTGCATCAATGACTTGCATACTAGTTATATATTTACGTATGACATCGTCTGTAAAATCGATATACTCATCTGAAACGATACTCAAGAATACGCATAGAACTGTCGTATAGTGAATTAACTCATGAATTGATTTTGTTGTATGAATACGTAGCTGATAAGTTTTACTAGCTAACTCTTCAAAGGTTAGATCAAATTCATTTAAATGCCTCTGAAAGAAGTTTAAGTAACTAATGTTTTTCACATGAATAGCATTAATCAATACGCTATTTTCATATTCATTCTGATCTTTTTCATGTAATTTTTTGAATGCTGAAGAAAAGAATGTGTTGATTGCATTTAAAGGGAATAGGGTTGAACAATATCTTGTCGTATTTAAGTATTCAAACATTTCCTCTGCTTGTTCTTTATACGAAATTTCATTATCAGCATCCTTAAAATAAACATTGTATGTAGCTTCTGTAGAATACCACGCAAACGCGTTCCCCTTCCTAATTGTCTTAATACTCATCCCAGAGCTTGGATTTTTTGCAATTATATAGGAAAAATCAGGGTTATTTGAGTTTAACTGAAAAATAGCCACTTGAGTGAATCATCCCTTCTTTTCGAATTATCAAATTATTACTCTTATTTTAACATGTAATTTCTAAGGGATTATTGCTAATTTAATAAAAAAAGAGAGGTAAAATTCACCTCTCCTTAATCAGTTTCTTCTATTTATATATACACTTAGTTTAAAGTTCTTAATAAATTAGCCATCTCAATTGCAGAAATACCAGAATCCCAACCTTTATTACCAGCTTTCGTGCCCGCTCTTTCAATCGCTTGTTCAATATTTTCTGTCGTTAATACACCAAAAATAACCGGGATACCAGTTTGTAGAGTAATAGCAGCAACACCTTTTGCTACTTCGTTACATACGTAATCATAATGAGTAGTTGCCCCACGAATAACTGTTCCTAACGTAATGATCGCATCATATTTTTTTGAATCTGCTAGTTTTTTTGCAACTAATGGAATTTCAAATGCTCCAGGTACCCAAATAACATCAACGTCTGATTCTTCTACACCATGACGATATAGGGCATCTTCTGCACCACCAAGTAGTTTTGATGTAATAAATTCATTAAAACGTCCTACGATTACAGCAACTTTAAGTCCAGATCCTACTAAATTTCCTTCAAATTTCATCTTAATCTCTCCCATTTTTAATAGTGTAATAAATGTCCCATTTTTTCAATTTTAGTAATTAAATATTTTTCGTTTTCCATTTTCATTTCAGTTTGAATTGGCACTCGATTATTTATCTGGATTCCGTGAGATTTTAGCGCATCTATTTTAACTGGATTATTCGTTACTAAATCTATACTCACAATACCTAAATCTTTAATAATTTGAGCACTTATCGCATAATCTCTTAAATCTGAATCAAATCCTAAGTTTAGATTTGCTTCAACAGTATCAAAGCCTTCTTCCTGTAACTTATATGCTCTTAACTTATTAAGTAAGCCAATCCCTCTACCTTCTTGTCGCATATAAACAATTACGCCTTTGCCTGCTTCCTCAATCATCGATAATGTTGATTGTAACTGAGGTCCACAATCACAACGACATGAGCCAAATACATCACCTGTTAAACATTCCGAATGAATACGTACAAGCACTGGTTCACCATCGTCAACTTTACCTTTTACAATCGCAATATGCTCTTTACCGTCGATCTCATTTGTATAACCAATCATCTTAAAATCACCAAAATCAGTTGGTAATTTAATTTCAACTTCTCTTTTTACAAGTTGTTCCGTTTCTTGTCTATAATGAATTAAATCTTTAATTGTTATCATTTTTAAATTAAACTTGTTTGCGATTTGAATTAAATCTGGTACTCTTGCCATTGTTCCATCGTCATTCATAATTTCACAAATGACACCAACTTCTTTCGATCCAGCCATTCGAGCTAAATCTACTGCTGCTTCAGTATGTCCCGGTCTCTCAATAACGCCTCCGTTTTTAGCGACTAGAGGAAACATATGCCCAGGTCTTCTAAAATCTGCTCCAGTTGATTCATCATTTAACATTTGTAAAACAGTATGTGAACGTTCAAATGCTGAGATACCAGTAGTAGAATCGATATGATCGATACTTACCGTAAAGGCAGTACCATGAGAATCTGTATTTTTTGTTACCATGTCATATAAATCTAGTTTTTTGGCTATCTCTTCAGAAACAGGTGCGCATATTAAACCGCGACCATGTGTTGCCATAAAATTTATATTTTCAGGAGTTGCAAATTCTCCGATAACAACAAAATCTCCTTCATTCTCTCTATCTTCATCATCACAAACAATAATAATTTTTCCATTTTTTAAGTCTTCAATTGCATCTTCTATTTTAGAGAACATGATCTTACTCCTTTATATATAGCCATTTTGAGATAAAAATGAAGTTGTTATTGCAGAACTCTTTTTCGTCTCATTCATACCAAGCATTTTTTCAACATACTTACCTAATAAATCAAACTCAATATTAACAACGTCTCCCGTTTTTTTACTGCCTAAGATTGTATGTGAGCGGGTATGAGGAATTAAAGAGATTGTTACAATATCAGTTTCAACTTCAAATATTGTTAAACTTGTACCATCAATCGTTATACTGCCTTTTTGTAGGCAATATTTAGCAAACGAACTTGGAATATTAATTTTATACATTACTGCGTTTTCCATTGCATTTACAGATACAATTTTACCTGTGCCATCAATATGCCCCGATACAATATGGCCACCAAACCTTCCATTTGCAGCCATTGCCCGCTCTAAATTTACTTTTTGGCTAGAAACCAAAGTACTTAGATTAGAAGCTTGAAATGTTTCAGGCATGACATCCACAGAAAATTCATTTTTAGTGAAATCTGTAACGGTTAAACACACTCCATTTACAGAGATGCTATCTCCTAAATGAACATCCTCTAAAATGGCTGATGCGTCAATTGTTAGCAATAAAGTTTTACCTTTTTTTACGATATTTTTTACTGTTCCTATTTCCTCAACGATTCCAGTAAACAAGTTTTTTCACCTCATTTCGAAAAAGCATATTACACTCAAGCCCGATAAATGACTTTGTAAGATCCATCTCTAATTTCATAAATAGTTGATCCACCTTATCACACCCTCTAATTCAAATTAATTTGAAAAAGTGAAAAGCCCCTTAGAAAACTCCTAAGGGGCAATAGATGTTTAAGAAAGGAAGCATACTTAAATAAACGCTAATACAATATGAGCTATTAAAAGACAGTATTGTAGCACGTCTATTGTTGTACAAATGTACAACGAACTAAGCCTATACGGATAGTATTTTTGAAAAAACAAATAAGCATACCGTATATGTACTCCATCCTTCTCCCATCCAGACTATACTGTCGGCTCTAGATTCTAACTAGATCAGCAACATATAAAAAATCTATATGAAGCTCACGGGCTTAGTATAAAAATATACAACACCGCCGGTTGGGAATTTCACCCGACCCCGAAGGACACTAATTATCAAATTTGGTTTCATTATAACTAGCAATTATTTAGTTGTAAAGAATTTATGATTCTATTTTCTTTTAAAACAAACTGATAAAAAACAAAATTATGGTAAAAAAACCTTATAAAATATGGAAAAACTCACACTTAATTTTCGCTAAAAAAAATTATTTTTTTACTCTTAGTACTTTATAGATTTTTTACGCGCCAATACAATACTGTATAAATATTAATATCAAAGTAATTACAAAGAAAATTAAGTTCTATAATTAATGTAGAAAGCAAGACTTACGG
>Ga0209461_10000430_pt1 | contig 12630 bp, 10 predicted proteins | sample AgamicAsMarz_FD_187162 | JGI IMG/M metagenome (GOLD analysis project Ga0209461, IMG submission 187162) | Agave microbial communities from Guanajuato, Mexico - As.Ma.rz (SPAdes) (version 2) | ecosystem: Host-associated > Plants > Phyllosphere > Phylloplane/Leaf | place: Guanajuato, Mexico... | reverse complement strand
CGCTGCCGACACGGACCGCCTACAACGTCGTCTGCGAGCTGGGCGACCCCGAGGCGGAGCGCACAGCGGTCATCGTCAGCCACCACGATGCCGCCCATTCCGGCCTGATCTTCCACCCGGGCCTGCCGAAACTCGCCGACCGGCTGGGCCTGATCGAGGGCCAGGACACCAGCCCGGCGCTGATGGCGCCGGTCATCGGCGGGCCGATCCTGGCCGCGCTCGGCGCCCTCAGCGGACGCCGCCTGCTCGCCAAGCTGGCGATCTTCCTCGGCATCGGGACCGTCGCGGCGATGGCGGACATCGGCCGCCGCAAGACCGTCCCCGGCGCCAACGACAACGGAACCGGCGTCATCGCCCTGCTGGCGCTTGCCCGCCGCCTGGTCGAGGAGCCGCCCGAGGGCATCCGGGTGATCCTGCTCTCGACCGGCTCGGAGGAGTCGTTCAGCGAGGGGATCAAGGGGTTCGGAGACCGCCACTTCCATGAGCTGCCCCGGGAGAGCACCTTCTTCCTCTCGATCGACTCGATCGGCTCCCCCCACCTGCTCGTCCTGCGCGGCGAGGGCTTCCTGAAGATGTACGAGTACCCGCGCCGCTCGCTCGAGCTGATGGACGGCCTCGCCGAGGAGCTGGGGATCTGGCTCTACCCCAACCTGCGGCTGCACAACGGGACCGACGGTCTCGAGTCCCTGGCAGCTGGATACGAGACCGCCTCGCTCTGCGGCTGCAACGACCTCAAGAACCCGTCCAACTACCACTGGCCCAACGACGTCTCCGAGAACGTCGACTTCGGCAGCGTCGCCGACGGCATCCGCCTCTCCGAGGCGGCGATCAGGCGACTCGGCGAGCGCTGGCTGTAGCCGTCTAAATCCGACCGCGGGCTCGGATTTTGGCTCTATAGAGTCCGCGTCCCGTGCCTTCCCACGACGTGCTCGTAATCGGCGCCGGCCTTGCCGGGCAGCGCGCCGCCCTCGCCGCCGCAGAGCAGGGCGTCTCGGTCGGGATCCTGAGCAAGGTCCACCCGGTCCGCTCCCACTCGAACGCCGCCCAGGGCGGGATCAACGCCGCGCTCAACCCCGGCGATTCCTGGGAGTCGCACGCCTTCGACACGGTCAAGGGCTCCGACTACCTCGGCGACCAGGACGCGATCGAAGTGATGACCCGCGAGGCGCCGGAGGAGATCCTCCACCTCGAGCACCTCGGCGTCACCTTCCACCGCAACGAGGAAGGGCGGCTCGGCACCCGCGCCTTCGGCGGCGCCTCCGCCGCCCGCACCTACTACGTCGCCGACATCACCGGCCAGGCGATCATGCACGTCCTCTACGAGCAGCTGATGAAGCACTCCGACGCGGTCGCCCGCTACGAGGAGTGGTTCTGCACGGCGCTGGCGATGGACGAGCAGGGCGAGTGCTGCGGAGTCGTCACCCGCAACGTCGCCGACGGCTCGATGGAGCTGTTCGAGGCGAAGGCGGTGATCCTCGCCACCGGCGGCAACGGCCAGGTCTGGAAGCCGACCACAAACGCGCTGATCTGCACCGGCGACGGGATCGCGATGGCCTACCGAGCCGGGGCGAAGCTGATGGACATGGAGATGATCCAGTACCACCCGACGACGCTGGCGGGGAAGGGCTTCCTGATCACCGAGGGCGCCCGCGGCGAGGGGGCCCACCTGCTCAACAAGAACGGCGAACGCTTCATGGAGAAGTACGCGCCGAACAAGATGGAGCTGGCCTCGCGCGACGTCGTCTCCCGCGCCGAGCAGACCGAGATCGACGAGGGTCGCGGGTTCGAGGACGGCACCGTCGCCCTCGACATCACCGTGGTGCCGAAAAAGCGGATCCACGAGGCGCTGCGCGAGATCGTCCTCGTCGGCCGCGATTTCGCCGGGGTCGACATCACCCGCGAACCGATCCGGATCAAGCCCGGCAACCACTACACGATGGGCGGGATCAAGACCGACGTCGACGGGCGCACCGACATCCCCGGCCTCTACGCCGCCGGCGAGACCGCCTGCGTCTCGGTCCACGGCGGCAACCGGCTCGGCGCCAACTCGCTGCTCGACACGCTGATCTTCGGCCGTCGCTCCGGCGTCGACGCCGCCGGCCGCGCCAAGCGGATCGAGGGCGCGCGTCCCTCCCGCGAGGCGCTCGAGGGCGAGCAGGCGGAAATCGACTCGATCCTCTCGCGCGAGAAGGGCTCCGGCCGTCGCGTCTCGGAGATCAAGCTGGAGCTGGGCACGGCGATGGACGCCAAGGTCGCCGTCTTCCGCGACGAGGCCGGGATCCAGGAAGCGCTGGAAACCGTCCAGCGCCTTTCCGAGGAGGCCAAGTCCGCCTACGTCGACGACCACGGGGCGATCTTCAACCAGGACCTGCTGGCCGCGATCGAGCTCGGCTACATGCTCGACAACGCGATCTGCACCTGCGTCGGCGCGCTCGAGCGCAAAGAGAGCCGCGGCGCCCAGTACCGGACCGACTACCCGGAGCGCAATGATGAGGAGTGGCTCAAACACATCGACCTGCAGCGCGGGGACGACGGGCCCGAGATCTCATACTCAGAGGTGACCATGACCCAGTGGGAGCCCCAGGAGAGGACCTACTAGATGGCCGAGTACACGCTGAAAGTCCGCCGCTACCAACCGGAGAGCGGCGAGGGCGCCTACTGGGAGGAGTTCCAGGTCGACCTCGACCCCTCGCTCTCGGTGCTCGACGGGATCCTCCAGGCCAAGGACCGCGACGATGGCTCGCTGGCGGTGCGCTGCTCCTGCCGGGCGGCGATCTGCGGCTCCTGCGGGATGAAGATCAACGGCCAGTCGGGCCTCGGCTGCAAGACCCAAGTCGGCGAGGCCCAGGAGATGGCCAACAAGTTCGCCAAAGGGGATGCCCCGATCGTCATCGAGCCGATGGGGAACATGCCCGTGGTCAAGGACCTGATCACCGACATGGAGTCGACGCACTGGGAGAAGATCCGCCGCGTCACCCCCTGGCTCCTCCCCCACGGCGACCCGCCCGAGCGCGAGTACGTGGTCGAGCCGGAGTCGATGATCGACATCACCCAGTCGATGGCCTGCATCCAGTGCGGCGCCTGCGTCTCCTCATGCCTATCGATGGAGGCCGACCCCGGCTTCATCGGCCCGGCGGCGCTGGCCAAGGCCTACCGCTTCGTCGGCGACCCACGTGACGCCGAGACCACCGAGCGCCTCCACGACCTCGCCCACGACCCGCACGGGATCTACGACTGCACCCACTGCTTCAGCTGCATCGACGCCTGCCCGAAGGGCGTCGCCCCGATGGACCAGATCATGCGCCTGCGCCGCAAAGCCGGCGAAGAGGGGATCGACGACCCCAACAACGGGCACAACCACGAGGCCGCCTTCATCAAGATCATCGAGAAGAAGGGCACGCTCGACGAGGCGCTGCTGCTGCAGGAGTCCTACGCCCCTGGCGTTAAGGGCAAGCTGAAGCCGACCAAGGGCGCGATCAAGGGCCTGCTCGGCTCGATACCGACCGGGATTCGCGCCTTCAGGTCCGGCAAGGCGCGCTCGCTCTCGAAGATGATCCCGGGCGTCCACCCGAAGTTGCCCGACGGCGCCCAGGACGAGGTCAAGGCGATCTACGCCCACGCCGAGGAGCACCGCGAGGAATTCAACCTGTACATCAAGGGCGAGGAGGACGTCGAGCCCGAGCCCGATGAGAGGGAGGTCGAGACCGCATGAAGCTCGCCTACTGGCCCGGCTGCGTCTCGCGCGGCTTCACGACGGAACTGCACGGCTCGATGGCCCTGGTCGCCGAGCGACTCGGGATCGAGCTGGTCGAACTCGACCGCGCCAACTGCTGCGGCGCCGGCGTCATCGCCGAGCACAACCAGGAGCTCGCCGACACGCTCAACGCCCGCACCTTCGCCCTCGCCCAGGAGACCGGGCTGGCGATGATGAACATCTGCTCGACCTGCCAGGGCGCACAGTCCGAGTGCCAGCAGCGCCTCGACGCCGACTCCTCCTACCGCGCCCACATCAACGAGGTGCTGAGCGGCCAGGGACTTGCCTACGAGAAGGGCAAGGACGGCTTCACCAACAAGAACTTCCTCTGGGTGCTGGTCGAGGACTACGGGCTGGACAAGCTGGCCGAGAAGGTGCAGCGACCGCTCTCCGGACTCCGTGTCGGCCCCTTCTACGGCTGCTACGTGGTGCGGCCGAAGGAGCGCCTCGGCTACGACGAGTTCCCCGACCGCGACATCTACCTCGAGAAGGTGATCGAGGTCCTCGGCGGCGAGGTCGTCGAGTACGACGGCGCCCGCAAGTGCTGCGGCTTCCCGGTGATCACGATGAACCGCGAGACCTCGCTGCGCCAGGCCGGCACCCACGTCGGCGACGCGCTCGACGCCGGCGCCGACTGCCTCGTCACCCCCTGCCCGCTCTGCCACCTCAACCTCGACATGCAGCAGCCGGAGGCGGCCAAGGTCGTCAACCGCGACCTCGACCTCGCCGTCCTCCACCTGCCCCAGCTGGTCGGCCTTGCCCTCGGCTACGAGCCGAAGCAGCTGGGAATGAGCAAGCACATCGCCTCGACCGGCTCGGTCGTCGACCGGCTGGCCGGCGTTCCAGCCTGAGTGCCGCGACGCTGAGACGGGGCGACCGGGAGGACCGCGCGAACGCGGTCCTCCCTTTCGGCGGTAATGCCGGAACGGATTATTCGCCCGCCACGTACAGGCTCGTTTCGGCTTTGCCTCGATCCAGCTCGAGCACGGTCTCCTGCTCCAGATGGACAGGACAACCTTCGGTCCCTTCGCTGAGTTTCCACGTTGCGTCGACAGCCAGCGTCGTGGTGAACCCATTCACGACCTGGCCGCCGAGGAAGTCGGGAATGTAGAGGCATTTGATGCTTCCTCCCGAAAGCGACAGTTCTGGCTGAGCTCCTTTGCTCTTTGCGAATACGAACGAAGCGTGGGGCGCAATCGATGCCAGATAGACGAATTTCGACGCGTCATACGGGCCATTGCTGAACTGCGGCAGGAGTTTCGGTTCGCCTTCCAGCGTCGACGTACAGGGGTTTTCTTCGCTGCCGAAGGTAAAGGAGGTGACCCCTTCGCCTGGCCAGCTGATCCCGGTTTCTTCGAATTTGCCGATGAACGAGGCCTCTTCGCAGAAGACGGTCCCTTTCGGCCCAGCCGTCGATTCGAAAGAGGCCACCGATTTCCCGTTCAGAAGGCCGCGGACCTGCCCGGCGTACCCTTCGCCTCCGGGGCAGACGAGAGTGCTTTCGACTTTTTCCGGTGAGCTCATACACAGGACCGCCAGGCCTTTGCCGCCTTCTTTTTCTTCTTCTTCCCCGCCTTTGATCTGACCGATGGCGATGGCCGCGGCTTCGGCGACCGTCGCAGGCACGCCCAGGTACCAGTGGCCATGCCGCCCCGATTCCACGATTTCGGTGACGTTGACGTAGTCGAGGTAGTCGCTGACGGTCGTCGCGACTCCTTGGCTGAAGATGTCAGTCGCGGCCACGACCCAGTTCAGGGTGCAGATCGGGTAGGCGCTGGATTCGAATTTTCCGATTGTCGGGTTGGAACCGTAGACCTGCGACCAGTCGATGTTGACGCCGCTTTCAAAGCCTTCCGGGAGCGGATATTTCGCCGCTGCGCAGTTGGCGTCGTTTTCTTTGGTCGAGGGGCTGGCCGCTTCGATGCCGTTGTCCACCGCGAGGATCAGTTTCGGAGCTATGCCCTCGACTTCCGGCAGACCTCCGTAGGTAATGGTGCCGGGGTTGAAGAGGACGAATTTCAGCGGGCTCCACGGACCTGCTTCGATCGTCGTGGCAACGGTCACCGGCCCCTCGCCTTCCTGGCAGTCGGCTTTGCGTGGCCAGCGCCGGTTGGGGCTTTCTTCTCCTCCCGTGCTGGGCTGCAGTTGCTCCCAGGTTTGCGGCGATTTGCCCGTGCACTCGAGCGGTTCTCCCTCAACTTGGTCGAGGTAGTGCTTGAACTGGTAGGTCATGCCCGAGTCTTCTTCGCGAACGACGCGTGTCATCGCCTGGTCGCAATCGCCACCGGCTTCAGGGTCGGAGGCGTCTGCGAGTTCCCTCCAGTTGGTCAGCTGCCCGGAGAAGACGCTCTCGATCTCCACGGCCGTGACCTCCCCCACGACGCATGGCGAGTGCCCGGGAAGGGCCGGCGGGTTGGCGACGATCGCAATCGCCGTCTGCGTCAGCGGAACGACCGCGACGTCGGATCCGATCGCTGCGTTCATGCGGTTCAGCTGCGTGCCTTCTTCTTTGGCCGGGCCGGCCGGCGGCTCCGCCGTGCCGATGAACCGGGCCGCTTTGTCGTGGAAGACGCCGTCGAAGGCGCCCCAGGCGTTCAGGCCGTGGCCACTGCCGATCGCCGTGTAGGAGACTTTGGGAGTCCCGCCGCTGCCCTGTTTGCCGCTGCAGGCCTGGGGGTTGCCGGAGCCGTTGAACCCTTCTTCGCTCGAGTCAGTCCAGATCCCCTGGATCTGTGACTGGAGGTAGGCCCCCTTGCCGGTCACGCTCGCGCCTGAGCACTGTTCGCCAATGGCGGACGCGCTGCCGACGCCAACTGCGCCCAGAGTACATACGGACAGCACGAGGGAACCGAACAGCGTCGCGATCGACCTGCCCCTCCGTGTGCTTCGTCTATTTAAGCCAAGCATCTTCTCTCCTTGGTCTGCCCGACCTTCGCCGGGCCTTGTCCCCTTTTGCATCAGACAAAAAGGGCTTAGCAATGCCGACCCTACGCACGTCGCCGATGTCGCAGATGACCTGGGACCGCTAAGGTTGCGTGCGGTGAGCCGGGAAGCCTGGTCGGCAGTTCACTTTGTCGACCCAGAAAGGCCCCGATGGCAATCGCCGTAGCAACCTTCCTGATCGCCCTGGCGATCATCGCCAGCGAGAAGCTGCACCGCACCAACGTCGCCCTGCTCGGGGCAGCGATCGTCGTCCTCTTCGTCGGCGACTTCTCTCAGGAGCAGGCGATCGAGGCCGTCGACTTCAACACGATCGGCCTCCTCGTCGGGATGATGATCCTCGTCTACCTGACCCAGCAGACAGGCGTCTACGACTACGTAGCGATCCGAGCTGGGCAGCTCTCCGGCGGGCGCTCCTTCGCGGTGACGATGAGCCTGGCCGCGATCACGGCGATCCTCTCCGCCTTCCTCGACAACCTGACCACGATCCTGCTGGTGGCGCCGATCACCTTCCTGCTCGCCGACGCGCTCGACATCGACGCGGTGCCGCTGCTGATCATCGAGGTGATGGCGTCGAACATCGGGGGCACCGCGACGCTGATCGGAGACCCGCCGAACATCATCATCGCCGGCGCCACCGGGCTCAGCTTCAACGCCTTCATCGTCAACCTGGCGCCAATCGTGATCGTCACCTTCGCAGTCGTCGTGCCGCTGCTCTACCTCTTCTTCCGCCGCCGCCTCCAAGTCGAGGAGAAGAACCGGACAGCGGTGATGGAGCTCGACGCGATCGCCTCGATTCGCGACTCGGCCGAGCTGCGCCGCACCGGCCCGGTGCTGGCGCTGACCGTGCTCGCCTTCTTCGCCCACCAGGCTCTCCACGTCGAGCCTGCAACCGTCGCTCTGACGGGTGCGGCGATCGGCCTGCTGGTGACCAGGGTCGACCTCGAGAAGGCGCTCTCAGGCATCGAGTGGACGACGCTCTTCTTCTTCATCGGCCTCTTCGTCATGGTCGGCGCGCTGGAGGAGACCGGCGCGATCGGCCACATCACCGACGCGGTCAAGGACATCACCGACGGCGACCGCACCGCAGAGCTGATCGGAATCACCTGGGTCGCCGCCCTGGGCTCGGCCGCGGTCGACAACATCCCCTTCACGACGGCGATGATCCCGGTGGTGCGAGAGCTGCAGGAATCCGCCGGTGCGACCGGCGACGACGCCTACTGGTGGGCGCTGGCGCTGGGCGCCTGTTTCGGCGGCAACGCGACGATGATCGCCGCCGCCGCCAACGTCGCCGCCGCCGGCATGGCCGAACGGGCGGGGACGCCGATCGGCTTCATGGCCTTCCTGCGCGTCGGCCTGCCCGTCACGCTGATCTCGGTCGGACTCGCGACCGCCTACATCGCCATCCGATACATCGCCCTCTGAGGAGACTGGAGAAGAGATGCCCGACTCGATCGTCAAGGAGACCATTCGCGAGATCGACCCGCTCGGCGCCGACGAGCTGATCGGGCCGGCCGCCCGCCGGGTGATCGAGGCCGGGCTGCCGGCCCTGCCCGCGGTCGAGGACGACGGCAGCTTCGCCGGCATCTTCGGCGAGCGCGAGTTCATGGCGGCGCTCTTCCCCGGATATGTCGGTGAGCTCGCCTCGGCCGCAATGGTGCGCCGCTCGGTCGACGAGACGATCGAGCGGCGCAGTCAGTGCAGTGAGGAACCGATCCGCCGCTACCTGACCACCGATCACGTTCTGGTCGAGGACGAGCACTCCGACACCCAGCTCGCCGAGCTCTTCCTCCATCACCGGGTCCTCATCGTCCCAGTCGCCACTGCGGGCCGAGTACACGCCGTGATCACCCGCCACGACTTCTTCTGCAAGCTGACCGAGCGCTTCGGCACGATCGCCGAGGACCGCAGCGATCAGAGGTGAAGTGAGACAGTAAGCCCAGCGAAAGCAACGAGGATGCTCGCCAGGGTGACGATCATCGCCTGCTGCAGCGAGTCGAAGCGCGCCTCGATGCGATTGAAGCGGGTATCGACATGCTCTTCGAAGCGGTCAAACCGCTTGTCCACCTGCTCAAACCGCTTGTCCACCTGCTGGACGAAGTGGTCGAGGCGATCATCGTTCCAGTTCACTTTCTCCTGCTCCACCGTGGGCCGACGCTAACAGACAAAATGTTACACGTGGTACACGAGAACGTGTCGGACGAATGGTCGAGCTACGGGCAAGAGTCAGCGCAGCAGGCCGCGCTCGATCAGGATCTCGGCGACTTCGACCGCGTTGGTGGCGGCGCCCTTGCGCAGGTTGTCGCCGGCGACCCAGAGGTTGAGGCAGCGCTCCTGGCCGGGGTCGCGGCGGATGCGGCCGACCAGGACCTCGTCGCGGCCGGCGGCGTCGATCGCCAGCGGGTAGCGGCCGGCGCCGGGGTCGTCGACGACGACCACGCCGGGCGCTTCGCCGAGCAGGGTTCGGCAATCGTCGGGTGAGAGGTCCTCGCGGGTCTGCACGTTGACCGACTCCGAGTGACCGCTGAAGACCGGCACCCGGGCGCAGGTGGCGGAGATCCCGACCTCCTCCCCGAGACCGAGGATCTTGCGCGTCTCGGCCATCACCTTGCGCTCCTCGGTCGTGTAGTCGTCGCCGTCCTTGAAGCTCTCCACCTGGGGCAGGACGTTGAAGGCGATCCGGTGCGGGTAGATCGCAGCGGGTGGGTGATCCTCACCCTCGAGGACCTGCTTGGACTGCGCCCGCAGCTCCTCGATCGCCTTCTGGCCGGTGCCGGAGACGGCCTGGTAGCTGGAGACGACGATGCGCTCCAGCCCGACCGCGCGGTGGATCGGCGCCAGCGCCATCATCGCCACCATCGTCGTGCAGTTGGGGTTGGCGACGATCCCCTTGTGCGCGTCGGCGGCCTCCGAATTGACTCCGGCGACGACCAGCGGCACGTCCTCGTGCATGCGCCAGTAGCTGGTGTTGTCGACGACGACGGCGCCCGCATCGACCAGCTTCGGCGCCCACTCGGAGCTGACCGCGCCGCCGGCCGAGGAGAGGACGACGTCGAGGCCCTCGATCGTCGCCTCGTTCAGCGGCACGCACTCCAGCACCGCGCCGTTCCACTCGAGCTGGCGCCCGGCCGAGCGCTCCGACGCGAATGGCACCACCTCGGAGGCTGGGAAGTCGCGCTCGGCGAGCACGCCGAGGATGGTCGTCCCGACCGCCCCCGTCGCACCCAGAACTCCGACTCTGTATCCGTCGCCCGCCATTGGTTTGAGTATGACGGGGGCTCAGCCGCTGACCGTGGGCCGGTGTTCGGCGCCGGTCGGGTCCTCGGGCTTGACCGCGTCGGCGCCGAGGTCGAACGCCTCGTGGAGGGCGCGCACCGCCTGCGGGATCTCCCCGGCGGAGATGACGCATGAGATCTTGATCGGCGAGGTGGAGATCATCTCGATGTTGATCCGCTCCCGACCGAGGACCTCGAAGACCCTGGCGGCGACGCCGGGGTGGGAGCGCATGCCGGCGCCGATGATCGAGACCTTGCCGATCCGCTCATCGGTTCGGATGCCGTTGCTGACGTCGCCGAGCGCCGCGATCGCCTCCGTCGCCTTCGCCAGGTCGCCGCTGGCGACGGTGAACGAGAGGTCGGCCAGCTGGTCGTCGCCGACGGGCTCGTTCTGGATGATCACGTCGACGTTGACGTCGGCGTCGGCGAGCGCGGTGAAGATCTCGCCGGCGACGCCGGGCTCGTCGCGGATGCCGGTCAGGGTGACACGGGCCTCCGACTCGGAGTGGGTCACTGCTGTAACGAAGGGCTGCTCCACGGTCTCCTGCTCCGCCTCGGTTTCGGTGACGACGAGGGTACCGGGGCCCTCCTCGAAGCTGCTGCGGCAGTGGATGCGGACGCCGTGGTTGCGCGCGTACTCGACCGAGCGCAGCTGCAGGACCTTGGCCCCGGAGGCCGACATCTCGAGCATCTCCTCGAAGGAGGCGAGGGTCAGCTTGCGGGCGTCGGGGACGATCCGCGGGTCGGCGCTGAAGACACCGGCGACGTCGGTGTAGATCTCGCAGACGCTGGCGCCGAGCGCCGCCGCAAGGGCGACCGCGGTGGTGTCGGAGCCGCCGCGGCCGAGCGTGGTGACGTCGCGGCTGTCGGTCGAGACCCCCTGGAAGCCGGCGACGAGGACGATCCGGTCCTCGCCGAGCTTCTCGCTGATGCGATCGGCGCGGACGTCGATGATCTTCGCGTTGGTGTGGGAGGAGTCGGTGACGATCCCCGCCTGCGAGCCGGTCAGCGAGATCGCCTTGTGGCCCATGTCGTGGATCGCCATCGCGCAGAGCGCGCAGGAGATCCGCTCCCCGGTCGAGAGCAACATGTCCATCTCGCGCGAGTCGGGCCGCGGCGAGATCTCCAGCGCCTGGGCGACGAGCTCGTCGGTCGTCTTGCCGCGAGCGGAGAGCACCGCGACCACCTGGCTGCCGGCCTCGCGGGCAGCGACGATCCGCCGCGCCGCGCGCTTGATCTGCTCGGCGCCGGCGACGGACGTGCCGCCGAACTTCATCACGACGATGTCGGAATTCCCCTCGCTCATGCCGAACGGCTGAGGATAGTCACAGCGAACGCGTGAGGGGAATCACACTTCTCGATATATCTGAACGATATATTCCCCCACATGGATTTGAACCCGACCGCATACGTGATCCTCGGCATGGTCAGCCGCGAGCCGCGCTCGGGCTACGAGATCAAGGCTCTGGTCGACGACTCGACCCGGTTCTTCTGGGCGGCGAGCTACGGCCAGATCTACCCGGAGCTGAAACGCCTCGCCGAGGCCGGATTGGTCGAGGGCGCCGATGCGCCCACCGGCGGGCGCAAGCGCACCGTGTACGCGATCACCACCGCGGGCGAGCAAGCGCTGAAGGACTGGCTGCGACAGCCGCCGTCGACATATGAGATGCGTGAGGAAGGGCTGCTGAAGCTCTTCTTCGCCGGCGTCCTCCCCCGCGAGGAGGCCGCGCCGATCCTCGCCTCGATGCGCGAGCACCGTCAGCGCACGGTCGAGCGGTTGCGCGCGATCGAGCCCAAGGCGGTCGCCAAGGCCGACGGCGGCGACCCGTTCCCGCTGATGGTCCTGCGCAGCGGAATCGAGTTCAACGAGTGGTTCGCGGAGTGGTGCGAGCGGATGGAGTCCCAGCTGCTCGCGCAAAGCCCCAAGAAAAGGAGCAGCTGATGTTCGACGCCCTCGCCCGCCTCGCCGACCGCCGCTCCCGTCGCGTCGGCCTGCTCGCGATCGCCTTCTTCCTCCTCGCCGGGGCGCTCGGCGGCTCGGTGGCCGAACGGCTCGACCCCTACGGGGCCGACGACCCCGGCACCGAGACCGTGCAGGCGCGCAAGGCGCTGCAGGACGCGGGGCTGCGCGCGCCCGGCGCGATCGTCGTCATCGACGACGCACCCGTCGCCAGGCCGGCGACCCGCGCCCGCGTGGTCGCCCTCGAGCAGGAGCTGCGCCGGCGCGACGACGTCCACTCCGTCACCGGCTTCTACGACACCCGCTCGCCCGACTTCGTCTCGAGGGACGGCCAGGCGACCTACCTGGCGGTGGCGTTGAAGTCAACCGAGGACAAGCAGTGGCAGGAAGCCGGCGCCGACATCGCGGAGCAGCTGGGCGAGCGCCCTGGCGTCACGGTCGGCGGCGCCGCCGTCGCCCAGGAGCAGGTCAACAAGCAGGTCGAGAAAGACCTCCGCATCGCCGAGATGCTCGCCTTCCCGCTGCTCTTCCTGCTCTCCTTCCTCTTCTTCCGCAGCGGGGTCGCGGCGCTGCTGCCGGTGATGATCGGCCTGCTGGCGATCGTCGGCACCTTCCTCATCCTCAGGATCGCCAGCGAATTCGGCTCGATCTCGATCTTCGCCCTCAACCTGACCACCGGGCTGGGACTGGGGCTGGCGATC
>Ga0209461_10000429_pt1 | contig 12678 bp, 11 predicted proteins | sample AgamicAsMarz_FD_187162 | JGI IMG/M metagenome (GOLD analysis project Ga0209461, IMG submission 187162) | Agave microbial communities from Guanajuato, Mexico - As.Ma.rz (SPAdes) (version 2) | ecosystem: Host-associated > Plants > Phyllosphere > Phylloplane/Leaf | place: Guanajuato, Mexico... | reverse complement strand
TCGCCAGTGCCGCCCACCATTCGATCAGTTCATACATGGCGCTGATCGCCAGCGCAATGCAGCACACTACAAAGCCGAGCATTTTACGCCCGCGCACAAAGGCACCGCGCATCAGGATCTCCCGCGCCGCCAGCGCAGGCACCAGCCCCTGGAAAAAGTGACCGAGTTTGTCATAAGGATTACGACTAAGCCCCAGCCAGGCCTGCACATCAAAGCCAATCGGCACTTTCGCGTAGGTGTACATACCGCCGACCATCAGAATAATGGCGTGGAAAAAAATCAGCGTATACAGCAATGGTGTAAGGGGATAACGCGCATGGGTGGCCCACAGCAGCGGCACGAGGATCAGCACCGGCGTGACTTCCATCAGCCAGGTAATTTTATCGCCAGCGTAAATACCGGTGTAGACAACAATCAGCGCAAGCAGCAGGGCCGCCAGTTTTAACAGAGAGGATGGCATGGGTTTTCATCCGAATGAAAACCTTAACTATTGACCGGAACGGCGGCGGAGACAACCTGAAAATAACAGGGGCCGTTACCGGCCCCGTGGAATTAAATCAGAACGATTTATTTAAACGCAGGCTGAAAGTGTGCGCCTGGTAGGTATCGCTGGCCTGAACATCGTAACGGGCTTCGAGCGTCAGGTCGTTAGCATTGTACAGCGTGGTGCCGACTGCCAACCCTGCCATGTCTTTCACCGGTGACGCGCCTTTGGTGGTGAACTGCGTCTCACCCAGCGTATCCGCAACGTAGGAGGCATTGTTGCTCATACGGCGATTATCGTACTGGTGGATCCAGGAGATCTGCGCGAACGGCGTCAGCGCGCCCAGACGGGTATCAACGCTTTTCTGCACGCGTACGCCGATATCACTGATCACGGACTGGGAGTGCGAGGCATCCACATCCAGCGCCATCCCGTTACCACCGCTTTCCTTATAGTCATCCACATGCTGATAGCTGTAAGCCAGCGCCGCCAGCGGTGTGACCACGACTTCAGCAGGCAGCGTCAGCGGGTAACCGAATTCGCTTTGCAGCGTCACGGACTGCCCGTTGAACTTACCTTTCGCCGTACCGGAGAAGCCGGTGAAATCTGCGCGACGCACGGAGTCATAGTGCTGACGGTTTACCGCAGCAGACAGGTTCAGGAACCATGGATTACCGGTATAAGCCGCATAACCAATCACCCCGTAGTTGTCAGCGGTTGAGGTGTTGCCGCTCAGGTTGTCTTTGCCGTGCACCGAGGTGTTGCTGTAGTTCATCGCCGCACCCACGCGCCAGTCGTCGCCCAGTGCGCGATCGGCACCGAGGATCAGACCGCCAAATTTCGCGCTGTAGCCGCTGACGTCGTCGGTACTGTCCTGACGGGCATAACCGCCGAACGGCTGGCCCCAGACGATCCAGTTGCTGTAGTCATCACCCGTAGACACGCCGCTGGCACCTGCGGTTTGCGGATTACGCACGGTATCCATATGATTGCCCACCACCGACATCGCCGAGGCGTTCGCCACACCCGATGCCGTGCTGGCGCTGATGCTCTGTCCGGTGGACAGACGCTCGCCGACGCGGTTCGCTTCCTGCTCGCCGTCAATGGCCAGCGAGGCGTTATACAACTCAAGCAGCTGCGGGGAGATCCCGGAGTAATTTGCCAGGCCGCCCAGCGATGCCGTGGCGTTAGGTGTCGTTGCCCAACCCGGACTCACCGGCTGCGGTTCCGCTGGCGGGGTGACAATGACCGGTGGCGCAACCACGACTGGCGGCGTGACGACCACCGGCGGCGTAATGGGTTGCGTGACCACTGGCGTAATCACTTCAGGCGTGGTCACTACCGGCGGCGTTTCCACAACTGGCGGGATTTCCACAACCGGCGGTGTCTCAACAGGCGGGGTGACGACCGGCGGCGTGATGACGACCGGCGGGTTTTCCAGCGTCAGTACCAGCGCGCTGTTTGTGCCGTCGGTGAATGTCGCGCCTTTTACCGCGCCGTTATAGCCTGCGGCTTTGTAGTTCAGTGATTCGGCGTTGTAGTGCGTGTCAGCCGCGTTTGCATCGATCACGACATAACGCTGGCCCGCCGCGAACTGATAGGTAGTGCCCGTACGCGCGAGGGAGATGCTGGAACCGGCATCAACCGTGGCAGCACCGGTGACGGTCAGGCGACCATAGCTGCTGTCAGTGGCTTTATCGCCGGTGGCAACCGCATTGTCAGCCACGCCGAGGATCAGCGCACCTTGCGTATTCTGATGGTAATTACCGTTGACGGTGAGCGGAGTATTCACCTGCAAACTGGCGGCGTCGTTCACTACCGTGCCTGCCGTGGTGATATTGTCATTAAGCAGCAGCGCGCCGGAGCGGAAGAAGATATCGCTGGCGCTCTGAATATTACCGATGCCGTTGGTGCCGGTCAGCACGCCCACGTTATTGCCGGTGCCGCCAGTGATCTCAAACGACGCACCATTATCAGAGCGTAGTGTTCCTTTGATCACGCCGCTGTTGGTCAGTTGCATGGCGGAACCGCTATTACCGGAAGCGTGTATCGCATAGGTCGTGCCAGTAATAGTGCCGTTGTTGATCACGTTAAGGGTGCTGGTGTTGTTTGCCGCATTAAAGCTGTACACCCCATAAACACCGGTGATCAGGCCGTTATTCACGATCACGCTACTGGCGTTATTGTTAATCACCGCATTATTCTGGTTATACAGCCCGACTAGCGCACCGCTTATTTTACCGTTATTTGTCAGCGTCTTAATAAGCCCAAGATTCGCGATGCCAAAAAATGAACTCTGAATAGTGCCGTCATTATTAAGCGTATCGATCACACCGCTGTTATAAATCGCCGCATTGTTACCGCCGTTATTATTACCGGTAAAAGTAATGCTGCCAGTGTTATTCAGCGTGCCGATAATGCCTGCATTGCGTAATGCATAAGACGTTGTGTTAATACTTGAATTAGTTACAGAAATACTGCCGTTATTATTCAGGCTATTAACCATAATGCCCTGATTAACATTCAGCGCGATACCGCCGGTACTGGTGGCAGAACCCTGATCGGTAATAATGACCTGATTATACGCGTTCGCAATCTGCACATCGGACTGCTGGGTGGTAATGGTGTAATCACTCGAAATAGCGAGTGCGTGTGGTGCCAGCAATCCTTGCGCGGAGGTTAAAGCAACCAGCAAAGAGCCTTGCTGGCAGATACGTGATTTCTTCATGGTGTACCGTTGCGGTGTCGCGCTGTTTGTAAATAGTATGTGCAGGTGTTAACAATATTCAGATTAATCTGAATTTGGTTCCGGCGCAGAATACACACTTAGTTGCTAAAAAAACAATAAGCGTTGCTTAATTATTTATCGGCGGACAGACGGCTTTCTTTAATATTTCACTTAAGTCAATATCAGGCGGGGCCAGGAAATGAGAATAAAATGGCGCAATAATAAACGGGTGTTATTGATTAGCATGATTTTATTGTTGAGCGGGTGTATTACCGCCGATCCCCGCCAGAGCGCTAGCACAGTGGCGAAAAAAAGTGGGCTGCAAATGAAAGAATTTGCAACAAACGGGATCACTTTGCGTGGCTGGCAACGGTTTACGCCGCCGGTTACCCGAATACGGGTGTATATCGAAGGGGATGGTTTTGCCTGGGTGAGCCGCACGCAGCCTTCAGCCGATCCCACGCCGCGCAATCCTGTGGGGCTACGGCTGGCCGCGGCGGATCCATCGGCGAATGTGCTCTATCTGGCGCGCCCCTGCCAGTTTATCGGCCCGCCGCTGCCTGCGGCCTGTCAGACGCGTGTCTGGACGGATCAGCGTTTTTCCACCGCGATAGTAGAAGCGATGGACGCGGTATTAAGCCAGGTAAAAGCGCAGTACCCGCAGGCGGAGTTTGAGCTGGTGGGCTATTCCGGCGGCGGGAACATCGCCGCACTGCTGGCGGCCCGCAGGCAGGATGTGCGCGCGCTGCGCACGGTGGCGGGCAATCTGGACGTGGCTTTTGTGAATGCGCTGCATCACGTGACGCCGATGCCGGATGCGCAGAGCGCCATCAATGTCGCCCCGGCGCTTAAAAACCTGCCGCAGATCCATTACAGCGGCGCGGATGACAGCACCGTCCCGCCCGCCGTAGCCGAACGTTTCCGTCAGGCGACGGGTCCACGCTGTACGCAGGTGGCCGTGATCCCCGGCAGGGATCACGGCGGAGACTGGGCTGCGGTATGGCCGGAATTGCTGGGGAGGAAAGTGGGGTGTAGCGGGAATGGCGATTAGCAGGAAAGTAATCAGCAGGATAAGCAGGGCGATCGCTTTTTAAACGCCTTTGCGAGGCGCGCCGCAATCCGTACTGCTGTTTCCGCTTGCCGTCGATCGCGTCTGGCAGTAGCATCTTCCCGCACCTGCAAAATCAGGTGCCGGGATTGGTCTCCTGGTATTAACTCGTTGGCGACATTGGTTTTTATGTCGTGCGTTCTGCTACATCTCAATGGTGGGCTGGACGGGGGCGCCGCAAGGTGCGCCGGTTGCCAACGAGGCCGGTAAGACCAACTCCGTTCAGTCCCACCACCCATAAGATTGGTCTCTTTCGTGGTGGGTTATAAACCTCGTTGGAGTTTATCCTTATGGCTACCTATACAGAGCAGTCTAATAACTTACTTACCGTTCCCTTCACCGCAGACACGGATTTCACCGTGCTGGCGGATCACTGCGAGCATTTCGCCGAAGCGCTGATAGAAAGCGACGATCCGGCGCTGCGCCTCGCCATGTGCGGGCGGCTCAATGCTTGTCTGACGCTGCTGCAACCCACCCTCAACGACGTTATTCCGCCGCATCTTGTCCCTCAACTCACCGTGGATACTCCACCTGCGGAACCGCCGCGTTTTGAACCGGAATCTGACCTGTTGTGTGAATACTGCCTGACGTTAACGCGCGTACTGAACAGTCAGTCGCTGCCGCCGGATATGGAGAAAACCCTGACCGGATTGTTGTGTGAACTGGTGTGGTATTTCGCCGACATTATGAAAGCGCCGCGCTGGGTGAAAGGTACAGAAGCGTAGCCAGCCGTAAAATCTTGCCGGGTTCACGCAGGCCCGGCAAGCCTGCGTCGCCGGGCAAGCAGAAGCGGAACAGGTAAGCTGTAATGACATTGACATTACAGTTGCTGTATAATTACTGTTCAGACAGCTTGCGGAGGAAACATGATGCCAGCTACTCGCAGCGTTTCTGTTAAACGCGAAACACTAAATTTACGTATCAAGCCCGCCGAGCGCGAGCTTATCGATCGTGCGGCGAAAGCCAGGGGGAAGAACCGGACGGATTTTGTACTTGATGCTGCCCGTGCCGCCGCCGAAGAAGCGCTGATTGAACAGCGCATTATCATGACCGACCCTGAAGCGTATCAGGAATTTATCATTCGCCTGGATCAGGCTCCTTCTCCGAATGCGGCACTGCGAAAAACCATGCAAACGCCCGCCCCATGGGAGCAGAAAAAATGATCACTGCCCCTGAGCCACTCCACGCCGGACACGAACTGTCTGCGTTCTGTTGCGGTGTGGAAGCTATGGATAACTGGCTGAAACAGCGGGCGATGAAAAACCAGCTCACCGGTGCATCGCGGACTTTTGTCTGTTGCGAAGACGCAGACGTAAAGGCGTATTACTCACTGGCATCCAGTGCGGTCGCTACACATGATGCACCCGGACGCTTCCGGCGTAATATGCCCGATCCAATCCCGGTAGTGGTTCTGGGACGTCTGGCAGTGGATAAGTCATGGCATGGCAAAGGATTGGGGCGGGCGCTGGTTCGTGATGCAGGATTAAGGGTTATTCAGGTTGCGGAACTCATCGGTATTCGTGGGATGTTGGTCCATGCACTCTCCGATGACGCAAGAGCGTTTTACCTGCGAACAGGCTTTGAGCCATCGCCGATTGATCCGATGATGTTGATGGTGACGTTAGGGGATTTAGTGGAGAGCTTAACGCTACAGGGTGAATGAAAGCGATCAACAGAGTTATAAAAGCAAAAAACCCGCCATAGGCGGGTTCTTCTGAATAGTGGTGCCCGGACTCGGAATCGAACCAAGGACACGGGGATTTTCAATCCCCTGCTCTACCGACTGAGCTATCCGGGCAACGGGGCGAATTAAACCTTAATCCCCCTGCGGCGTCAACTCTATTTGGGGAAATCGCGTTTAGTTGCTTAACTTTACGGCAGTTTGCTGCAATCTCAGCCATTTTTCGCCTGGCTGCACAAATCTTCCAGACCTGCGCGCAAAATAACGCCATAGACAGGGCATCACGAATAAGGAGCCCTGCCTGTGAACCTGTTTTCTGCGTATCTGCCGTTTATGCTGTTTGCTTTCGTGGCGTCCATTACGCCCGGCCCGACCCGTATCCTCATTCTGGTCAGCAGTCAGCGGTTTGGCGTCAAAACCACGCTGCCTGCGGTGGCGGCTTGTCTGGGCGCCAGGGGGCGGGCTTGCTGTACTGAAATCAGGTCAGCGCGCCGCCCTGACGGCACTGGGCAAAGCGCAGAATATCTTCTGCCAGGCGTTGCGCGGTGTCGACATCGGTCTGGCTGCGGTTGATCAGCATCCGACTGAGACAGCCTTCCAGCACCAGTTCCATCTGTTTGGCGACCATAGGCGCATCTTCAATGCCCATCTTTCTCAGCAGATCGTGCGAGAAATCATGGGCGGCGGTTTTTTGCTGTGCAGCCAGCTGGTGGATGGGGTGCGCCGGATCCGGGTAAAACGTGCAGGCGGCGATAAACAAACAGCCGGGGTAGCGGTGGTTGGCGACGCATTCGCTCAGCGCGCCATAGCGGGCCAGCAATTTTTGTTCGAGGCTCAGCTCGTCGTTCAGCAGCAGTTGCCTGCGCCAGGTATCTACCTGCGCGCTCAGATAACGCAGCGCATCATAAATCAGCGCGTCTTTATCGGGCCAGAAGCGTAAAAATTCATCCAGTGGATAATTAATACGTTCGGCGATCATCTCTGGCGTAGTATCGGCAATGCCTTTAAGTTCAAGTAATTGCAGTGTGTGACCTAAAACATCTTCACGTTGCACGGTTTCCTCCTGCGTTATTGAACCGTTCGTCCCATTCACAGTGTCGTTTACGGCTGGCGATTGCGCAAATGCGCGGCGAAGGCCGCAGCATCCATAAAACCCGCCACCCGCAGCTCGGGTTGCTCGTTGCCATGGGCATCGAAGAACAGAATAGTGGGCAGACCGGGAACATGCAGCGACTTTAATAAAGCCGCATCTGCCGCTGTGTTCGCCGTCACGTTGGCCTGCAACAGCACGGTATCTTTCAGCGCCGCCTGGACGTGCGGATCGCTGAAAGTGTTCTTCTCAAACGCTTTACAGGCGACGCACCAGTCAGCGTAGAGGTCGAGCATCACCGGTTTGCCCTTCGCCTGCGCCAGCGCCTGGTGCAGCCCGTCGAGATCCGCCACTGAGATAAAATTAAGGTGCGCGCTGCGCTGTGCGGCGCTTACGCCAAAAGCCCAGTCCTGCAACGGCTTCGCGCAGACCAGCGCGCCGCCCAGCAGGGCAATCTGTACGATGCGCATCCACGCGGCCTTTGCCGCGAGGCTGGTGATAAACGCCCAGCAGAAGAAGGCGACGCCGAGCAACGACCACAGTCGCAGGCCCCATGTATCGCCCAGGATACGCTCCAGCAAAAATACCGGCAGGGCGAGGATCACAAAGCCAAAGGCGATTTTCACCTGTGCCATCCACGGCCCGCTTTTCGGCAGCAGGCGGTTGCCGAAGACGGTGATCAGCATCAGCGGCAGGCCCATCCCCAGCGCGTAGAGGTACAGCGTGCCGCCGCCGAGCCAGACGTTACCGCTCTGGGCAATATACAGCAGGATGGCACTCAGCGGCGCGGTGGTGCAGGGGGAGCAAATCAGCCCGGCAATGGCACCCATCGCAAACACGCCGCCGGGGGAGCCGCCCTGCTGACGGTTGCTCCACAGCGTTAAGCGGGTTTGCAGCGCGGAAGGCAGCTGTAACGAGAACAGGCCGAACATCGACAGCGCCAGCAGCGTAAAGAGGATCGCCAGCCCCGTCAGCACGTAAGGGTGTTGCAGCGCCGCCTGAAATTGCAGCCCGGCGGCAGCGACGACCAGCCCCAGCGCGGTATAGGTCAGCGCCATGCCCTGTACATAAATGAACGCCAGCAGCAGGGCGCGGCCCGTGCTGAGGCGCTGTTTACCCCCCAGCACGATCCCGGAAATCAGCGGGTACATCGGCAGGACGCAAGGGGTAAAGGCGATGCCAATGCCAATCAACAGCGCCCAGAGGGCGGAGAAGGGCAGTTCGCTGCCCGGATTTTCCGTCACGCCGGAGGAGGGGGGCGGTGCGGCGTTTTGCACTGCTGCCACTTCTGTCAGCGGCACCGTTTTGGTTTCCGGCGGATAGCACAGCCCGGCCTCGGCGCAGCCCTGATACGTCACGGTCAGCGTGGCATTTTTACCCGCGGCATTCACCGTTACCGGCACATCCAGGCGCTGGCGATACACCTCGCTTTTACCGAAGAACTCATCTTCATGCATCTCGCCTGCGGGCAACTGCGGCGGGGCGATCTCCGCCCCGGCAGGGGTGATTTTGATCTGCTGGCGATAAAGGTAGTAGCCCTCTTTTACCTGCCAGTGCAGCGTCAGGTCGTGCTGGTTTTGCTGGAAATCAAAGGCAAAAGCCTGATCGGCAGGCACAAACGTGGAACGGCCAGGCGCGTCAAACAGCCCGGCGAAGACTGAGGTGCTGCACAGCAGCAGGATCAGCGTAAGGAAGCGTTGAGCCATGAGAGGTAATCACTATCTCCGTGTGTAACCGGTAAAACCAGTAATTCGGGGGTCTGATAAGGGTGGTGCGATTTCAGGCAGGCGAGCAGCGCCTCCTGATGAGCGAGATCGCTTTTCAGCAGCATCTGCACTTCATATTCCTGTTCCAGTTTCCCTTCCCAGTAATAGAGCGAGGTCGCGCCCGGCAACAGGGTGACACAGGCAGCGAGTTTATCCGCAAGGACTTTGGCAGCCAGATCCTGGGCGGTAGCTTCATCCGGGGCGGTACAGAGCACAACAACAGCGTCAGGCGTGTTCATCGTCAATCTCGACTCGGCGAAAACAGGCACTATAGCAGGTGATGCGCGGGGATTCATGCAACGGGCCGCGAGACGGCCCGTTTTTAACGAGATTTACAACAGGATGCCGCCGACGATAAAGCCGAGGATCACGCACAGCGTGATGGCAATAACGCCAGGGATCAGGAACGCGTGGTTAAAGACATATTTGCCGATACGCGTGGAGCCGGTGTCATCCATTTCCACCGCCGCCAGCAGCGTCGGGTAGGTCGGCAGCACAAAGAGCGCCGATACTGCGGCGAAAGAGGCGATGGCGGTCAGCGGGCTGACACCCAGCAGCAGGGCGGCAGGCATCAGCGCTTTGGTGGTCGCCGCCTGGGAGTAGAGCAGCGTGGCGGCAAAGAACAGCACGACCGCCAGCATCCACGGGTAGTTGTGCAGCAGATCGCCCGCCACCATCTGAATATCTTCAATGTGATGTTTCACAAAGGTGTCGCCCAGCCAGGCCACGCCCAGCACGCAGACACAGGCGCTCATCCCGGATTTAAAGGTACTGGCGTTGAGGATCTCGCCGGTATCAATTTTACAGGTCAGGCAGATGAGCGTGGCGATGGTCAGCATAAACACCACAATAGCTTCGTTACGCGGCAGCACCGGGTTGGCGATCAGGCCTACCGTCGGGCTGATGGCGGTGGCGTACACCATGACCGCGATAATGCCGATCAAAAACAGCATCAGCGAGCGCTTCGCATGGGGCTTGATGTTGAAAATCTGGCTACCGCGCAGGCTGACTTCGCCTTTCGCCAGTCGCTCCTGATACACCGGATCGTCTTTCAGCTCGCAGCCAAGGAAGTTACACACCACCGCGGTGAGCATCACGGCAACCAGCGTGGTGGGAATACAAATCGCCAGCAGGGTCAGATAGCTGACGCCCAGCGGTTCGAGGATCCCGGCAAAGAACACCACGGCGGCGGAAATGGGCGAGGCGGTGATGGCGATCTGTGAGGCGACCACAGCGATGGATAACGGGCGGGACGGGCGGATGCCCTGTTCTTTCGCCACTTCGGTGATCACCGGCAGCGTGGAGAACGCCGTGTGCCCGGTACCCGCCAGAATGGTCATAAACCAGGTGACCAGCGGGGCTAAGAAAGTGATGTATTTCGGATGCCGGCGCAGCATTTTTTCGGCGAGGCTGACCAGGTAATCCATGCCGCCTGCGACCTGCATCGCGGCTATCGCGGCGATAACCGCCATAATGATTTCAATAACGTCAAAGGGGATTGCGCCGGGCTTGATCTGAAAACAGAGCGTCAGGACGAGCACGCCCAGCCCCCCGGCCAGACCAATGCCGATCCCGCCCAGTCTTGCCCCCAAATAAATCGCCAGAAGGACGATAACGAGTTCTGCACCAAACATAGTTGCCTGCCTTGTTTATTAACAAGTTGATATTGGATTGTTGTATTTTAGTAACTCTTAAAAAGCAAAAAGGCACGTCATCTGACGTGCCTTCGTGTGCCTGGCGAACAATTACTGCTCGCTTTCATCGGTGTAGCGTTTGGCCTTGTAGGCCGGATGCATCAGGTTTTGCGGCGAGAATATATCATCAAGTTCCGCCTCGGTCAGCAGACCGCGCTCCAGTACCACTTCGCGCACGCTCTTACCGGTTTCCGCACAGATCTTACCGACAATATCGCCGTTGTGGTGGCCGATAAACGGATTGAGGTAAGTGACGATACCGATAGAGTTGTAGACGTAGCTTTCGCAGACCGCGCGGTTAGCGGTAATGCCGTTAATGCATTTTTCCAGCAGGTTGTAGCAGGCGTTGGTCAGGATGTGGATGGATTCAAACATCGCCTGGCCAATGACCGGCTCCATGACGTTCAGCTGCAACTGACCGGCTTCAGAAGCCATGGTCACGGTGATGTCGTTGCCGATCACCTTGAAGCACACCTGGTTCACGACTTCCGGCACTACCGGGTTCACTTTGGCTGGCATGATAGAGGAGCCCGCCTGCAGTTCCGGCAGGTTGATTTCGTTCAGGCCCGCACGCGGCCCGGAGGAGAGCAGGCGCAGGTCGTTACAAATCTTCGACAGTTTCACTGCCAGACGTTTCAGCGAGCTGTGCACCATAACGTAGGCACCGCAGTCGGAGGTCGCTTCGATCAGGTCTTCTGCCGGAACCACAGGCAGGTTACTGACTTCCGCCAGCTTCTGCACCGCCAGTTGCTGATAGCCGTCCGGTGTGTTCAGGCGGGTACCGATGGCGGTTGCGCCGAGGTTCACTTCCAGCAGCAGTTCCGCGGTGCGCAGCAGGTTTTTGGTTTCTTCATTCAGCAGTACGCTGAAGGCATGGAATTCCTGGCCCAGCGTCATCGGCACCGCGTCCTGCAACTGGGTACGGCCCATTTTCAGCACGTCCTGGAACTCAACGGCTTTATTCTGGAAGCCTTCACCGAGCTGGTTGATCGCGTCGATCAGCTTTTCGATAGAGGCGTATACCGCAATGCGGAAGCCGGTCGGGTAGGCGTCGTTGGTGGACTGGCATTTGTTAACATGATCGTTCGGGTTGAGGTACTGGTACTCACCTTTCTGGTGGCCCATCAGTTCAAGGCCGATGTTCGCCAGCACTTCGTTGGTGTTCATGTTAACGGAAGTGCCCGCGCCGCCCTGATAAACATCAACCGGGAACTGATCCATGCATTTGCCGTTATTCAGGACTTCATCACATGCGGCGATAATCACATTAGCCACGCTCTTCGGAATGGTCTGCAACTCCTTGTTGGCCATCGCTGCCGCTTTCTTGACCATCACCATACCGCGTACAAATTCAGGGATATCGCTGATTTTGCTGTTACTAATGTAGAAGTTTTCAATCGCTCTCAGAGTGTGGACGCCATAATAGGCATCCGCAGGTACTTCCCTTGTGCCCAACAAATCTTCTTCGATACGAATGTTGTTTAACATGTGAACCTTCTTTAATTAAAGCTACGAATGAATGCACCAAACACACAGTGGATCTGTGGTTATGTGTGATTACTGACCGACGATTATTTCCTTAATCGGCCACGTAACCGGGATCATATGCTGATCATAGCGAAATGCCGTAATCTGGATCACTTATTATCTTAGCTGATACGTTACTTTTATTGATTTGTGAAATACATCACCCGATGAATCATTGCCAAAAAATAGTCGTGCATTCCGATTGAATTCTGACGCGTCGTCTCCATTACAGGATCATGCGTGTCGCAACATTACACTGACCGTGGCGCGAAAGCCGCGGTTTACCACAGGAGAAGCCAGTGCGCTGGATACCGTTAATTGCAGTATTTTTATATGTTTACATTGAGATTACGATTTTTATTCAGGTCGCCCAGGTCTTAGGCGTCCTGCTAACGCTGGTGCTGGTGATCTTCAGTTCCGTGGTCGGGATGTCGCTGGTGCGTAACCAGGGCTTCAAGAATTTACTGCTGATGCAGCAGAAAATGGCGGCAGGTGAAAGTCCGGCAGCAGAAATGATCAAGAGCGTGTCGCTGATCATCGCCGGGCTGTTGTTGCTGCTACCGGGCTTCTTTACCGATTTCCTCGGCCTGTTACTGCTGT
>Ga0209461_10000428_pt1 | contig 12691 bp, 11 predicted proteins | sample AgamicAsMarz_FD_187162 | JGI IMG/M metagenome (GOLD analysis project Ga0209461, IMG submission 187162) | Agave microbial communities from Guanajuato, Mexico - As.Ma.rz (SPAdes) (version 2) | ecosystem: Host-associated > Plants > Phyllosphere > Phylloplane/Leaf | place: Guanajuato, Mexico... | reverse complement strand
TTTTTTCAATATAGTAAGAATTAGAGCGAACTTACAGGTTTTCCGTTTGGGAATGGCCAATATGGTATACTTTTCATGTCAAAATACCTTAACTGGTACGGGTAATTTTTCATCTTAATTGCGGTTTTCGAAATTTAATTGCAGTTCATTTATGTAGAACTTAGATCTATTTCAAATTGATTTTATCAAGTAAAAAAAGATTGAACAAATGTCATTCAAACATCTGTTCAATCTTTTTTGTTTCAATTTATTATTTAAAGAATGTTGCCCAAAGTAAATATGCATTTAATACTGCAATAACTGAAGCAATTGTCCAAGCGACTGATTTAAGCCAAGTTTTATTAACGAATTTACCCATTTTCTTAGCATCACTAGTGAACATGACTAGTGGTATAACTGCGAAAGATAACTGTAAAGATAAGATTACCTGACTTAGTATTAATAAATCTGCAGTTCCATTTGCTCCATAAAAATAAGTGACGATTAGAGCTGGTGTAACGGCAATTAAACGAGTAATCATTCTTCTTATCCAAGGTTTAAGCTTAATATTTAAAAAGCCTTCCATTACAATTTGCCCAGCTAGAGTACCGGTTAAAGTAGAATTTTGACCTGAAGCCAATAATGCCAATCCGAAAAATGTACTTGCTAAAGTCGTTCCTAGTAATGGAGTAAGAAGTTGGAAAGCATCTTCAATTGATGCAACGTTTGTATGACCCGATTTGTAGAAAGTTGAAGCAGCTAATATTAAGATCGCTGCATTTACAAACAATGCAATCATTAATGCAACTGTTGAGTCAATTGTCGCAAATTTAATTGCTTCTTTTTTACCAGCATCAGAAACATCAAACTTTCTAGTTTGAACGATTGAAGAGTGAAGATATAAGTTATGAGGCATAACAGTTGCCCCTAAAATTCCTAAAGAAATATAAAGCATTTTTGGATCTGTAATAACTTGTGAATTTGGAATAAATCCACCAAATACAGCTTTTACATCAGGTTGAGACAAAATCAACTCAAAAACAAAACTACCTGTTATTAATATGATCAATGAAATAACGAAAGCCTCGATATACCTAAATCCTTTATTTTGTAAAAGTAAAACAAGCAATATATCTAAAGTTGTCAAACAAATTCCATAAAACAACGGAATCCCAAATAATAGATTTAAAGCGATGGCTGACCCTATTAATTCAGCTAGGTCACATGCGGCAATTGCGGCTTCACATAGCACCCAAAGAATAAATGATACAGGTTTACTAAAGTGGTCTCGGCATGCCTGAGCTAAATCTTTACCGGTAACGATACCTAATTTAGCTGCTAATGATTGTAGAATGATGGCCATAAGATTAGAAATTAATATAACTGATAATAAAGTGTAATTAAAAGCAGATCCACCTGCTATTGAAGTTGCCCAGTTTCCAGGGTCCATATATCCAACTGCAACTAAATATCCTGGGCCAGCAAATGCTAGAAACTTACGGAAATTACTCGCTTTCTTTGGAACAGATAATGAACGATGAACCTCTTGCAAACTAGGTTGTGTATGTTCCTGTCTCCATCCAGCCTCTTTATATATGACTTTTTCTTGTGATTCTTGTGACATGTTTCCCACCACCTGTTTTATTGTACACATCAAATAGTTTTTCCCTAGGGAAAGTTTTTTAAATTATATGCTGATTTTAACACAATAGTTCCCAAATGTAATAAAAAATTTTTGATAACTTCGTAAATTTTTAGTAAACAGAAAATATACGTAGAATATTTACCTTTTCTTTGTTTCTGCTTTTTTACTATTTCTTATGCAATTCATTCAGATTGATCTGTTTTTTTAAGTATGTTGAAGCTTATTATCAAGTTAATAATTTTTAAGTGTGATATACTAGTCAAAAAATTCAGTTATATTTGTAGGCACTCATAAAAAAATTAATCTATTTGGGAGAGAGATCCATGAAGTTTGTATTAGTATTCGGACCTCAAGCTGTGGGGAAAATGACTGTGGGACATGAGCTAGAAAAAATAACAGATTTAAAATTGTTTCATAATCACATGACAATCGATTTGGTTAGTAAGTTTTTTGATTATGGAACAAAGGAAGGCCGTCGACTAGTCAATCTATTTCGTAATGAAATGTTTGAAGAGGTCTCAAAAAGTAACCTATATGGAATTATTTTTACATATGTTTGGGCCTTTGATCTAAAATCAGATTGGGATTATGTTGAAAAAGTTTGTACACTATTTGAATCAAAAGGAGCAGCAATCTATTTTGTTGAACTTGAAGCAGAACTAGATGAGAGACTTGCACGAAATAAAACTCCGCACAGATTAGAACATAAGCCAACAAAAAGAGATATTGAATGGTCTGAAAACGATTTAATGAAGACAATGGAAAAATTCAGATTAAATTCGATAGAAGGGGAAATTCAGAATGATAATTATCTAAAAATAAATAACACAAATATGAGTGCAGAAGAAGTAGCTAAATTAATAAAAGAAAGATTTGCTTTGTAAGTAGCAATTTATAGATTCACCTTTCATTTACGGATAGGTTTTTAAGAAAGTAAAAAAGCAAGAAGGTTAAAATAGCTTATACTTAAAAGGTTCATGAGTAAGTAAAAAACAAAAAGATGACAATAAGGTACTCATAAGCAGGCTGTAGTGGAAATCAACATCACTCTACTCCCTTTACGAAAATTTGGTAATTTTATAGACAAGATTGTTCTTCAATAACGTAAAAAACCACCTAATTAAATTTAGATGGTTTTGTTTTTTATTAGTTGTTGTTAGGATCAGTGTCGTCGTAGTATGTACTTCCACCAGTTTGAGCATTAAATGTCCAATCAACTTTTAGCTTGTCTCCTTGGAATTGGTTTTGGTCTTTTCCATTATCAACAAACTCGAATAATACAAAAATCTTTTCTTTTTGACCTGCTGCAATGCCGTCAGGGTCTTTTGTGCTACCTACAAATTGATTAATTGCTGTTAAATCAGGAGTTTGATTTTGTAAGTCATATAATGTAGTTTCAACGATTTCATTTGTAGCACTGCTTGTGTTGTACATAATCGTTACTTTAATATGCTTAGCTAAGTCTTCTGTGTTATTATTTTTTACGTCTTCAACTTGATATTTAGTGTTTAATAAAACTTTGTTAATATCTAAAGTTCCATTGTTTTCTAACGTAAATTCACGATATACTTCATCACCAGGTTTTAAATTGCTAATGTTTACAACAGCATTAGGGTTCATACCTAAGTCTAATGTACCTGCTGCGAACGTATTATCAGTTTTAATTGTATCGCTAAAATATGCAAAGGTACCTCCACTAATTAATGACAAACCGACTGCTCCACTCATTACAACTTGACCAATTCTCTTAGTAAAACTCATTTCATTTCCCCCTTAAGGTTTATTTATTAAACTCTTAAGCTTTTATTTTGTACTTAAGAGATCTAACCAACTTCATCCTGCAGTTTTTTGTTCAAACTCTTTTCTTAATTGGAATAAATTGCGTAGTGAAAAAAGAGTTAAAAGGATACCTGGAACAATTAACAATAGTGCTGATCCAGCTTTAGAGCTTACAAAATTTAATGCATAACCAACATATGGAATTGTGAAATTCGAATATTTTCCTACAATATTTTGAGGGTACACTGTCCATAAGTCTTGGGCGTTATTGTTATCACCCTTTGTTTTATATGAAATTTCTCCATTTTTATGATGGACAGCTGCTATTCTGTGAGTGATCAGCTTATTATCCATTTGGAAAGTAACAATATCGCCTTTTTGATAAGACGATGGATTTGCACCTAGCTTAACTGCAATAATTGAACCTGTATGAAAAGTAGGTTCCATCGACCCAGATAAAACAGCTTTTAATTGATAGCCTAAAATTGTAGATTCGCCACCTGTAATCCTGGAAGAAATCACAATAAAAGCTAAGAAACACAAGATGACAATAGAAATACTTTTAAAAATATTACCTACAATTGATAAAATTTTCTTCAACATGAGATATCACCTATTCGTTTTGAGTTGTATTTACTGAATTATTAGAAATTTGATTTGGGATTGTATCCGTATTGGTATGATCAGAATCCTGGCTCAGAACTGAATCTGTATTGGTATGATCAGATTCCTGGGTCGGAATTGAATCTGTATCAGAATTATTAGAATCCCTGCTCTGAGTTGAATCTGTATCAGAATTATTAGAATCCCTGCTCTGGATTGAATCTGTATTAGAGTTATTAGAATCCCTGCTCTGAGTTGAATCTGTATCAGAATTATTAGAATCCCTGCTCTGGATTGAATCTGTATTAGAGTTATTAGAACCCTGGCTCGGAATTGAATCTGTATCAGAACTATTAGAACTTTGACCCTGACCAGAATCGATAGTATTTTTAGGTTTACTTGGATCGTTATTAAAATTTTCTTTACTTTCATTTAGTTGGGTTTGAATTGTAGATTTAATGGATGCTATCTTTTGAAGATTAATTGTTTCATTTAATTGCTGGATTAGTTGATTAATAACCTGATAGCCTTTTCTCTCATATTCATAGATACTTTGTTCAGTTTCAGGTAGTTCATGAATTTGATTGTGATAAGAGTTCAACTGTTCTTGAATACTTTGTAAACTCTTTATCTCATTATTTAATTCCTGTTCCTCATTAAGAACGTTAGTAAGTAAATTTGACAATTCAGAGCTAGTCCCCTTAATTGATACCTTTAGGATCGACTCGTATAAATGATTAGCTCTTGTTGAATGATTTTTTGCGGCTATTTCTAATTGTTGGATTGTTTTAGGAAATACAATGGCTGCTGAAACGACTTGTTCTGAAGATGCTTGACTAGAAAAGGTTGCCTCCGTTTGACCAACTGTTTGCATTGCTAAGTAAAATTGAATAGAACATAAACTTACGATGATGGAGACTTTTTTTCTTACTTGTTTCAAATTTTCACTCCTTTGCAAAAGCCCTGATGGAATTCATTATTGCTCAATTGTCAGAAAATTGAAAGCGGGTTATTTTTGGGGTAATTATCGGTAGTATTTTGTCAGAATTAGTCGCTTGTAGGGTGAAAAGCTGTAAAATCACCTAAAAAAGAACCCGACCTGGATATATTGATTTAATTTTGAATTTTCTCAATAATGAAAATTGCAGTCGCAACAAAATTAAATAAGGGGTGAAAGTTTTGAAAGTGAAAAAAGAGAAAAGCATGAGAAGAAAAGCAATTCCAGCTGTAATGGCATTAACTGTGGCATTTAGTGGAGGACTAACAACTTTACCTTCATTTGTTAATGTAAAAGCAAGTGCAGCGACAGCTAATCAAGCTTTAAGTAAGGAAGAGGTAGTAAAAGCGTACCTGAATTCAAAGGTAAAAAGTCTTGCAAGATCAACTTCTCCATGGGAACAATTTAAGATTGTAGGTGAAGCAGCTAACAGTGTGACTGATACTTACCATGTAAGAACAATTGAGCAGTATAAAGGAATTCCGATTTATGGTTCAGGACAAACTGTAGCATTAGACACAAATAACAATGTATATGCATCATTTGGTGATGTAAATCAAACATTATCTCGCGCAATTATTCCGACTGAAGCTACAATATCTGAGGACGATGCTGTAGCAACTGCGAAGGAAAGTATTGATTCACAAATCGGAGTTGTTAAAAATTATGATGGAATTGATACAAAATTAACGATCTATCCATATAAAGGGGAGTATCACTTAGCGTATTTAGTTAAGGCTTCAACTTCTGTTCCAGCACCAGGATATTTCCACTATTTTGTAGATGCTACAAATGGCGAAATCATTAATAGCTACAATGCAATTGATAATGTTGACGTGTCAAAACTTACAGTTACTACTGGAAAGGGCTTGGACGTATTTGGTAAAATGCAATCTTTCCCAGTTGGAAAAGATGCATCAACTGGTTCTAGCTATTTATATGGTGGTTCAGTTACTGGTTCTACAACAAGTCCTACTATCGTACCACTAGCAACATTTGATGCACATCGCATGCCTGAAACTTCATTTATCATCTTATCAGCACTTTTAGGATTTACTGGCTTTGAAGTAACAACAAATAGCCCAACTAGCTTCTTCTATGATCCTGCTGCGGTATCAGCTCATGTTAATGCTGATAAAGTAAACAAATATTATCAAAATGTATTTAAGCGTAACAGCTTAGATGACAAAGGGATGACTCTAATTAGTACAGTTCACGTTGGAGCTAAATGGAATAATGCAGCATGGAATGGTAAACAAATGTTATACGGAGATGGCGATGGAGTTGTTTTAGGCGCACTTTCTGGTGGATTAGATGTAATTGGACATGAAATGACACATGGTGTGATTGAAAAGTCTGGCCTGGATTTAACATATAGTGGAGAGTCTGGAGCACTTAATGAGTCATTAGCAGATATCTTTGGAACATTCGTTCAAATCTATACAACAAAAGTAAACGAGTGGGAAATGGGTGAAGATGTTTACACTCCAACTAAAGCAGGTGACGGTGGTCTCCGTTCATTAAGCGACCCAGGTTCAGTACGTGTAAGCACGAAATATATGCCTTCAGGTTACTATCCAGATACTTATCAAGATCGTTATTTAGGTACTGAGGATAATGGCGGAGTGCATATTAATAGTGGTATTAACAACAAAGCTGCATACTTAATTACACAAGGTGGTACAAATAACGGCTTTACGATTACTGGTGTTGGAGTAAATAATGCACAAAAAATTTACTACCAAGCTATGAAATATCTAACTGCCGATTCTAACTTTAAAGAAATGAGAGCAGCAGTAATTCAGGCATCACGTGATTTCTTCCCAGATAAAAATGGAGTACCTTCTGCCCAAACGAAAGCTGTTATAGATGCATATTCTTCTGTAGGTGTATACGAATAAAAAATTAAACCATGAACTAGTTTGCCTGTTCATGGTTTTCTTATTTTCTGTTAAATTTTTCCTATTTATTTTAAAAAGTAGTATTAAATTACTAAGTAAAATTATTAATTTTTCATTAAAATATCCTCATAAATTGTGTGAATAGCATGATGGAAACTATGTTGAATTATTGTATATTTAGTATAAGTTTTAGGATAGGAGGAGCAATCAATGATCGAAGGAGAAGTTATAAAATTTTATCGTACTAAAGCCGGGCTAACACAAGAAGAACTAGGAAAAGGAATCTGCTCTTCCAAGCACGTTGGAAAAATTGAAAGAGGGAGTACATCCTACTCTTCTGAGATTATTACCTTGTTTTCTGAACGATTACAAATTGATATTCGAAAAGAAATTGCAAACTTTGAAAATCTTGAAAATAAACTACTAAACTGGCATACAGCAATTATTAAACTAAGAATGAAGGAAGTTGATTCTTATAAAAAAGAGCTTGAAAAAACCCCTTTTATTAATTCGCCAAAATATGATGCTTTGTATCAATTGCTGCTAGCAAGATATTATCTCTTAAAGAACGACTATAAAAACACTTATACAATTATTCTAAGTATACAAAGAAACTATAAAGATCTACCTCCTTTTGAAAGAAATCTCCTTTTGCATGTAATAGGAATTTATTATTTAAATAATTACAATAATTCAAGTACAGAAAATCATCATAAAGCAATACAAACCTTAAAGAAGATTGATCTAAACGAATACGGAAATCCAGAATACTACTATCATTTATCAGTAGCATATGGATGGGTTGATTCTAAGGTAATGGCTTATGTATACGCAGAAAAAGCGCTTAAATATTTTAAAGATACAAGTAATTATTTACGTGCTATAAATGCTGAATCAATTATGCTTTTACAATCAAGTAACGATGGACACTTAGACTTTAAAAAATTGAAACAATCATATAAAAATCTAATTCATGATAGTGAAACGCTCAATGCGCCAGATAAAACGGGGATGTTATTAAATAACTTAGCTTTGGAATATTTTAAAAGGAAAGATTATGAAAAAGCGCAAAAATATTATAAAGCAGCATTACAATTGGAGAAAAAGCCATCGGTAATTTATCTTCAACGACTTAATAATTATCTTAGAAGTTCATTTGAAGGTAAATTAATGCGCAAATCTGCTTTATTAAATAGTGCTCAAAAAGGTCTAACAATCGCGAATAATTTAAAGAACCAACATTATCAAATTCTTTTCACACTACTGATCTATTTGATTGAAAATAAAACGGAAGAGTATATAGAGTACATAGAAAAAACAGCTTTTCCATACTTTAAGTCACGCAATCATACTATTTTTATGAAACGATATGGTAAGGAGTTGTATGACTATTATGTGAAAGAAAGTGAGTTTGAGAAGGCAGTTGAAATGTCTAACTACTTAATAGATGTTATTAAAATACATAACTAAAGGACTGTTTTAGGGCAGTTCCTTTAGTTTTTTTTAGAAAAAATTCAATGAAAATTTAAAAAATAATAGAATAATGCATTACATTCTCAATTAAAAACATATATTTAATACAAACTCATTCACAAAAGGTTTAATCACAATAGATTGAATTTAACGTTATAGGGGGGGAATGGACATCACTAAGGATCTTTCATCTGACCAAAATTTTGTTATTAATGCAGGAAATATTCCTTCTATACAAGCAGGTACATATTCCACTCGACCAGACAATCCTAAAACAGGTAGCATTTTTTTAGATACAAAGTATCGCATTTTTTATAGGTATAATGGTTCGAAATGGGAAGCGCTAATTACAAACGTCAATATTGGAGCATTAGGTTGGGCAGCTCCATCAACTCCGTTAAAAACAACGAATCAATTATTTTTCGCCGTATCAGACGGTTTAAGTAAAATTTATACTAGTCGTAATGGGATTAAGGAATATGGTATAACAACGATTAGGCCACCAGATGAGGTCTCCTATATAAATTTGTTTATTAATGGAATGCTTCAGCCGACCGTAAATTATAAAATTGAACGTGGTAAATTGACTCTGCTTACTGAAGATATTCCATTGAAAGGTACCATCATAATCATACAATTTATATCTATATTTTTATGATAGTGTATTCCTAATAAAAAAATATGCCTATAAAAGACACTGATTAAAATTCAAAAAAAGTTCCTTTCAGGAACTTTTTTTTTGAGCATATATTATGTTGAAACAGTAATATCGGAAGTAGGTGCAAAATTTACTATTTCTAACACAATTGGAGTGTCAGCTAAAATTCCGTCTCCTCCAGCAGGTACAGTAATCGCTAATGAACCAACACCCGTTGCTCCAGGAGTATAAGCTGAAATACCACTCATTTGTAGAACACCATTAATGTAGACATTAAAGTAGCTATTATTTGTAGGTAATGTCGGCAGTGTAGTAACTGCAGCGCCAGTATCAGTTAAAAAATCAGCTGCGTCAATTGTTAAAGTTGCACCAGCTGCAGTAGAAGTGGTTGTAACGTAGAAGAATCTTGAATCTGTTGGTACAGTTTCAATAGTTGAAGAAGCAGAAACGAGAATTTTCATTAGTTGAAGTGCCATTTGGATTTGCTCCTTTCTGTTATGATTGACTCTTTTCGAAATGGTTGTTGTTTATAAACCGATCATTTTAAAACACAGAGTAAATAAAGAAGCTGATAAGAAACAAGGTGTGGGGTTTTTTGTAGGAGTATCAGAAAAAGTGAAAATTTGAGATGTCTTCCGAGTATATTCAACTAGACATCTCTTTAAAGGGCAACAAGATTTACGAAAACAGCCATTATATATTACATTTTTATTTTATGTTTAAAATTACAGAAATGTATGGGGGACAAACTATATTACAGAAATATTTTTATTCATGTTATAATACATCCTCATTTCTGCCCATGAAAAATAGAAAAAGGATATTAAAATTAAAATATGATATGATTTTTTAAATAATTGTACTAATTTTAAAGAATGGGGATAAGATATGATTCGAATTTTAATTGTGGATGATGATTCTCATATAAGAGAGTTGCTAAAAATGTATTTACAAACAGAAGGCTATTCTACATTTGAAGCAGCTAACGGAGACGAAGCTTCTGCATTGCTTGAGCAACAACAAATTAATTTAGCGATTGTAGATATAATGATGCCAGGTAAAGATGGGTACCAGCTTTGCGAAGAAATAAGAGAGTATTATGATTTTCCTGTCATATTGTTAACTGCAAAAAGCGAGCTATCTGATAAAGAAAAAGGGTTTGCAGTAGGCACAGATGACTATTTGACCAAACCATTTGAACCAAAAGAAATACTATTCCGGATTAAGGCACTGTTAAGAAGATACAATATGATTAGTGCTCAAAAAATAAAACTGAACGAAACCGTTATTGATCGAAAAAGCTATGAAGTTTACTGTAAAGGAAAATTACTTATGCTTCCAATGAAGGAATTTGAATTATTGTCTCAATTGGCAAGTTATCCGGATCGAATATTTACTCGAGATGAGTTGATCCAATTAATTTGGGGTGCTGATTTTGAAGGTGATGATCGAACAATAAATGTTCATATTAAACGATTACGTGAAAGATTTTCTACTTTAACGGATGACTTTAGTATAAAAACTGTTCGTGGTGTTGGTTATAAATTGGAGGTCACTAGAAAGTGAAAACTTTATACATAAGAATTGTTCTTACAATCCTCGGTGTAATGATTTGTAGCAGTTTATTGGCTTTCTTTCTTTCAAATGTGTATTACCACTATAATCTAAAGCCTTATAATGATAAAAAATTAACTAAAATGGCTTTAGACGTTGGTACTTTTTATGAAGAAAATAATGATATCGAACTAAGCAATTACTTAAAAAGTATTAGTAAATTGGGATATCAAATTTTACTAGTAGATCAACAAGGAAACCAATCATTCTATGGTGGTTCTTTTAGAGAAAAAAAACTAGATCATAAAGTGATTGATTCTGTTTTATACGGGAAGGTCTACCATGGCATTGCCGAATTTCCAACATCATTATTTGTGACGGGTTTTTTTGATAATACATTGAGTAATACAGTAGGTGTTCCTATTAAATCGAGTAATCATCATTTGGCTCTTTTTATGCGTCCAAATGTACAGCTTCAATTTGGTGAATTGCGTATACTCTTTTCCATTCTCCTCTTACTGACAATTGTATTAAGTATCGTATTCGTTCTAGTTAGTACAAGATATATTGTAAGACCGATTATTAAATTAACTGAAGCAACTAAAAAAATTGCAGAAGGAAAATATAATGTTCAATTGCAAATTAAACGCCAAGACGAAATAGGAAAACTGGCTAATCACTTTTCGCACATGTCCCAAAGATTAGGACAAATTGAAGCGATGCGTCAGGAGTTTGTTTCAAATGTATCTCATGAAATTCAATCACCGCTTGCATCGATACAAGGTTTTTCGCAGTCGCTTCAAACTGAAAAATTAACCGAAGAGCAAAAGAATCATTACTTATCGATTATAGAGGAAGAAAGTAAAAGAATGTCCTTGTTAAGTAAACAATTATTAACGTTAGCTGCCTTAGATAAGGAAGAAAGTATATTGCAAAAAACAACTTTTGATGTTGCCGAGCAAATTAAACAAGTAGTTTTTACAACTGAATGGAGTTGGAGAAACAAAGAGTTGGCCATTGATTTGGAATTACCACAAACTTTTGTGTCTGCTGATAAGAATCTACTACATCAAGTTTGGACAAACCTAATGACGAATAGCATTAAATTTAATCATGAAGGTGGATCAATCTCAATAAAACTAAGTAGTAATGAAGAGTATGTTCAAATTGAATTTAAAGATACTGGAATTGGCATTTTCGAAAAGGATTTACAACAAATATTTAATCGGTTTTTTATTGTTGATAAAGCAAGGAATCGAAAAGAATCCAGTAGTGGCTTAGGTTTAGCGATTGTTAAACAAATCATTGAATTACATAAAGGGCATATTGAAGTAAGCAGTAAAGTAGGAGAAGGAACTAAATTTTATCTAACCATACCTAATATTAAAGAGACCTGATCTATAATTGTAATCGACTGTTCACCTGTTGTTCATCTAACATTCCTATACTTTAAATTACAAAGAGTGATTCTACTTATAACACTCTTTAAAATTTAGTAGGTTAAAGGAGATGAATGACAGGTGTTTCTTGCATTAAGGGAATTTAAACACGCAAAATTACGTTTTTTATTAATTAGTCTAATCATGATCCTTATATCATTCCTAGTATTATTCGTTTCAGGATTAGCGAAAGGATTATCTTTTGATAATGCTTCTTCTATTGATAGCATGGCCTCAAATTATTTTGTATTACAAAAAGAATCGGGTAAACAAATTAATCATTCAATGTTAACGGAAAATCAAATAAATGAAGCACAGAACTTGGTTGATGAGAAAAATTCCACTACTTTAGGAGTTCAAATGACTACATTTCTAAAGGATGGAACATCTAAAAAAATTGATGCTACCTTATTTGGAATTGATGTGAATGGTTTAGCTACTCCAAAGGTAATTGAAGGAGAAATGATTAATAATTCAACAAAGAATGAAGTGGTAGGAGATATTTCTTTAAAAGAAAAAGGAATCAAGCTTGGGGACAATATTTCAGATCAAATCTCGGGTAAAGAATTTAAAGTTGTTGGATTTACCGAGAATCAATCATATAGCCACGCACCGGTAATTCATATGAATTACAAAGAGTGGTCGATGGTGAATAGTAAGAAT
>Ga0209461_10000426_pt1 | contig 12769 bp, 11 predicted proteins | sample AgamicAsMarz_FD_187162 | JGI IMG/M metagenome (GOLD analysis project Ga0209461, IMG submission 187162) | Agave microbial communities from Guanajuato, Mexico - As.Ma.rz (SPAdes) (version 2) | ecosystem: Host-associated > Plants > Phyllosphere > Phylloplane/Leaf | place: Guanajuato, Mexico... | reverse complement strand
GTATGCGTTGGGGGGCGTTCGTCGTCGCGATCGCCATCGCCGTGGCGGGTGTCCTGGGGGGTTGCAGCGACGAGGCGCCCAACGCCTCCGAAGCTGTCGATCGCTTCGACGCGGGCCGCGCATACGCCCTGGTCGAGCGTCAGGTTGAGGTCGGACAGCGGCCGGCCGGCTCGCCGCAGCTGCGCAAGCTGGCGATCGGGCTGAAGCTCCTGTTCCCCAACGGGAGCTTTGAAGCCATCCCCGACGAGCCTCGTCTGCGCAATATCGTCAGCACGTTGCCGGGGCGTGAGCCCGGCATCGTCGTCGGCGCGCACTACGACACCCTGGTCAAGCCACCCGGCTTCGTTGGCGCCAACAACGGCGCCGCTGGGTCGGCCGTGGTGATCGAGGCCGCCCGCGCCCTCGACGGCGCGCCGGCAGACCCCGAAGCCCGCAAGGTCAGCTTCGTCCTCTTCGACGGCGAGGAGCCCGCGGCCGGACTGCCCGAGGAAAGCCCGGACTTCTACAACGAAGGGCTGCGTGGCTCGCGCGCCTACGTCGACGCCCACTCCGGCGAGACCAGCTCGATGATCCTGCTCGACTACGTCGGCAACAAGGGCCTGCGCCTGCCGCGCGAGGCGAACTCGACCGAAGAGCTTTGGAGCCGTCTCCTGGTCGCCGCCGAAGCGGTCGGCGCCCAGCGCTTCTTCTCCAGCGAAACCGGCCCGGCGATCATCGACGACCACGTGCCCTTCCTGCGTGCAGGCGTGCCCGCGATCGACCTGATCGACTGGTCCTATCCCGGCCACAGCCTCGCCGACGGCCTCGACAAGATCTCCCGCAAGAGCCTCGACGGAGTCGGCGAGACCGTCGTCCAGCTGGTCGAAGAACTACGGAATGAGTAGGTCCTGGGCGTCTGACGCAGGGTGTCAGGCGCCCAGGGAGCAGCGGGCCTGGTAGATCGAGAGGAAGCCGTTCTCGAAGCCATTGCGCGCCATCCGCAGGTAGAGGCGCCAGACGCGGACCCGTTCGGGGCCGGCGAGGCGAACCGCGTCGTCGAGGTTCTCGTCGAGCCGCCGCGCCCAGTGGCGCAGCGTCTCCGCGTAGTCGGCGCCGAACTCCTCGACGTGGCGGGTGACAAAGCCGGCCCGCTCCAGCGCCAGCAGCACCCGCGAGAGGTGCAGCGGTTCGGCGTCGGGGAAGACGTAGCGCTCGGAGAACGGTCCTGCCCCCGGGTCGGTGTGGCGCAGCCGCGCGATGCCGTGGTTGAGCAGCCGCCCGCCCGGCGCCAGCAGCCCGGCCAGGGTGCGGGCGTAGACGTCGATCTGGGCCTCGCCGACGTGCTCGACCATGCCGATGCTGGCGATCGCGTCGAAGCGCTCGCCGGCCAGGTCGCGGTAGTCCATGACGCGGATCTCGACCCGGTCGGCTACGCCGGCCGCCTCGGCCCGTCGCCGCGCCCGCTCCGCCTGTGGCGGCGAGAGGGTGATGCCGAGCACCCGGGCTCCGTGCCGGGTCGCCGCCCAGAGCGGGAAGCTGCCCCAGCCGCAGCCGACGTCGAGCACGCGCTCCCCCTCTTTCAGTGCCAGCTTGCGGGCGACCATCTCGAGCTTCTCCTCCTGCGCCGCCTCGAGCGTCTCGGCGCCGCGCGAGAAGATCGCGCAGCTGTAGGTCATCGAGTCGTCGAGGAAGAGCGAGAAGAACTCGTTGGAGACGTCGTAGTGGTGGCGGACCGCCTCGGCGTCGCGCTCCTTGCTGTGGCGGTGGCCACTCGGCCGCAGCTCGGCGGCGGGTCGGCGCGGCGGTCGGATCAGCCCGGCGGCGCGCACCGCGCCGAGCAGCAGCCGCGCCTTGTCGGCGCCTTCCAGGGGCGGCGGCTGCCAGCGGTCGAGCAGCTCGATCACCGCGTCCATGTCGTCGACCTCGATCTCGCCACTGACGTAGGCGCGGCCGAGCCCGAGCTGCCCCGGCGCCATCAGCGCGCGGACGGCGGCGCGCGGCGAACGCACGTAGAAGGTCGGCCCTGAGTCGCCGGAGGTGACCGGCAGCCGCGTCCCGTCCCAGAACTCGACCGCGAAGGGCCGCTCGGGGATCCGGGTCTCGATCTCGCGACGCAGGCGTGCCGTATTCGCGAACGGCATGTGCTCAGCATATGATCGTCACTGCATGACGACCAGCGGTCCGCTCCCTTCAGACATCCAGCCGGTCGCAAACGAGACGCGCGATCGGATCATCACCGGCCTGGTAACGCTGGTGCCCTTCATCGCGATCGGCCTCGCCGGCTGGCAGGTCTGGGGCAGCGCCCTGCACTGGCGCGACATCCTCATCTTCTTCGCCATGTACATCCCGCTGGGGCTGGGGATCACGGTCGGCTTCCACCGCCATCTCACCCATCGCAGCTTCCAGACCCATCCCTGGTTGCGCGGCCTGCTCGGGATCCTCGGCTCGGCGGCTATCGAGGGGCCGGTGATCTCCTGGGTCGCCGACCACCGCAAGCACCACGCCTTCTCCGACGAAGTGGGGGACCCCCACAGCCCCCACGTCGACCACGGGACCGGCTGGCGCGGCGCCCTGCGCGGGCTCTTCCACGCCCACATGGGCTGGCTCTTCATCCACACGCAGCGTGGCAACAAGGAACGCTTCGCGCCGGACTTGATCAAGGACCCGGTGATCAGCTGGGTCGACCGCACCTTCCTGCTCTGGGCGATCCTCGGCCTCCTCATCCCCTTCGCGCTCGGCTGGGTCCTCGGCGGCACCCTCTTGGCCGGTCTCACCGGCCTGCTCTGGGGAGGCCTGATCCGCGTCTTCGTCCTCCACCACTTCACCTACAGCATCAACTCGCTCTGCCATGTCTTCGGCAACCGCGACTACGAGACCGGCGACGAGTCGCGCAACCTCGCCCTGATCGCGCTGCCGACGATGGGCGAGGCCTGGCACAACAACCACCACGCCTTCCCCACCTCCGCCGTGCACGGCCTCGGCCGCTGGCAGCCCGACCCCTCGGCCTTCGTCATCAACAGCCTCGAGCGCGTCGGCCTGGTCTGGGACGTCGTCCGCGTCTCTCCGGACCGACTCGCCGCCAAGGCCGTCTGAGCAAGCAGATCAAGGACGCAGGGAGCGTGGCGTGCTCTGCACGCGAGCGACCGAGGACGCCGAGCTGTGCTGCTCAGGGGGCCTTGGGCGATTCGAACCAGTCGATCCAGCCGTTGCATGCTGCGCTCAGCGGGACGATCCGCCGCGGCTCGGCCCGGACCGCGACCAGGTTGCCGAGCTGTGCCCGGCCCTGCCAGCTGCTGAGCCGCTGCAGCGCGCTCGGCTCCTCGGCCTCGATCGTGAAGCGAAGCCGGCCGCCCTCGCTCTCGATCTGGCCCGCGGGCCAGTACTGACCGTCGCTGGCGAGGCTGATCGTGCTCGGCCGCTGGCCGTCGAGCGCCGCCTTCAGCGGCTGGCTGAAGCCCGGCGCGCTCAGGGTCAGCTCGAAGGGCGAGAAGTACTGCAGCGAGAGGTTCCAGCGCCCGGGCGGCAGGCGCAGCATCTGCGAGGCGCCCTCGCCCGGCTCCAGGGCGCCGTCAGGTCGCCAGCGTGCCTTGCCGCCGATCGCAGGCGATGGGAAGAGCGAGGCACGCCCCGGGTTGGCGAGGAGGATGCGGATCTCCGGCGCAGCGCAGGGCGCCGGCGCCGCCGGCTCTGTCCCCTCGAGCAGGACGTGGCGATCCTCCGGCGTCGGCCCGACGCGCTCCCAGAGCAGGTAGGAGGGGGTGGCGGCGACCCGCCTGAAGTTCGGTGGCGCCTGGCTGTTCCACGCCGCCCGCCCGGTGACCACGTAGGACATGCCGTCGAGGGTGGCGGTCGAGAAGGAGTCGAAGTCGATCGGGCTGTAGGCGTCGCCGGTGTCGAAAGGCTTCTCCGGGTTCTGGTGGACCTCGGTGTCGGGGAACTCGACCAGCGGCACGTGGGTGTCGGCTTCGAGCAGCTCGTGGGCGGCGTAGCGGTCCTGGCCCGCGTAGAGGACCTTCTCGCCCTGCAGCCGCGGGAAGAACGCCCGCAGCTCAGCGCCATGCCCCGGCGGCCCGACCGGCGCATCGCGCAGCGCCAGGAAGCTCGAGTAGACCGCGCCGCCGACGAAAGCCACGGCGAGGGCGGCCTGGCCGATCCGCAGGGCGGGCCCCGCGCGAAGCTCCGAGAGAAGCGGCCGGATCGCGACCAGCATCGCCAGCGGGGCGCCGATCATCAGCGCCTTCGCCTGCGAGTACTCGCCGCTGAAGGGCAGCGAGGCGAGGTAGAGCACGGTGCAGGCGCCGAGTGCGATCGGCACTGCGTGGTCGCGCATCCGCAGCCACCAGGCGACTCCGGCCACCAGCGCCAACACTGCGATCGTGCCGGCCAGGCCGGCCAGTTGGACGCCGCCGTCGGCATCGAGCCGGTAGTTCGAGGTCGGCCAGATCCCCAGCGCCTCGATCGGCGAGACGGGGCCGTAGGTGTTGCTCCCCGCCACGCGGTTGAAGCCGTGGATGAAGCCGAACGGTCCGACCAGGACCGCCACCGCCCCCAGACCGGTCAAGGCCAACAGCCCCGCCAAGACAGCCGGCTTGAGCAGGAAACGCAGCAGCGCCCGCGGCGCCAGCGCCCGCCGCACCTCGGGCAGGGTGAGGCTCCAGAGCGCCAGGATCGCCAGCGGCCAGGCGAGCCCCGCAAAGCTGTAGGCGAAGAAAGCCCCGCCGAGCAGGGCAACGAATGGCAGCGCCCTCAGGGCCGATGGGCCGGAGACGTCCGCGATATGGACGCCTTCGGCCCGTCGGCGGTCGAAGTCGCGCAGCGCCAGGGCGAAGGCGAGGACCAGCAGCGCCTCGGCCGTCTCCTTGAAGGCCGCCTGGGCGAAGTAGGAGGCGGCGAGATAGCAGGTGGCCACCAGCGTCGCTGCGAGCACGCGCCGCCTGACGCCGAGCTCGCGCAGCGCCGCCAGGGCCGTCAGCGCGGTCAGCACGCCGATCGCGAAGACCTCGCCGATGAAGGCCTGCGCGAGCCCGATCCCCGGCACCGCCGCGATCGCCGCGGCGAGCCCGTGCGGGCCCAGCGGGTAGCCGGCTTCCGGGGCCGGGCCGAGCCCGCTGCGCAGCCACTCGGCCCAGGCCAGGTGCAGGCCGAGGTCGTTGTTGAAGCCCTGGCCGAGGAAGCCCCACCGACCGCTGATCGCGAAGGGGATCGAGAGGACGATGGCGACGACGAGCGCTACCGCCACCCCCTGTCCGAGCGCGGCGGGCGCGCGATAGGGAAGGCGCCAGCAGACCAGCGCCGCGGCTGCGAGCAGCGCGACCAGCCCCAGGGTCGCGGTCGTCGCGTGTCCCGGCGCCCGCGCCAGGGCGCCGGTGACGATCAGGATCGTGGCGAGTCCCACCGCCGGCTCGAGCCAGGTCCACTCCCGCCTGCCGGCGAGGGAGAGGGCAGCTCGCCCGACCAGCAGCGAGGCGGCGCAGATCAGCGCGGCCGAGGCGTAGGTCGCGATCATCGGTGGCGCAGCCTATGACCTGCGCCCGCGCTCAGTACTTCTCGGCGGCGCGCTCCAGCGCCTCGCGCAGGTTCTCGCCGCGCAGCGGCCCTTTGTGCCCGACGCAGACGACTCGCGGCTCCAGCGCCGCCAGCCTGCGCACCGACTCCTTCGCCTTGGCGTGATCCCAGCCCCAGGCGGGGTGGGGGACGCTCGCCTCGCCCTCGGGCAGCGGTTTCCCCAGTCGCGTCGAGTCGGCCAGGTAGATGACGTCGCTGACCAGCGCAACCCGGTCGCTCTCCCGCCATAGCCCGATCAGTCCCGGCGCGTGGCCCGGGAAATGGAGGACGCGGAACCCCGCCACCTCGTCTTCCTCCTCGACCGTGCCGGAGATCTTCACCGCGCCGCCATCCCAGCGGCGCATCAGGACCGAGTAGATCCAGCGAACAGGCACGATCGGCAGCTGCGACAGGTCCATGTAGGGGGCGAGCGAGGCGTCGCTTTCGGCGTCGGCGACGTCGTCCGGGTGGCACTCCACCGGCACACCTTCGGCGGCCAGCGCCGGCGCCGTGCCGCGGTGGTCTGCGTGCGCGTGGCCGAGCACGACGCGCTTGATCCCGCCCAGCTCCTCGCCCGCGGCTCTGACCTTCTTCGTCATCGCCCTGGTGCCGGCGTCGAACTGCACCACGCCGTCGCCGTCCTCGATGAAGTAGACGTTCATCGCGCCGCGCAGGTCCCCCCGCAGCAGCCAAACTCCCTCGGCGACCTCCTCCATGATGAGATCACCCTAATGCCCCTGCTGTGGAAGATCGGGCTGGCGATCCTCGTCGTCTGCCTCATCGCCTCGATGGCGATCGCGACCGTGCGCCTCGCGACCACGCAGACAGAGGTCGGGGGCGAAGTCTTCGTAGAGCCGGCGACCGACTCGCGCCAGCAGCGCTAGCCGCCCGCGGCCGGGGCGGCTAGTATCAGCCGCGTTCGGCGCCGAGCGGAAGGAGGCGGTTTGTTCACTCGCATCGTTGTTGGGACCGACGGGTCGGAGACTGCCGCCGAGGCCGTCGGCCGCGCCGTCGACCTGGCCAAGCTGACCGGCGCCCAGCTCAACATCGTCAGCGCTTATGAGCCGATCCCGAAGCGTCAGGTCGAGGTCGAGCAGGAGGCCGCGCCGCGCGACGTGCAGTACGAGATCAACCCCCGCGAAGACGTCAACCTGGTGCTTGAGGCCGCCGCGGCGAATGCGAGGAAAGAGGGGCTCGAGGTCCAGACCCACGCGGTCGAGGGCAACCCCGCCGACGGCATCCTCGAGGTCGCCGAGAAGACCGGCGCCGACCTGATCGTGGTCGGCAACAAGGGGATGACGGGAGCGCGCCGCTTCCTGCTCGGCAGCGTCCCCAACAACGTCTCCCATCACGCGCCATGCAGCGTGATGGTCGTCCGCACCACCTAGCGCGCGCGTCAGATGGTGGGATCCGTAGCGGCGCCGGCGTCGATCAGGCCGGCGCCCTGGCGGTTCGCCGGCAGTCCGATGTCGCGGGCGGTCCGGCGCAGCCGGCGCAGCACTTCGGTCGGCGCCGGATCCCTGCCGAGCAGGCCGGAGGCGATGACGAGGGCGGCGACGCCCGAGACGTGCGAGGCCGCCATCGAGGTGCCGACGTAGTTGCCCGGCTCGCCGAAGCGGTGGGGGTTGTGGCCGCGCAGCGTCACCTGGTAGATCGGGCGCATCGAGACCGAGGGGCAGCCGAGCGCCGGCCGTCCGCCGCCGGGCGCCAGCAGGTCGATCTTCTCGCCCGCCAGCGAGTAGTCGCCGATGCAGCCGCCCTCGGTGGTGCCGCCGACGCCGATCACGTGTGGACCGGTGGCAGGAGGCGAGACGCATGACTCGGCGCCGAGGTTGCCGATCGAGGCGATCGTGACCACGCCTTTGCCGTGCGCCTGTCGCAGCGCTTCATCGACGCTCGGCACCCGCTTGCTGCAGCCGAAGTTGAAGCTCATGTTGATCACGTCGGCGCCGGCCGCGGTGGCGAAGCGGATCCCCCGGGCGATGTCGTCGGCCTCGCCGCGGCCGTACTCGTCGAGGACGCGTACCGGCAGCAGCTTCGCCCGGTGGGCGATCCCGGTCAGGCCGATGCCGTTGTTGGTCTTCTCGGCGATCGTGCCAGCGACGTGGGTCCCGTGCCCGTTGAGGTCGAGCGGCAGCTTGTCTTCGTCGACGAAGTCGCGTCCCTTCGCGAACTGTCCCGAGCTGAAGTCCGGGCTGCGCCGGAACTCGCTGCCGAGCGAGCGGTAGGCGACACCGGTGTCGAGCACAGCGATGGTGACGCCGGCGCCGCCCGAGCGACCTGCGGCGCTCAGGTTGCCCCAGGCCCCGACCACGTCGATCCCGCCCGGGGAGACCGGGAGCAGGGGGGTGGTGCTGCCCTCCCAGGGCAGGAAACTCCACTGCTTCGCGACCCAGCCGCCGGGTGGCTCGGGCGGGCTGTTGAGGCCGCCGGGGTCGTTGGGGATCTCGGGCTGGGCCTGCGACTTGACCGCCGAGGCGGTGGCGATGTGGTTCGGCACGGCGTAGGCGACCCGCGGGTCGTGCCGCAGCGCCCGCGCCGTCTCGCGCACGCCGGCCCCCTCCGGCAGCCGCACCGTCTGTCCGCGCCGCTCGCCCTCGAGCTTGACGATCAGCTCGTGGGGGGCGAAGCCGCGCGCCGGCGCGACACCCGTCGCCGCCTCGGCGACCGCGGAGAGGCAGAGTGCCGCGAGCGCAGGCAGGGTCGCGGCGGTCCAGTTCCTGAGGCGTCTTGTCAATTCGGTTCCGAGGCCGCGTTTTCCCTGCTGCTGAGCGAGCGATCATCTAACACCAGACCGCCGGGGAAGTTGCCGCTGCCGGATACTTGGGCGATGCCGGACGAGCCGGACCTCTCCACGCACGAGCGCCTGATGGCCCTCGCGATCGAGGAGGCGCGCCGCGCCGAGCGCCACGGCGACGTCCCGATCGGCGCCGTCCTCGCCCGCGACGGCGAGCCGCTCGCCGCCGCCGGCAACGAGCGCGAGCTGCGCCGCGACCCCACCGCCCACGCCGAGGTGCTCGCGATCCGCGCCGCCGCCGAGGCGCTCGGCGGCTGGCGCCTCCCGGACACGACCCTCTACGTGACGCTCGAGCCCTGCGCGATGTGCGCCGGCGCGATCGTTCTCGCCCGCATCCCCACCGTCGTCTTCGGCGCCCCCGACCCCAAGGCCGGCGCCGCCGGCAGCGTCCTCGACGTCCTCGCCGAGCCCGCCCTTAACCACCGCCCCACGGTGACCGGCGGCGTGCTCGAGAGCGAGTGCGCCGCCCTGCTGCACGACTTCTTCGCCGACCGGAGGAACGGAGAGGGTGGGATTCGAACCCACGAGGCGGGTTAACCCCGCCCACGCGATTTCCAGTCGCGCTCCTTAAGCCACTCGGACACCTCTCCGGGAGGCCCCAAAGGGTATTGCGTCCGGCGGGACTCCTATGCCGCGGCGACCTCACGGACCGGGGCCGGCAGCGGCAGGACGATCGCCTCGCGCTCCTCGGCGGGTGCGACCGGGCGGTGGCCGCGCAGGCGCTCGTGGCTGCAGACCACGTAGCACCACTCCATCAACCGCATCCGCGACTCGGGGTCGATCTCGAGGATCGTCGCCCCGACCAGGTGGCGACCCTCGCTCTCGCGACAGGAGCGGACTTCGACCTGGGCGGCGACCTCGTGAACGTCGCCCGACGCGTCTGAGAGCGCGAGCAGCACGGCGGGCCTGGCGCCCACCTCCAGCGGCGCGTCGAGGACCAAGCCGACGCCCGAGGCGCTGGCGTCGACCAGCCGGCCGCCGACGTGGCTGTCTTCCCAGAAGCAGTGGGCAGGCGCGTCGCCCTCGAAGCGGTAGACGAGGCGGCGCTGCTGGCGGCGGCCGACCGCGAGCAGCGTGCGCAGGATCCGGCGCAGCTCGATCAGGCCAAGTGCGACCACGACGACCGCGGCGATTCCCGGCAGGTCGGGCAGCGGCCCGACCCCGGCGATGTCGAGCACCCGCATCAGCGTGCCGCCGGCGATCAGCACCGCGCAGAAGATCACCAGGTGCAGCTTGCGCACCGCATCGAGCCCGCCGACGTCGGCGCCCTGCTTCGGCGTCACCTTGAACGCGGTGCGGCCGGGGCGGACGATGCAGCGCAGCGCCCGCGTGTAGATCTCCATCGTCAAGAGCTCATAGTGGGCGGTCTCGCCGATCTTCATGTAGCCGCGGGCGAGCGCCGTGCCGGCGGTCAGGTTGAGCGCCACCGCCGGCAGCCAGAGCACGGCCAGCGCCACCACATCGACCTTCATCGGCAGCGCCCCCGCCCACAGCACCAAGCCGAGGGTCAGTAGCAGGAGCAGTCGCATCGGCGGCGCCAGGTAGGCGGCGAGGCTGGCGAAGTAGGAGAGGCGCTGCAAGGGGCTCAGCGAGTCGGCGCGCAGGGGAGACTCGGGCAGAGTGAAGACGGCGAGGTTGCCGCGCGCCCAGCGGTCGCGCTGCAGCAGATAGCCGTCGAGGTCGTGCGGTGCGAGGCCCTGGACCAGGACCTCGTCGTGGTAGCGGCTGGTCCAGTCGTGGCGCTGCAGGCGGATCGTCGTGTGGAAGTCCTCGGCGATCGTCTCGGTCGCGACACCGCCTATCTCGAGCAGCGCCTCGCGGTGCAGGATCGCCGCCGAGCCGCACCAGTAGGCGGCGCCGTGGCGATTCTTGCCGGGGCAGACGACGCGGTAGAAGAGCGACTGCTCGTGGCGGCCGACGACGTAGTGCTGGACCGAGTCGTGGTTGAAGAAGTCGTGTGGGCTCTGCACCAGGGCGACGCGCTCGTCGTCGAAGTAGCCGACCATCGCATCGAGCGCGTCCGGCATCGGCACGTGGTCCGCGTCGAGCATCAGCACCAGCTCGCCGCTGGTGCGGGGGAGGGCGGCGTTGATGTTGCCCGCCTTGGCGTGCGAGTTGTCGGGCCGGGTCAGGTAGCGGGCGCCGGCGAGCGCGGCCAGCTCCTCCATCTCCGGCCGCCGCCCGTCGTCCAGCAGGTAGGTCGTGTGCGGATAGGTGAGCGCCCGGCAGCCGGCCAGCGTCGCCGCGACCACCTCGTAGGGCTCGTCATAGGTGCAGACGTAGACGTCGACCGCGCGCCCGGGCGTCGCCGGCGGCCGCACGCCGCGCACCGACCGCGACCACGAGAACCAGGCCAGCGTGCCCAGCGCCCAGAACCCGTAGATCTCGGTGACGAGCAGCATCCCGAAGGCGACGGGGTTCGCTCCCTGCCCGCTCCACCCGATGCGCCAGATCAGGTAGCCGACGCCCCAGACCAGCGCCGCGACCGCCAGCGAGCGCAGCAGGGTGGGGTGGCGGTCGAAGAACCGCCCCAGCGGAGTCTGCTCGCTGCCTTGCATGGGGCTTGATCGGCGCTCTCAGAGCGGCGCTTGAGAACCGGCCGTACCGCCCCGCACGGCTCGCCCCTAGAATCGGGCACCGACAGTCCCGGAGGGGTGCCGGAGTGGTTGAACGGGGCAGTCTCGAAAACTGTTGGCGTCGCAAGGCGCTCGTGGGTTCGAATCCCACCCCCTCCGCTTAGCAGAGCCGTTCGCGCCTACCTCGACAGGTAAGGCGCGATCCAAGAGCTGAAAGGCCGAATGAACTCGCGAGCAGAGGGGAGGCCCAGCTCGATTGCCGCGTGGAGCCGGCCAGCGTTCATCCCAGGGTAGTCGTGCTCTACGTTCGACCGTGCTCTTTGGGTGCGCTTCAGGTTCCGGCAGAGCGAGGCGTCGATCACACCAGCTTCCTTCAATGCATCGAAGGCCCGGGCGTAGCGTGCCTCATGGGTGCTGGGAAGCTCCAGTTGCGCCAGTCCACATCCCCGTTCTGCAAGCTCGACCACATAGTTCTGTACCCGACTGAAAGCGCGTTCGACGGCTTGCACCCTGTTGTAAGACTTGACCCCATCCTTCCTTTCGAAGGCCCGTTTGAACTCGTTCAGCTCGAAGCGCTCGCCAAACTCCTCCATCGCACTTTCGAGCGCCAGGATCTCCTCAGGAAGGCTGTCGAGCCGCTCGACGATCTCGCTGTGCAGGCGCTTCGACATTAGGCCTCGTCGACTAGGCGATCGATCCCCGCCAAGGCACGGCGGCTGCGCTCGCGCAAGTGCCTCCGAGCACGACGATCCACCGCCTCGGCTTCGGAGTCGAGCTGAGCCCGGTGTTCTTCGCGGTCGACGATCGTGCGGCCCTCAGCCATGGCTTCGGCCATGAGCACGGGATTGACACGAGCGTCCTCCAGCGCGAGCACGTCGACGCGTCGCCCAATCAGCTCTTCGAGCTTCAGCTCGAGGTCAACGATGCGAATCGACGAGGAATCGCGCATCTCGACGATCAGGTCGACATCGCTCCCCTCGCTGTCGTCTCCCCGTGCAGCCGAGCCGAACAGGAGGGCAAAGCGCACATTCTGCTCGGTTCTCAGCGCTTTTCGCAGCGCCGCAAGAAGCTTCCAAGAGCGACGCAGGTACTGCTTCTCGGTGGCGTCGAGCTTCAGTTTGCGCGGTGTGAGGCGCTCTGCCCGCAGCGTTTTTTCATTGAAGGCACGACGCAGAGTTCGCTCGTGCGCGCCGATCTGGCGTGCCAGTAGCTCTAGCTCTGTCATGTGTCCATTGTAGACGCTTCATATGTCCGATCTGGTCCATTCATGCGTCTCATACCACTTCTGTTCCTTGACAAAGCCGAACTCGTATGTTTATCTTGGCGCTGTCGCTTTAGGAACCCGAGTGTCAGGACAGGGAACCTGCTCGTTTCCAAGCGGCTAGGGACAACAACAGGGACCACAGGGACAGGAGAGATTCAATGTTCTCGACGCTTCGCAACCGTTTCGGCATCCCGGGAGTCATCTCGGTCATCGCCCTCGTTTTCGCCATGATTGGCGGCGCCTACGCCGCCAACAACAGCGACTCAGACAACGGCGCCACCGCCTCGGCCAAAAAAGCCAAGAAAGGCGCCACCGGTCCCAAGGGCCCGAAGGGCGCGACCGGAGCGGCTGGCCCAGCGGGCCCGGCAGGACCAGCGGGTCCAAAGGGTGACGCTGGCAACAATGGATCCTCCGGCGCTGACGGCGACTCCGTGACCGGCACCCCGATCGCTTCGGGTGGTGCTTGTGGCGTTGGCGTCACAGGCGTCAAATACACCCTCGACGGTGCCTCCACCGACGTCTGCAACGGCAAAAACGGGACCAACGGCAAAAACGGTGAATTCGACTTCGGCACGCTCCCCAGCGAAGCGACGCTGACGGGGAGCTGGG
>Ga0209461_10000421_pt1 | contig 13060 bp, 7 predicted proteins | sample AgamicAsMarz_FD_187162 | JGI IMG/M metagenome (GOLD analysis project Ga0209461, IMG submission 187162) | Agave microbial communities from Guanajuato, Mexico - As.Ma.rz (SPAdes) (version 2) | ecosystem: Host-associated > Plants > Phyllosphere > Phylloplane/Leaf | place: Guanajuato, Mexico... | reverse complement strand
ATTTGCTTCTTGATATAAAACAGCCTCACAAAGACGCTTCCCCTCTGCGTATGAATATTCGTTATCTTTATTATACTCAATATGATAGTTATAAGGATCAAAATCAGTTTCCACATGGTTTAATCCCGTATCATAAACCGCTAAAGAAGAAGTAAAAATATATTTTTTCACATGATTAGTTAATAGTTTAATAATTTCCTTCGCTTCACTTGGAGTATAACAAATATTATCAAAAACAAGGTCCCACTTATGAGTACTTAAACTAGTTAATGTTTCAGGATTTCGTCGGTCGATTATAAATCTACTCACTCGATCTCCGAAGTCATCTTCTGTTAGTCCCCTTGTTGCGATTGAAACATCATAGCCTTTATCGATTAATTTATGAACAAGTCGTTTTCCGAAAAATCTTGTACCACCTAATACTAAAACCTTTTTCATTTTTTAACCTCCAAACAAAAAAATACCCAATATTAATAATTCGCCATAAAACTGCAAAATACCTTTTTTATATAGGAAACTTCTTTTACCAAGTTTGTTTTTCTAGTAGTCTATTTATGAGATTTGGACGAAAAAAGAGAGCCTCATTCACAGAGGCTCCCCGTTTTTATTATTTGTTTAAAATGACTGTTTCAGTTGCAGCACTCACATTTCCTGCAGCATCTTTTGCAGTTACAGAGATTACCAATCCAATGTAATCGCCATAGTTTTTATGAGGTATGTCTAAACTGAAGTTCCCATTTTGATCAGCTTGTACTTCTGTCACTACATTGTTGAATTTTATAGCAACCGTCGCATTTGCTTCTGTTTTACCTGTGATTTTTTGATCTTTTTTCGTAATTGTATTAATAATTGGTGCGTCTGGTGCTGTACGATCTAGTACAACAATCGATGCTTGTTCACTTTGATTTCCAGATGCATCACTTGCACTAACTGTTAATACACTGTCTGCTTTTTGTGGTTTAATTTGAATACTATAGTTTCCACTTGCATCCGTTTTTCCTGTACCCACTACAGTACTATTATTTTTCACAACAATATTGACATTAGCATTTGCTTTACCTGTAATCGCTGTATCATTATCATCAATTACATCAATAATTGGAGTTAAAAGTAATGTAGTCATCTGAATAACGTTTGAATAACCATTGTTAAGTGTACCATTTAAACCACCATTAACAACTAATCTAAAACGATAGAAAGTACTATCACTTAAGCCTATAACTTTCGCACTAGTTGAGCTAACTGTAATTGGTGTATCCAGTTTTGCATCTGTCCAAGTAGTTGGCCACGTGATACCATCATTGCTTGATTGCTGTTGAATTTTCAATCCACCCCAATTGCCGGCAGGATCTACAGCTAACCAATTAAGTGTAACTGTGTTAGCTTTTTTCGAATCAACTTTGAACGTATTTACATTACTATAAACCTTAGCTTTATTGAAGATATCTGTAGCATACAAGTCTTTACCGTCAACTTTCATAACTTCTTTTGGTGAAATCGTTGCATCTGGATTTGTTTTACCGAAGTTAGTAGCGACAAACTGCATGTCAATACTATCAACAATACCGTCTTTATTTAAATCTTCTATTGGGTAGTTTACACTATCTTGTTGACCCATTTTATCAGATACTCGCTTCGCATCAAGAACGTCAATCACGCCATCGCCAGTTACATCTCCAGCTGAACCGTATGTTTGAGTTCCTCCGATGTATTTATACTCTCCAATATCATCACCCCATGGTGATTTTTTACCAAGTGTGACAGTTTGTATGCTCTTTAAGTGTCCTGGTCCTTCCACAACTACGTTGATTGGATCTTTTGAAACTGGAATACCTTTGAAATCGATGTAGCCGTAACTATCAATAATACCTGGTATTTTTGTTCCGTCCTTCAGTTGTGCATACCCTTTAGCACCAATAGTATCCATCTTCAGTGAAAAATTATTTTTTAACCCTTCTAATTTCACATACGATTGCACTTGTGAATGCGTCGGAATGATTTGGAATTTATTTAATCGGCCAAAAGCTGGGATCTTTTTCTCTTCATCACTACCGTATTGGGTCATATTAAACGTTGTTGTGTCATCATCTTGTGTCAATTTCGATGCCATAATATCCCACATGTCATCTGTCACTTTAAAGGTCACATCTAAGAATGGGCTATCGCCATTGAATCCTTTAAAGTCTGCTCCACCTGATAAATGAGCCCCAATCTTTAAGTCTTTCGCGTTTGATGGGTAATCATTACTTGGTGTTGCAACTGGTGTATCCACATTTACTTTGACACCATTTTGGTCTGCCCACTTTTGGAATGCTGGGTTGACCGTTACACCTTGTAGGTCGAAATTACCATGGTAATACATCCCAGTATATGTTCCCGACATCATGTCTTTCACGTTGTTTAAGTTTAACGTCATCGTGATCGTATCGTTTAGTGAAACTTTTTCTTTGTTATATGTTGGCACCATATATGGTGACCCTTTTTTAATAAACGCGTACTCATGGAAATCATTGACAAGCTCCACGTTATGTGCTGCATCCATCGGCATTAACGTAATTGTTGCTGGACCATTTTCGATATCAGATTTTTCAACTCCGAATTTTGTATCACCGTTCGCATCTACTGGGAAATCTCCTTTTGGGAAAAAGATATCATTGTTGTAATACCACAATGTATTCGCCGATTGAGTCATACCAAGTGGCGCAAGTTTCGCCGTCCCTTCGTCAGACAAGTTTGCATGTACCCAGAATGCGTTGTATGTGTTACCATCTTGTTTTTCATCGGTAAAATCTTTGTCTTCTAACTCGTACACTCCTGGTGCATGGTCTTTATACGTTAAAGTTGGTAACTTGTTGTCCACTACAAACAATTGTGATTGTTCATACGTTTTTGCTTTCATGTCAGTCGTATCAGTTGTTCGAATTTTCAACGTATATTGGCCTTCTTGTAGTGACGCCTTCGTAAACATATTTGTTTTTTCGGCTTTTGGATCCCCAATAAAAGGATAGTACGTGCTTGGGTCAAACGAGACAACCAAATCTGTATCGGTTGGAACAGTGCTCACAGGTAATGGAGAATCCGTTGCTGCACCAATTGGATTTCCGTCTTTGTCATAAATCACAACCCAGAAATACTTCATTGGACTGTTGAATCTGAACTTTAGATAACGCCCTGGATTTCCATTGAAATCCGAAAAGATTAGCGGTTTTCGGGTCGGAGCGGCCGGGTTATCCATTTGTAAGTTACCAATTCCTTTTTCGACCATACGAACAGCAAGTGGCATGCGATATGTTTCGCTTGGATCATCATGGTTCACGATGTTCACATAACCTTCGTAACGACCAAATGCTGCCGTGTCTGGTACGTTGATTGTCGCTGTAAAATTCGTTGTTTCTCCAGCTTTCACTGTCACAGATGAAGAACTTGCAGAGAATGTGACGCCGTTTTTACCTGCATCATTAACCGCTGTGCTTGGCTTAATGAATTCTGCTGAGATATCAAACGTCTTGTCTTTGTTGCCACGATTTGTGACTTTCACTGTACGATTGCTCGTGTTCACTGCACCGTCTTTTTTGTAAACCGCACCGAATGTAAGAGAACCTTTTTCATAATTTAATGTTACACTACTACCTGAAGAGTTAATATTCGTAGTTGTATCTTGCACTTTAAACGATACATCGTTTTTCACAGCTTTTGCCACGTCAACAAGACCTGCCCCCTGCTCGTATACAGAGTAGTTGCCGTTTAATTTACCTGCACTATTTGTGATGGCTACTTTTACATCAGCTGGTGTGTAATTCGGATGTGCCTGTAAAATCAGTGCTGCAACCCCAGCAATATGCGGAGAAGCCATTGACGTACCGGAAATACGCGCATACGCATTCGTGTAATCCACTTTTCCTGGACTATGAACAAAGTATGGATATGTGGAGTATACAGATACACCTGGTGCCACGATGTCTGGTTTGATATCGTACGTTGCTGCAACTGGTCCTCTTGAGCTAAAACTTGCTAAGTGGTTGCCATCTGTTACTGTTGAACCGATACTCGTAAACGTGATTGAGTGACTACCTGAAGATCTTAAACGCTCACCGTCTGCTTTTGTCATGCGGAACGTTGGGATAAAGCCAACATCACTTGCTAAATAGTTGTCGATGTCGCCATCAATATTGTTCGTCATTACTGCTGCGACCGCACCAGCTTTTGCAGCATTTGTAATCTTTTCTGCTAACGCGTTCGTTCCACGTGCAATTAGTGCCACTTTTCCTGTTAAATCGATTGAGTTTCCGTTAGCATCTTTAAAATCCGCTGCTTGCGCTAGCCCAACATCAACGAAATCATATGTTTTACCAGAAAGGTCTGCTACATGATCGTTGTATCCTTTTCCTAGTAACTTGAAGTTTGAGAACGTTTCGTTCCCAACTTTTGCAGAAGCTGTAGGAATGCTTACCGGGAAATCACTTGCCCCAACTGTAATCGCTAACGCAGATGCTCCTGGCGTACCTAATGTTCCTTCACCTGGACCTGAGTTTCCAGCTGAAATAACACATGTTACACCTGCAATTGTTGCGTTGTTAATCGCCACAGCTTCAGCTGATAAAGGATCGTTACTTGGTGCCCCAAGTGAAAGGTTGATAACTTTCATTCCATCTTTTACAGCTTTATCAATACCACCAACAATTGCATCTGTATAACCTCTACCATATGGACCAAGTACACGATAATCGTATAAGTTAACACCTGGAGCTACACCTTGAGCTGGGAATTCTACACTATTTTTACTTTGTGCTGCGATTGTTCCAGATACATGTGTTCCATGGTAAGTGATGTAATGTTCATACGTCCCATCTGGTTCACCTGCTTTTTCCCAGTCAGCAATCGTTGTCTCCATTGGATCTGCATCGTTATCAACAAAGTCCCATCCTTTGACACTCGTAGGATCCACCTTGCTTGCATCTTCACCTTGTTTTGCACGGTAGCCTTTATAGACTGTTGTTAAATCCGGGTGGTTATAATCAACCCCAGTATCAATAACCCCAACGTTCACGCCTTGACCCGTTGTACCATTTTTGTGTAAATCTTCAATTCCCGGTAGTGGAATATAGTTTTCTTTTAAGTCAGTACTAGCTGCTTCGTTAGTTGAGATTTTTTCTTCATTCGGATCAACTTTTACGATGTCATCGTGTAATACACGATTCACGACACCAGAATCCAGTAGTTGTTCGACTAAATTTCCTGGTAATGTCATCGCCACCCCGTTTAACGCGTGTGTATATTCGCGCGTAATTGTAATGGATGCATCTGATGAAGAATTTTCTTCTGAAGGCGTCACGCTTAACGCTGATACACCTACACTATTTGGTTTAGGGCTCGTTTTTAACCCTTTGACAAACGTTTTAAACGCTGCATGCGATTCAGTAACTGCGCTTTTTTCAGCACTTAGAGTTGTTGTTTCGCCTTCCACTTGTTTTTGAAGCATACTAATTTTTGCAGGTGCTTGTTTAAATTCAACAATTACGCGCACTGGCTGACTTGTTGCTGTATCAATTTTTGGTGAAATCTTTACATCACTACTTGTTGACACTTTCTTTAACGCGTCGATTTGCTCATTAGTTAAGTTTGGTGTGCTTGTGTTTTGTGAAAGTGAACCCATGACTGTATTTTCCGTGCTCGCTTTTGGTGTAGCAGCTAGTACGTTAAATGGAATCATCGAGCTCACGACCAGAGCACTGATCGTTGTTTTAGCTAAACTCGCTTTGAAATTTTTTTTACTCACACTCTTCTCCCCCATTTTTATATTTTTTGACAATCTAAAATATTGCGACAATTATCTTTCTTTTTTTTATTTTAACGCTAGATATCGACATCGTAAATTGGGGGAATATCATCAATTGAACTATAAAAATATCCAACTATTAAACTGTATCTATAGCTTCGTTAAATACAAAATCTTAGTAAAACTAGGTTTTCAGATAATTTTAATTTGGGGGAATTTTGCATTTTTTGTACTAATAATTAGAACTTAAATTATCTATCAACAATTGTTAAAATTTTCCGACTAAGCCATGCATTTTTTATCTATATTAAACATTTAAGAAATTTTTCTATATTAAAAAACAAAAAAAGAGATACCCGTGATCTCTTTTTTTAACGACTTTATATATTCTTAATCTCAATATAATGAGTTTCAGGTCTTGCACTTAACCTTAGTGGTATTTTCGTCGTCCCATATCCATTACTTATTATTTGAGTGATCCCCTCATACTCATGCGTTTTACCTCTCTCATAAGGACCATATCCGAAAATCCTTATTTGGCCTCCATGTGTATGACCACTTAAAACAAGAGATACTCCTTGTTCTTTCTTTAGTAACTTTAAGACTCTTGGATTATGACTAACTAAAATCTTAAATGCATTTTGTTTAACATCTTGAAAAGCAAGATCAAGATCCACCTTTCCAGTTTTTAAATCATCTACTCCAATTAATGTCCATTCTTTTTGTAAATGACTAACTGTAACCGATGAATTTTTCAATACAATTACATTCCATTTACTAAATATAGTCTCTAAATCCTTCTTTTCGATTTCGATATCATTATTTCCCCAAACAAAGAAAACCTTACCAAGACTACTTAGTTTTTGAATATTTTGTTCAATCCTTTTTAGAGGTACTCCTTTTTCTAAAAGATCACCACCAATTATGACAAGATCAACTTGATTAGACATTTTATTTATAATAGAAGAACTAATTTTTCTTCTATGAATATCTGAAATAAAAAATAGTCTAATTGGTTTTTCAAGCGGATTATTTGAAAAAGAAAATTCATGTTTTCTTACTATATTTAGATGAGCCTCTATGAACATATAAACTAACATCAGAAAACCTAGTATTATACAAATGATAAAATAAAACATACAGGCCTCCATTTCCAGCATTAAAAGAATACCTACTCGCTGAGCTTTTCTAAAAAGGAATACTATTTTTAAGTTTCAAGCGTTAAATTAAATTCACGCGTCAACCGTCGGGCATATACTATCTCTTCAACTAATTGATCCCCCACGCCAAATACATCTCACCATTTATCATTTATTCCTTCTCGCTCACATTAGCCTCTCCTTTAAAATCATTTTCTACCTATCTTTACCGACTTTTCCTGTCTTTTTCATGTTAAAGTATTATAAAAATAAACAAAAAATTGATAGGAGATATTTTATTAGATTTAACGATTTACTTTTCATTTATTGGGGTGTCTTTATTATTAATAATAGCACCTGGACCTGATAATTTTTTTGTTATGGCTCAAAGCATTTCATATGGTAAAAAAGAAGGAATTGCAACCGCATGTGGCCTTTGTTCAGGAGTTACAATCCATACACTTTCTGCTTCAATTGGTTTATCAGCCATCCTATATAAATCAGATGTCGCTTTTTCCTTTTTAAAATACTTAGGTGCTTTTTATTTATTACACTTAGCTTACCAAGCATTTCGTTCGAGTAATGAAGTTGGCTCATTCACGAGACCTAAAAAACAAACATTACCAGCCTTATATCGTCGCGGATTTTTAATGAATGTATTGAATCCAAAAGTTTCGTTATTCTTCCTAGCGTTTTTACCTCAATTTGTTGACAAAAGCGGAATGGAAGTTCCTCTACAGATGATCGTTTTAGGTTTAACTTTTATGGTATTAACTCTCATTGTATTTTCAATTATAGCTGTTTTTGCAGGCAGCTTAGGTGAAAAATTGTTACAAAATGAGAAATCATCTAAATTTGTCAATCTAGCACAAGGCATTATATTTACTGGGATTGGATTAAAGATATTCTTTATGGATCGATAAAATTGTTATTTTTAAATAATCGTGAACAGAAAAATGAAAAATGAGTACTGTGAGTAGTACTCATTTTCTTTTTTGGTGAAGTAAATGTTTTAAGTTTTTTTATTGGATTTCGTTATTTTTTAATTGAATCACTATCTATTGTATCGTTATCTTATGAATTTAGTAGGTTTCACTCTATTTATTCAAGTTAAGTAAGCCCTTATTTGCAGTTTTCCCGATTTTATTTGTAGTTTGGGATTTTTTAATTGCACCCTGGCTGATTTATTTGCACTTTCTTAAATTTAATTGCAGATTTCGTATTTTTATTTGCACCTCATCAAACTCGTGTTTTTTCAGCTCAATATTTTTATAATATCTTCAACTCTCCATCTTTTATCATATTTACTTGTTTTAAGAATATGTACACGATATACGAAACAATCCCAGGTACTAATACGTATGTAATAATCATCGGTATAATAACTGCACTTCCATAAGTAGCTAATAAATTCATAGGTGCAACTAATGCACATAACCCTAAGCCTGCGATTTCTTTTGGCGCTTCAATATGAAATAAGAATGCAGATACTGGTCCTGCCACGGCACTTGCAACTATGGTCGGTATGAGTATCCTAATATTCCTTGTTACATTTGGTAGCTGTAATTTAGGGGTAATGATTAATAAACCAAGAATACTTCCTGGATCATTCTCCCGTGCTGAGATAACCGCTAAACCAACAAATTGTGCTGCACATCCTGCTAAGGCAGCCCCGCCAGCAAGTCCATCTAAATTCAATGCAATTGCTAATGCAGCAGAGGAAGCAGGCGAAACAATTAAAATCCCCCAAACAACTGCTAATACAATTGAAGCAATAATTGGTGAACCTTCTGTTGAACCTTTAATAAAATTCCCAACCGCTATTAAGATTGGAGAAATCCATTTTGATAAATATAATCCAATTAAACCTGAAATTAAGATAGCAAATAAAGGCACAACCATTAAATCAAGTTTTGTTTTCCCTTGAACAGCTTTTCCAATCAGGATTGCAACTAAAGCTGATAATAATGCTCCGACTGGTTCACCCATTTTAATGGTCATTGCCGTATCTACCATTAATAACGCTCCGGAACCGATTATTGCAGCCGCCATTGCAGAAAAAATGATTAATGTACTCGATCCTAATAAAACGGCTATACCTGCACCAATGGCTGGTGCCATTAATAACTTAGTTGATAATCCGATCGTCATTAAAGATTCAAAATGAAAAATTTTTCCAATACTTTCAAGTAAAGAACCAATACCGATCATGACGAAAACAGCATGTGCTATACCTTCTGAAGCTCTAAATACCTTACTTTTTTCTTGCGTACTCATATCATACCTACCTTTTTTTAGTAACTACTTCTAGTATTTGCATAATGAATAGAAAATTATTAATAAATAGAAGCACAAAAAAGCGTCCAAAGAAATTGGACGCTTTCAATAGGGAAATTATACCATATTCGTTGTAATGCTTAAACACTCTTCCGCTTTCATTATTTGTTTCCAAACTTCATTTGTAGAAGTTCCACCTTCACTAATTCTTGCTTCCATTACCGTTTTTGGATTTAATGTATGATAAATATCTTCTTCAAACACTTCATTAATCATCTTAAATTCCTCAAGATTTAATTCCCCAAGAAATTTATGATTCTCTATAGCATATAGAACCGTTTTTCCAACGATTTCATGAGCTTGTCGGAATGGGATATTTTTTCGAACTAAGTAATCAGCAAGGTCAGTAGCGTTTGAATAATCATTTTTAACAGCTTCATACATACGATTTTCGTTTACTTTCATTGTATCGATAATTCCTGAAAGTAATTGCAGTGCTCCTACAACGGTATAAACAGTATCAAACATACCTTCTTTATCTTCTTGCATGTCCTTGTTATATGCTAAAGGTAGTCCTTTTAGAACTGTTAATAACCCGATTAAGCTGCCATATACTCTCCCTGTTTTACCTCGAAGTAATTCTGGAACATCTGGATTTTTTTTCTGCGGCATAATACTAGAGCCGGTACAAAAAGCATCGTCTAATTCAATAAACTGAAATTCTTGACTAGACCAAATGACAAATTCCTCTGATAGTCTAGAAATATGTGTCATTAGTAATGACGAATCAGAAAGGAACTCTACGATAAAATCACGGTCGCTTACTGCATCTAAACTATTATGATAGATATCACTAAAACCTAGTAATTCAGCAGTACGTTGACGGTTAATTGGAAATGTAGTTCCAGCTAATGCACCTGCACCTAATGGTGAAATATCCACTCGTTTTAAACTATCTTTAAATCGGCTTTTGTCACGCTCAAGCATCCAAAAATACGCAAGTAAATGATGTGCAAATGATACAGGTTGTGCTCTTTGTAAGTGCGTATACCCAGGCATAATAGTATTTACATGTTTTTTTGCTTGCATAACGATTTTATTTTGAACTTCTTCAATGAAATCAATAATAGAGGACGTATTATTTTTTAAAAAAAGATGCATATCCGTTGCTACTTGATCATTTCGACTACGCCCTGTATGTAGTTTTCCTCCTACAGGACCGATTTCTTCAATTAATAAGCTTTCGATATTCATATGAATATCTTCATTTTCAATATTAAATTGAACCTCATTTTTCTCAATTTTTTTTAATATTTTATTTAAACCTTCTATTATAAGTTCAGCTTCATTGATTTCAATTATGCCACATTCTCCAAGCATCGTTGCATGTGCGATACTACCCGCTATATCTTCTTTAGCCATTATTTGATCAAATTCAATTGATGCCGTAAATTCTTCTACTAATTGGTTTGTCTCCTTCGTAAAACGTCCGCCCCAAAGTTTTGACATAACTGCCTCCTTAATCCACTCTATATTTTATTTACTTAAAACTGTATTTTTCTGTGTAACTTCGCTATATACCTTTGTTGGTAATCCCCATAATTTAATAAAGCCTACCGCTGCATTATGATCAAATAAATCACCCTTTGAATAAGTTGCAAGCTCTTCATTGTATAGACTAGTTTCCGATTTTCTACCGACTACTGTATGTGTGCCTTTAAATAACTTCACACGAACAATACCACTTACTGTTTCTTGTGTTGTATTGACAAACGCATCTAAGGCACCCATTAAAGGTGAATACCATAATCCATCGTAAAGCATTTTTGAAAATTGTTGTTCAATACTTACCTTAAAATTTGTTACCTCACGAGGCAATGTAAGGAACTCTAATTCTTTATGAGCATTGATTAGGATTAGCGCTGCTGGATTTTCATATACTTCACGTGATTTTATGCCTACTAATCTATTTTCAATATGGTCGATTCTTCCAACACCGTGCTTTCCACCAATACCATTTAATTGTTCAATTAATTGAACTAGTTCAATAGGCTGGCCATTCAAACTTACAGGTACACCTTTTGAAAATTCAATTTCAATATATTCAGGAACATCAGGAGTATTTTCAATTGCATTCGTCCAATCAAAAGCTTCTTCCGGTGCTTCATTCCATGGATTCTCTAATACACCTGCTTCACAAGCTCTTCCCCAAATATTGGCATCAATTGAAAATGGATTATCTAGATCGACCGGAATTGGAACACCATTTTCATTTGCGTACTGAATTTCCTCATCACGTGTCATGCCCCATTCACGAACAGGTGCCACTACTTTAAGATTCGGATTCAAGGCCATTACTGAAACTTCAAAACGAACTTGATCGTTTCCTTTACCAGTACAACCATGTGCAACTGCAACTGCACCTTCTTGCTTTGCTACATCAACTAATAATTTTGCGATTAAAGGTCTTGAAAGAGCAGATGATAGTGGATACTTTCCTTCATATAATGCATTCGCTTTTAGAGCCGGGACAATATATTCATTTGCAAATAAGTCCTTTACATTGATCATATATGACTTAATTGCTCCTAAATTTAACGCCTTTTGACGAACAGCTTCAACATCTTTTCCTTCACCTAGATCAAGACAAAGTGCAATCACATCGTAGTTATATTTTTCCTGTAACCATTTAATACAAACTGATGTATCTAAACCACCTGAATATGCTAAAACAATTTTTTCATTTCCCATGTTATTACCCCCGATTAGATTTTTAGAATAGATTTTTAGAATTATAAATTACCCATTAATGCAACTAAGATCGCTTTTTGAGCGTGAAGTCGATTTTCCGCTTCATCAAATACTACCGAATGCTTACCATCGATTACTGAAGCTGTTACTTCTTCCCCTCTGTGTGCAGGTAAGCAGTGCATGAATAAATAATCATCTTTTGCGTTTTCTAATAAGTGATCATTTACTTGATACGGGCTAAAATCTTTTAAGCGGATTTCAGCTTCTTCCTCTTGCCCCATACTGGTCCAAACATCCGTTATTACAACATCAGCTCTACTTACACCATCTACAGGATTATTCACTACTTCAATAACACTTCCAGTTGTTTTTGCAACATGCTTCATCGATTGAAGTACTACTTTATTCGGTTCATACCCAACGGGACATGCAATTGTTAAATAAACACCAAGCTTAGCTGCACCTTCAATTAAAGAATGACAAATGTTATTATTTCCATCTCCTACATAAGCAATCTTCAAACCTTTTAATCTACCTTTATGCTCAAGAATTGTTAAGAAATCAGCCATGATTTGAGCAGGATGGTGCAGATTTGTTAAACCATTAATAACTGGAATTGATGAGTGTTCAGCAAACTCAGTCAACATTTCATGAGTATTTGCTCGAATCATGACCCCATCTACATAACGAGAAAATACTTTCGATGTATCATGAACAGTTTCACCTCTACCAAGTTGTAAATCTTTACTACTCATAAAGATTGCATGACCACCTAATTGCATCATGGCAATTTCAAATGAAAGTCTCGTTCTAGTAGAATTCTTTTCAAAAATCATCCCTAACACTTTGTTTTTTAAATAAGGGTGTGCCTCTCCCGCCTTTTGCATATTTTTCATCTCTAAAGATTTTTCTAGTAAGAATAATAATTCACTTGATGAAAACTCACTTATCGAAAGAAAATTTTTCCCTTTAAAATCCGACCATTTTACAGAGCTAAAATTTCCTTTTGTAACATTCCCTTTTGTCTTTTGAATATAACCATTTTTCTTTACATGATTTTCTTTCAATACTTTGCTCATAAATCCATCCCCTTTTTTTTAGAAGCTTTAGATTCTTA
>Ga0209461_10000420_pt1 | contig 13144 bp, 9 predicted proteins | sample AgamicAsMarz_FD_187162 | JGI IMG/M metagenome (GOLD analysis project Ga0209461, IMG submission 187162) | Agave microbial communities from Guanajuato, Mexico - As.Ma.rz (SPAdes) (version 2) | ecosystem: Host-associated > Plants > Phyllosphere > Phylloplane/Leaf | place: Guanajuato, Mexico... | reverse complement strand
GTGGTGAGAACGACCGTTATCCTCTGCAAAAGCAGGAAATCGTCAGCGATCCGCTGGAGCAGCACGTTCATCGCAGCGTTTATATGGGCAAACTCGAAAATGCCCTGCATGACATGGTGAACTGGGGGCGTAAAAACTCCCTCTGGCCTTATAACTTTGGCCTGTCCTGTTGTTACGTTGAGATGACAACATCGTTCACCGCGGTCCACGACGTGGCACGTTTTGGCGCCGAAGTTATGCGCGCTTCGCCACGTCAGGCCGATTTCATGGTCATTGCCGGTACGCCGTTCACCAAAATGGCCCCGGTTATTCAGCGTTTGTACGATCAGATGCTGGAACCCAAATGGGTGATTTCCATGGGTGCCTGCGCCAACTCTGGCGGCATGTATGACATCTATTCCGTGGTGCAGGGTGTCGATAAATTCCTGCCGGTCGATGTTTATATTCCTGGCTGTCCGCCACGTCCTGAAGCGTATATGCAGGCACTGCTGCTGTTGCAGGAGTCGATCGGCAAAGAGCGCCGTCCGCTCTCGTGGGTGGTTGGCGATCAGGGCGTTTATCGCGCCAACATGCCATCTGAGCGTGAAAGAAAACGCGGCGAGCGCATCGCAGTCACAAACCTGCGCAGCCCGGACGAAGTTTAAAACCGTATGGATGGAAAACAGCGCCTGCAGCAGAACATCACAATTTAATGCATGGCCCCATCCTGACGCCTTCATTTGAGTGCCTGAGACCAGGCCGGAATGGTGAGTAACGTATGACAGATTTGACCACGCAAGATCTCGCTCAGCCTTCATGGCAAACCCGTGATCACCTTGATGACCCGGTGATCGGCGAGTTGCGTAACCGTTTTGGGCCGGATGCCTTCACTGTTCAGCCAACCCGTACCGGTATTCCGGTGGTGTGGGTGAAGCGTGAACAGATACTGGAAATTATCGAGTTCCTGCGTAAATTACCCAAGCCTTACGTCATGCTGTATGACCTGCATGGCGTGGATGAGCGTTTACGTACCCACCGTGCAGGCCTGCCTGCGGCGGATTTTTCCGTTTTCTACCACCTGCTGTCGATTGAACGCAACCGCGACATCATGCTCAAGGTGGCACTCTCTGAAAACGATATGCATCTGCCGACCATCACCCGCCTTTTCCCGAATGCCAACTGGTATGAGCGTGAAACCTGGGAGATGTTTGGTATCACCTTTGATGGTCACCCGCATCTGACGCGCATCATGATGCCGTCGACCTGGGAAGGCCATCCGCTGCGTAAAGATTACCCGGCGCGCGCCACCGAATTCGATCCGTTTACGCTGACCAAACAGAAAGAAGATCTGGAGATGGAAGCGCTGACCTTTAAGCCTGAAGACTGGGGCATGAAGCGCAGCACCACCAACGAAGACTTCATGTTCCTGAACCTCGGGCCTAACCACCCGTCGGCGCACGGTGCGTTCCGCATCATTCTGCAGCTGGATGGTGAAGAGATTGTCGACTGCGTGCCTGACATCGGCTATCACCATCGTGGTGCCGAAAAGATGGGCGAGCGTCAGTCGTGGCACAGCTACATTCCTTACACTGACCGCATCGAGTACCTCGGCGGCTGCGTAAATGAAATGCCGTACGTACTGGCGGTGGAGAAACTGGCCGGTATCGTGGTGCCCGATCGCGTTAATGTGATCCGCGTGATGCTCTCTGAGCTGTTCCGCATCAACAGCCACCTGCTCTATATCTCCACCTTTATTCAGGACGTCGGAGCCATGACGCCGGTGTTCTTTGCCTTTACCGACCGTCAGAAAATCTATGACGTGGTTGAGGCGATTACCGGTTTCCGTATGCACCCGGCGTGGTTCCGCATCGGTGGCGTCGCGCATGACCTGCCGCGAGGCTGGGAACGTCTGCTGCGTGACTTCCTCGACTGGATGCCAAAACGTCTTAAAGAGTATGACAAAGCGGCACTGCGCAACAGCGTACTGATTGGCCGTTCCAAAGGCGTTGCTGCTTACAACATGGAAGAGGCGCTGGCGTGGGGCACTACCGGTGCCGGTCTGCGTGCTACCGGTCTCGACTTTGACGTACGTAAATGGCGTCCCTACTCCGGCTACGAAAACTTCGATTTTGAAATCCCGGTCGGCGACGGCATCAGCGATGCTTACAGCCGCGTCATGCTGAAAATGGAAGAGATGTGGCAGTCGCTGCGCATTCTTGAGCAATGTCTCAACAACATGCCAGAGGGTCCGTTTAAAGCGGATCATCCGCTGAGCACGCCGCCACCGAAAGAGCGCACGTTGCAGCATATTGAAACGCTGATCACGCACTTCCTGCAGGTTTCGTGGGGGCCGGTGATGCCAGCCAATGAGTCGTTCCAGATGATTGAAGCGACGAAAGGGATCAACAGCTACTACCTGACCAGCGATGGCAGCACCATGAGCTACCGCACCCGCGTGCGTACGCCGAGCTTCCCGCATCTGCAGCAGATTCCTTCAGTAATCCGTGGCAGCCTGGTATCCGACCTGATCGTATATCTGGGTAGTATCGATTTTGTTATGTCAGACGTGGACCGCTAATTATGCACGATCAACACATTGCCATTAAAACGATCGACCCTAACGAGGTCTTCGTGCTGAGCGCGGAAGAGCATCACGCCATTGAGCACGAAAAACACCACTATGAAGATGCGCGTGCAGCCTCCATTGAAGCGCTGAAGATCGTGCAGAAACAGCGCGGATGGGTGCCGGACGGCGCCATCAATGCGATTGCCGAGGTTCTGGGTATCCCGGCGAGTGATGTTGAAGGTGTGGCGACATTTTACAGCCAGATCTTCCGTCAGCCGGTTGGCCGTCATGTGATCCGTTACTGTGACAGCGTGGTCTGTCATATCACCGGTTATCAGGGCATCCAGTCAGCACTGGAACAGCAACTGAATATCAAACCGGGTCAGACCACTGCCGATGGCCGCTTTACACTGCTGCCAACCTGCTGTCTGGGTAACTGCGATAAGGGGCCAACGATGATGGTGGATGAAGACACGCATGTGCATCTGACGCCGGAAGGCATCCCTGGTTTGCTGGAGCAGTATCAATGACAATTAAACAGATCATTCGCACTGCAGAAACTCATCCGCTGACCTGGCGGATGCGTGACGACAAGCAACCTGTCTGGCTTGACGAATATCGCAGTAAAAACGGCTATGCCGGTGCGGAAAAAGCGCTGAAAAGCATGTCGCAGGATGAAATCGTTGCGGCAGTCAAAGATTCAGGCCTGAAAGGGCGCGGCGGTGCGGGCTTCTCCACCGGGCTGAAGTGGAGCCTGATGCCGAAAGATGAGTCGATGAACATCCGTTACCTGCTGTGTAACGCCGATGAGATGGAGCCGGGCACCTATAAAGACCGCCTGCTGATGGAGCAGATGCCTCACCAGCTGGTGGAAGGAATGCTGATCAGCGCCTTTGCGCTGAAGGCTTACCGTGGCTATATCTTCTTACGTGGCGAATACATTGAAGCCGCGGTGCATCTGCGTCGTGCGATTGCTGAAGCGACGGAAGCGGGCTATATCGGTAAAAATATTCTCGGTACCGGCTTTGACTTTGAGTTGATTGTCCACACCGGCGCAGGTCGTTATATCTGCGGCGAAGAGACGGCACTGATTAACTCACTGGAAGGCCGTCGTGCCAATCCGCGTTCGAAACCGCCATTCCCGGCGAGTGCGGGCGCGTGGGGCAAACCGACCTGCGTGAACAACGTGGAAACCCTCTCCAACGTTCCGGCGATTCTGGCCAACGGCGTGGAGTGGTACAAAAACATCTCTAAAAGCGAAGATGCCGGTACCAAAATGATGGGCTTCTCCGGACGGGTTAAAAATCCCGGCGTCTGGGAGCTGCCATTCGGTATCACCGCACGTGAAATCCTTGAAGATTATGCGGGCGGTATGCGTGACGGACTGAAGTTCAAAGCCTGGCAGCCCGGCGGGGCAGGGACTGACTTCCTGACCGACCAGCACCTGGATCTGCCCATGGAGTTTGCCAGCATCGGCAAAGCGGGCAGTCGTCTGGGTACGGCGCTGGCGATGGCGGTCGATCACGAGATCAACATGGTCTCGCTGGTGCGTAACCTGGAAGAGTTCTTTGCCCGTGAGTCGTGCGGCTGGTGTACACCGTGTCGCGATGGCCTGCCGTGGAGCGTCAAAATTCTGCGTGCGCTGGAGCAGAAGCAGGGTCAGCCAGGCGATATCGAAACCTTACTGCAACTCTGCCGTCAGCTTGGCCCGGGTAAAACCTTCTGTGCGCATGCGCCGGGTGCGGTTGAGCCCCTGCAGAGTGCGATTAAATATTTCCGTGAAGAGTTTGAAGCCGGCATGGCACCGCAGGTGTTTGGCAATACCCGCGCCATTGGCGGGATCCAGCCAAACCTGCTGAAAGCGCGCTGGTAATTCGCCGAAGAACACGGAACAGGCCTGGTGCCGCCGCCCCGACAATGTCGTGCGTCGGGGCAAGAATATGATTAACGCTCGTCTCTGACGAGCCTTACGGAAGCATGTCACTATGGCTACAATTCATGTAGACGGTAAAGAGTATGATGTGAACGGAGCGGACAACCTGCTACAGGCATGTCTCTCTCTGGGCCTTGATATTCCTTACTTTTGCTGGCATCCGGCGCTGGGAAGCGTTGGGGCCTGCCGCCAGTGTGCGGTAAAGCAATTCCAGAATGCCGAAGATACCCGCGGCCGTCTTGTCATGTCCTGCATGACGCCGGCCTCTGACGGCACATTCATCTCCATCGATGATGGCGAAGCGAAAGAGTTCCGCGAAAGCGTGGTGGAGTGGCTGATGACCAACCACCCGCACGACTGTCCGGTGTGTGAAGAGGGCGGTAACTGTCACCTGCAGGATATGACAGTAATGACCGGCCACAGCTTCCGCCGCTATCGCTTCACCAAACGTACCCACCGTAATCAGGATCTCGGCCCGTTCATCTCCCATGAGATGAACCGCTGTATCGCCTGTTACCGCTGCGTGCGTTACTACAAAGATTATGCCGATGGCAAGGATCTGGGTGTCTACGGCGCACACGACAACGTCTACTTCGGTCGTCCGGAAGATGGCACGCTGGAGAGCGAATTCTCCGGTAACCTGGTTGAAATCTGCCCGACCGGCGTCTTCACCGATAAAACGCACTCCGAACGCTATAACCGTAAATGGGATATGCAGTTTGCGCCGAGCATCTGCCAGCAGTGCAGTGTGGGCTGTAACACCAGCCCGGGTGAGCGTTATGGTGAGTTACGCCGTATCGAAAACCGTTATAACGGCACCGTAAACCACTATTTCCTGTGTGACCGTGGCCGCTTTGGCTATGGCTACGTGAACCGTAAAGATCGCCCACGCCAGCCGATGCTGCTGCGCGGCAACGACTGGGTGACGCTGAACGCAGAGCAGGCGGTCAATGCCGGTGCAGATTTGCTGCGTCAGGCGAAAAAAGTGATCGGTATTGGCTCGCCGCGCGCCAGCATTGAAAGTAACTTCGCGCTGCGTGAACTGGTCGGTGCAGAGAACTTCTCTACCGGCATGCCAGCGGGCGAGCAGGCCCGGCTTGAACTGATGCTGAAAATTCTGCGTGAGGGCGGTATCTATACGCCATCGCTGCGTGAAATTGAAAGCTACGATGCGGTGCTGGTGCTGGGCGAAGATCTGACCCAGGTTGGCGCACGCGTGGCGCTGTCAGTGCGTCAGGCCGTGAAAGGCAAAGCGCGCGACATGGCTGCCGCTCAGAAAGTAGCAGACTGGCAGATCGCCGCGATCCTGAACATCGGACAGAATGCGAAACATCCGCTGTTTATCACCAACGTCGATGAAACCCGTCTGGATGATATCGCGGCATGGAGCTATCGCGCACCGGTTGAAGATCAGGCGCGTCTCGGTTTCGCTATCGCCAGTGCGCTGGATGAAACCGCTCCGGCGGTGACCGATTTCGACAGCAAACTGAACGGCAAAATGGATGTCATCGTGCAGGCGCTGGCCGGCGCGAAAAAACCGTTAATTATTTCCGGGACCCATTCCGGCAGCAGCGCGATGATCGAAGCGGCTGCCAACGTGGCCAAAGCGCTCAAAGCGCGCGGTGCCGACGTCGGGATTACGCTGCTGGCGGGACACGCCAACAGCGTGGGTCTTGGTCTGATGGGCGGCAATCCTCTGGAAAGCGCGCTGGAGCAACTGAGCAACGGTGAAGCCGATGCGCTGGTGGTACTGGAAAATGACCTCTATCGCCATGCACCGAAAGCGCTGGTTGATGCGGCGCTGGCCCAGACCACTAACGTGATTGTGGTTGATCATCAGCGCACCGCGACGCTTGAGAAAGCGGGTCTGGTGTTATCAACCGCCAGCTTCGCCGAAAGTGATGGCACCTCGATCAACCATGAAGGCCGCGCACAGCGTTTCTTCCAGGTTTACGATCCTTCTTACTATGACAACAACGTAGTGATGCTGGAGAGCTGGCGCTGGCTGCATTCGCTGCACAGCACGCTGGAAAGCCGTCACGTCGACTGGACGCAGCTGGACCACGTGATCGATGCGGTGGTCAGTCATCTGCCACAGCTGGCCGGAATCAAGGATGCGGCACCGGATGCCAGCTTCCGTATTCGTGGACAGAAACTGTCGCGTTCACCGCACCGTGCCAGTGGCCGTACCGCGGCGCGCGCCAATATCAGCGTGCACGAACCGCGTCAGCCGCAGGATCAGGACACGATGTTCGCCTTCTCAATGGAAGGGAACAACCAGCCAGGCGCACCGCGTTCGCATATTCCGTTTGCCTGGGCACCGGGCTGGAACTCACCGCAGGCGTGGAACAAGTTCCAGGTTGAAGTGGGCGGCAAACTGCGTCATGGCGATCCGGGTGTACGGCTGTTTGAAGCCAGCGCAGCCAGTCTGCCCTGGTTCAGCAACGTTCCGGCGGCATTCGTCAGTGAAGCGCAGTGGCGCGTGGCCCCTCTCTACCAGCTGTTTGGTAGTGAAGAGATGTCACAGCGTTCTCCGGTCTTCCAGCAGCGTATGGCACCGCCTGCACTGGTGATTAACCCGGAAGATGCAGCGAAGCTGGGCGTCAACAATGGCGCGGCGGTTGAGTTCATCTGTGCCGGTGAGACAGTGCGTCTGCCGGTCCGTTTCTCGGCGTCACTGCAGGCGGGACAGATTGGTCTGCCGCTGGGCATGCCGGGCGTTCCGCCATTCCTGGCGAACGGTAAAATCGACACTCTGCAGGAGGCGGCGCAATGAGCTGGTTAACACCGGACGTTATCGACATTCTGCTGGCCATTGTTAAAGCCATCGTGATTCTGCTGGTGGTTGTGGCCTGCGGCGCGTTCATGAGCTTCGCCGAGCGTCGTCTGCTCGGCCTGTTCCAGAACCGTTACGGACCAAACCGCGTAGGCTGGGGCGGCTCGCTCCAGCTGGTAGCGGACATGATCAAAATGTTCTTTAAAGAGGACTGGGTTCCGCCGTTTACCGACCGCTTTATCTTTACCCTTGCGCCGGTTATCGCCTTTGTTTCACTGCTGCTGGCCTTTGCTATCGTGCCGGTTTCGCCAACCTGGATGGTGACAGACCTGAATATCGGTCTGCTGTTCTTCCTGATGATGGCGGGCCTTGCGGTCTACGCGGTGCTGTTTGCCGGCTGGTCGAGTAATAATAAATACTCGCTGCTGGGCGCGATGCGCGCCTCGGCGCAGACCCTGAGCTACGAAGTGTTCCTGGGTCTGTCGCTGATGGGTGTGGTAGCGCAGGCGGGCTCGTTCAATATGAACGATATCGTCAACAGCCAGACGCACCTGTGGAACATCATTCCGCAGTTCTTCGGTTTCGTGACCTTCTGTATTGCTGGCGTGGCGGTGTGTCACCGTCATCCGTTTGACCAGCCAGAAGCGGAGCAGGAACTGGCGGACGGTTATCACATCGAATATGCCGGTATGAAGTTCGGCCTGTTCTTTGTCGGCGAATATGTGGCGATCACCACCGTTTCAGCGCTGATTGTGACGCTGTTCTTTGGTGGCTGGCACGGCCCATTCCTGCCGCCGTTCATCTGGTTCGCCCTGAAAACGGCGTTCTTTATGATGATGTTCATCCTGATTCGTGCTGCGCTTCCGCGCCCACGCTACGACCAGGTGCTGTCATTCGGCTGGAAAGTGTGTCTGCCGTTGACGCTGTTGAACCTGCTGGCGACTGCCGCAGTGATTCTCTACACAGCGCCGTAAGGGGTTAACAAATGACTTTGAAAGATATTGTCGTAGGCTTTGGCACGACAGTTCGCAGTATCTGGCTGATCGGGCTGCACGCCTTCGCCAAACGTGAAACTCAGATGTATCCGGAAGAGCCGGTTTATCTGCCACCACGCTATCGTGGCCGTATCGTGTTAACCCGCGATCCGGATGGTCAGGAGCGTTGTGTCGCCTGTAACCTGTGTGCGGTTGCCTGTCCGGTTGGCTGTATCTCGCTGCAGAAAGCTGAAACCAAAGATGGCCGCTGGTACCCGGAGTTCTTCCGTATCAACTTCTCACGCTGCATCTTCTGCGGCATGTGTGAGGAAGCCTGTCCAACCACGGCGATTCAGCTGACCCCCGATTTCGAACTGGGTGAGTTTAAGCGTCAGGATCTGGTGTATGAGAAGGACGATCTGCTGATTTCGGGGCCGGGTAAATATCCGGAGTACAACTTCTACCGCATGGCAGGTATGGCGATTGACGGTAAAGATAAGGGCGAAGCAGAAAACGAAGCGAAGCCTATCGACGTCAAAGGCTTATTACCTTAAGGAGCAAGGCATGGAATTTGCGTTTTATCTTTGCGGGCTGGCGGCGGTGCTGACGACGTTGCGCGTCATTACCCACACTAATCCGGTACATGCGTTGCTGTACCTGATCGTTTCGCTGTTATCGATCGCGGGCGTCTTCTTCTCTATGGGAGCCTATTTTGCCGGTGCGCTGGAGATCATCGTCTACGCCGGTGCCATCATGGTGCTGTTCGTCTTCGTGGTCATGATGCTGAACCTGGGCAAACAGACCGAGAAGCAGGAGCGTGAGTGGCTCAGCCCGTCACTGTGGATTGGTCCGGGTATCGTCTCGTTGCTGCTGCTGGTCGTAATGGTCTACGCCATCCTGACCGCCAACGATCAGGGCATCGATGGCACCATCATCGACGCCAAAGCGGTCGGCATCAGCCTGTTTGGTCCTTACGTACTGGCGGTTGAACTGGCCTCAATGCTGCTGCTGGCGGGTCTGGTCGTGGCGTTCCATATCGGTCGCGAAGAGCGTCAGGGCGAAGTCCTGAGTAACCGTAATGCTGACGCCGCTCAGGTGAAAAAGGAGAACGCATGATCCCGTTACAACATGGATTGATTCTTGCTGCCGTGCTGTTTGTCCTTGGACTGACGTCGCTGGTAATACGCCGCAATCTGCTGTTTATGCTGATCGGCCTTGAAATCATGATCAACGCCGCCGCCTTAGCCCTGGTGGTTGCCGGGAGCTATTGGGGTCAGGCCGATGGACAGGTGATGTATATCCTGGCGATCAGCCTGGCGGCAGCGGAAGCCAGTATTGGTCTGGCACTGCTGCTTCAGCTCTATCGTCGTCGTCAGACGCTGAACATTGATACTGTGAGCGAGATGCGCGGATGAATCTTCTCTATTTAACTGTCTTGTTTCCGCTGATCGGCTTTCTGCTGTTAGCGTTTTCGCGCGGTCGCTGGTCAGAGAACCTGTCGGCCACGATTGGTATGGGATCCGTGGGTCTGGCGGCCCTGACCACGGCTATGGTCGGTTTTGACTTCTTCGCCAACGGCCAGCAAGCCTACACGCAGGCGCTCTGGACCTGGATGCATGTCGGCAACTTCGACATGAAGGTGAACCTGACGCTGGATGGCCTGTCGCTGACCATGCTGTCTGTCGTGACCGGTGTCGGTTTCTTCATTCACATGTTCGCCTCCTGGTACATGCGCGGAGAAGAGGGCTACTCCCGCTTCTTCGCCTACACCAACCTGTTTATCGCCAGCATGGTTGTTCTGGTGCTGGCCGATAACCTGATGCTGATGTATCTGGGCTGGGAAGGGGTAGGGCTCTGCTCTTATCTGCTGATCGGTTTCTACTACAGCAATCCGGAAAACGGCAAAGCGGCGATGAAAGCGTTCATCATCACCCGCGTAGGCGACGTCTTCCTGGCATTCGGCCTGTTCATCCTCTACAACGAGCTGGGCACGCTGAACTTCCGCGAGATGATGGAGCTGGCACCTGCGCACTTTGCCGCAGATAACCATATGCTGCAGTGGGCAACGCTGATGCTGCTGGGTGGCGCGGTCGGTAAATCGGCTCAGCTGCCGTTACAGACCTGGCTGGCAGATGCGATGGCTGGTCCGACACCGGTTTCGGCACTGATCCACGCCGCGACCATGGTGACAGCAGGTGTCTACCTGATTGCCCGTAGCCACGGTCTCTTCCTGCTGACGCCGGAAGTGCTGCATCTGGTCGGGATTATCGGGGCGATTACCCTGGTGCTGGCAGGCTTTGCCGCGCTGGTACAGACCGACATTAAACGTGTTCTCGCTTACTCCACCATGAGCCAGATTGGCTACATGTTCCTGGCGCTGGGTGTTCAGGCGTGGGATGCGGCGATTTTCCATCTGATGACGCACGCCTTCTTTAAAGCGTTGCTGTTCCTCTCTTCGGGTTCAGTGATTCTGGCCTGCCATCACGAGCAGAACATTTTCAAAATGGGTGGCCTGCGTAAGAGCATTCCGCTGGTCTACACCTGCTTCCTGGTGGGCGGCGCGGCGCTGGCGGCACTTCCGCTGATTACGGCAGGCTTCTACAGTAAAGATGAGATCCTGTTTGGCGCACTGGCTAACGGTCACATCAACCTGATGGTTGCGGGTCTGGTGGGGGCGTTCCTGACCTCTATCTATACCTTCCGTATGATCTTCATCGTGTTCCACGGCGAAGAGAAAATTCATGCGCACGCCGGTAAGGGTATTACCCATCATCTGCCGCTGATTGTGCTGCTGCTGCTCTCCACCTTTATTGGTGCGCTGATCACGCCGCCGCTGGCAGGGGTACTGCCAGCCAATGAGTTCGGTGAAGCGGGTAAAGTGGGACTTGAAATCACCTCGGGCGTTGTAGCGATTGTCGGCATTCTGATCGCTTCCGCGCTGTGGCTGGGCAAACGTGAGCTGGTTACCCGTATCGCAAACAGTGCACCAGGCCGTTTCTTCGGCACCTGGTGGTTTGCGGCCTGGGGCTTCGACTGGCTCTACGATAAAGTGTTCGTCAAACCTTATCTGGGTATTGCGTGGCTGCTGAAGCGCGACCCACTGAATGGCCTGATGAACCTGCCTGCGCTGCTGTCACGTATTGCCAACAAAGGCCTGGTAGTCAGTGAGAATGGCTACCTGCGCTGGTACGTTGCGTCAATGAGCGTGGGCGCCGTGCTGGTGCTGGCTCTGCTGCTGGTGATTTAAAGATTGATGAGCGGGGCAGGTTAGCTAATCTGCCCATTGAGAATGTCAAAAATTGTCCTGAGCAAGGGCGTTATCGTCGCGGCCAGTTTGGTTACCGCCAGCGCACAGCAACCGGAGCATACCGAGGTATGTGAGGATTGCGAGCACTGCCGGGAGCCAAAATGGCAAGTAAGATAGCCCGAACTAAGACAAAGAAAAGGGAAGTGTGCCGTGTTATTACCTTGGCTAATTATCATACCCTTCGTCGGTGGTCTGATCTGCTGGCTCACTGAGCGCCTCGGCGCGAAGGTGCCACGCTGGATCGCACTGATCACTATGGGGCTGACGTTGGCGCTTTCACTGCAACTCTGGTTGCAGGGAGGCTATTCACTGACGCAGGCAGCGGGCATTCCGCAGTGGCAGTCAAGTTTCTCCGTTCCGTGGATCCCACGCTTCGGCATCAGCTTCCATTTAGCCATTGATGGCCTGTCGCTACTGATGGTGGTGCTGACCGGCTTGCTCGGTCTGATGGCGGTGCTCTGTTCCTGGAATGAGATTTCAAAGTATCAGGGCTTCTTCCACCTGAACCTGATGTGGATCCTGGGCGGCGTAATCGGTGTGTTCCTCTCCATCGACCTGTTCCTGTTCTTCTTCTTCTGGGAAATGATGCTGGTGCCGATGTACTTCCTCATCGCGCTCTGGGGTCATAAAGCATCGGACGGCAAAACCCGTATTTCCGCCGCGACCAAATTCTTCATCTACACCCAGGCCTCAGGTCTGGTGATGCTGATTGCGATTCTGGGCCTGGTGTTTGTCCACTACAATGCGACTGGCGTCTGGACATTCAACTACGAACAGCTGCTGCAGACGCCAATGTCGAGCGGTGTTGAATATCTGCTGATGCTGGGCTTCTTTATCGCCTTTGCGGTGAAGATGCCGGTGGTACCGTTGCACGGCTGGCTGCCGGATGCGCACAGTCAGGCGCCAACGGCTGGTTCTGTCGACCTGGCGGGTATCCTGCTGAAAACCGCAGCTTACGGTTTACTGCGTTTCAGCCTGCCGCTGTTCCCGAATGCGTCAGCCGAGTTTGCGCCAATCGCCATGTGGTTAGGCATCATCGGTATCTTCTACGGTGCCTGGATGGCCTTCTCGCAGACTGATATCAAACGTCTGATTGCTTACACCTCGATTTCGCACATGGGCTTTGTGCTGATTGCCATCTACACCGGCAGCCAGCTGGCGCTGCAGGGCGCGGTGATTCAGATGATTGCGCACGGTCTCTCCGCTGCAGCACTCTTCATTCTGTGTGGTCAGCTGTATGAGCGTCTGCATACTCGTGATATGCGTCAGATGGGTGGCCTGTGGTCGCGCATTAAATGGATTCCGGGTCTGTCGCTGTTCTTTGCCGTTGCCAACCTCGGTATGCCAGGCACCGGTAACTTCGTCGGCGAATTTATGATTCTGACCGGCAGCTTCCAGGTGGTGCCGATGATTATCATCATCGCGACCTTTGGTCTGGTGTTTGCCTCGATTTACTCGCTGGTGATGATGCAGCGCGCTTATTACGGCGAAGCGAAATCGAAAGATCCGCTGCCAGGCATGTCACCGCGTGAGTTTATGACCATCGGTGTTCTGGTGGTGCTGCTGGTGCTGCTGGGCGTCTATCCACAGCCGATTCTGGATACTTCGC
>Ga0209461_10000416_pt1 | contig 13232 bp, 9 predicted proteins | sample AgamicAsMarz_FD_187162 | JGI IMG/M metagenome (GOLD analysis project Ga0209461, IMG submission 187162) | Agave microbial communities from Guanajuato, Mexico - As.Ma.rz (SPAdes) (version 2) | ecosystem: Host-associated > Plants > Phyllosphere > Phylloplane/Leaf | place: Guanajuato, Mexico... | reverse complement strand
ATCGTCGGATTGACGGTGGTGGTTGTGATGCTGTCCATTGCCTGGCGACGCAACCACTTCGTTAACGCCACGCTAACGGTAGTTGGCCTGAACCTGGCGCTGCTCTCGCTCTACTTTGTCGGTCAGGCCGGGGCGATGGATGTCACGCCGCTGCTGCGCGTCGATGGCTATTCGATGTTCTATACCGCGCTGGTGATGCTGGCGAGTCTGGCAACCTGCACCTTTGCCTATCCATGGCTGGCGGGTTACCCGGATAACAAAGATGAGTTCTATCTGCTGGTGCTGATTGCGGCGCTCGGTGGCATTGTGCTGGCCAGTGCTAACCATCTGGCCTCGCTGTTCATCGGTATTGAGCTGCTGTCGCTGCCGTTGTTTGGTCTGATTGGCTACGCTTTCCGCCAGAAACGTTCGCTGGAAGCGGCGCTGAAATACACCATTCTTTCCGCGGCGGCCTCATCATTCCTGCTGTTTGGTATCGCGCTGATCTACGCCGACTCCGGTAATCTGAGCTTTGTGGCGCTGGGTCAGAGCCTGACAGATAGCATGATCCACGAGCCACTGCTGCTGGTGGGTCTGGGCATGATGATTATCGGTCTGGGCTTCAAGCTCTCACTGGTTCCGTTCCACCTCTGGACGCCCGATGTGTATCAGGGCGCACCTGCACCGGTTTCAACCTTCCTGGCCACCGCCAGCAAGATTGCGATCTTCGGTGTCATCATGCGTCTGTTTATGTATGCGCCGGTGACCGACAGCGAAGCGGTGCGCACGGTGCTGGCCATGATCGCCTTCGTGTCGATTCTGTTCGGTAACCTGATGGCGATTTCGCAGAGCAACATCAAGCGTCTGCTGGGTTACTCCTCTATCGCCCATCTCGGTTATCTGCTGGTCGCGCTGATTGCGGTGAAAGATCATCAGCTGTCGCTGGAAACCTCGGGTGTTTACCTGGCGGGTTATCTGTTCAGCAGCCTGGGTGCCTTTGGCGTAGTGAGCCTGATGTCCAGCCCGTATCGTGGCCCGGATGCCGACTCGCTCTACTCCTATCGTGGTCTGTTCTGGCATCGTCCTATCCTGTCAGCCGTAATGACGGTGATGATGCTGTCACTGGCGGGTATCCCGATGACGCTGGGCTTTATCGGTAAATTCTACGTTATCGCGTCAGGTGTGAGCGCGCACCTGTGGTGGCTGACCGGTGCGGTGGTCGCGGGCAGTGCGATTGGCCTCTACTACTATCTGCGCGTGACGGTAAGTCTTTACCTCAGCCCGCCGGAACTGCATACCCGTGATACCCCGGCTAACTGGGCATTTACGGCCGGTGGTGTGGTCGTGCTGATCTCCGCTATTCTGGTGCTGCTGTTAGGGGTCTACCCGCAGCCGCTGATCAGACTGGTGCAGATGGCTCAGCCACTGATGTAAGCAGCTGACTGCAACTGATGAATCAGGCCTTCGGGCCTGATTTTTTTTGCCTGTCAGACGCCGTGACCCGCAGATGCTGGATGGCGGCACCGTTCTGATGTAGCGTATTGTGATTAGCAAGGAGAGACCATGAACATTGACTGGCAGGATAAACACCATAGCGAACTCACCACATCAGAACTCTATGCGTTGCTGGCGTTGCGCAGTGCCGTGTTTGTGGTGGAACAGCAGTGTGCTTACCTTGATGTGGATGGCAAAGATTTGCAGGCGGAAAACCGGCATCTGCTGGGTATAGTGGATGGTCAGTTAGTGACCTATGCGCGGCTGATCACGCCAGAGGATGAGACCAGCCCGGTGAAGATCGGACGGGTGATTGTGTCCGATCGGGTTCGTGGTGCGCGTCTGGGCAATCGTCTGATGGAGCAGGCGATCCGCAGTTGTCAGCAGCACTGGCCAGGCCGTGACATGTTTCTCTCTGCTCAGGCGCATCTGGTAAATTTTTACGGGCAGCATGGCTTTGTGGCGGCAGGGGAGAGCTACCTGGAAGATGGTATTTCGCACGTCGATATGCTGAAGAACGCGCCATAAAAAAGGCGAGGCCTGAGCCTCGCCTTTTTCCATCAACCCACCGTCATCTGACGGTCATCGACATATTTACGCTGATCCGGCGCAGGCGGGAAATACTGATAAAGCCAGGTTTCACTCAGCGTCTCATCCTTGCTGCGCAGGAACAGACGCATCTCCACCGGCTGGGTGGAATCGCTGTTCGGATACCAGTCAAACAGGATGCGGTAACCCTTAAGCGGATCGACATAGAGAATCTCAACTTGCTTCACGCTGCCGGATGAGACAGTAATCACCGGCTCAATGCCTTTCGGCGCGGCAGCCTGCAGATCACCACCAATAAAATCGATGGCGAAGCGACGGCACCAGGTTTCAGGGAAGTGCTCGCCAGGCGCCCAGCCTTCCGGGAAGCCACCGATACCGGTACGGGTAGCATCCACGCGCGCCAGACCGCTTCGCACTGGCGGCAGACCACTCCAGTAGAGTTTGTAGGAGAAGTTCAGTTCACTGCCCGCTTTGACCGGTTCCGCCGGTTGCCAGAAGCAGACGATGTTATCCAGCGTTTCACCCGTGGTTGGGATCTCCATCAGGTTAATTGCGCCTTTGCCCCACTTGCCGACCGGCTCAACCCACAGGCTCGGACGTTTGTCATACCAGCCAATCACATCCTGATAATCTTTGAAGTCATGATTCAGCTGCAGCAGGCCAAAGCCACGTGGATTCTCATCTTCATAGGCGTTGAACTGCAGACGCTGTGGATTATTCAGCGGGCGCGCAATCCATTCGCCTTTACCGGTCCACATCGCCAGACGATCGGAGTCGTGGATCTGCGGATGGTAGGTATTGCACATGCGACGTTCGTTGGTACCACAGCTGAACATGCTGGTCATCGGTGAGATGCCGATCTGGCGGATCTCTTTACGGGCAAACAGGTGGTTTTCTACTTCCATCACCACGCGTTTCTCTTCGCAATGAATGATGAACTTATAAGCACCGGTAAGGCTGGCCCCATCCAGCAGGGCGTAACAGGTAAAGGTGGTATCTTCCGCCTTTGGCGTTTCAAACCAGAAGGCAGTGAAGTCCGGAAACTCTTCCTGACCGTTGCTGAAAGTGTTAATCGCCACGCCACGCGCCGAGAGACCGTACTGGAAGGTATCGTCAACGGCACGGAAGTAGCTTGCGCCAAGGAAAGAGACGATGTCGCGACGGGCCAGTTCCGGCTTTTTAAAGGCGCGGAAACCGGCGAAACCGAGGTCAGTTTTGCCCTCCAGCTGCTTTGTATCCACGTGGGCGTTGTTGTAGTTGAACAGCTCGGGGCGGAAATGAATCTCGCGCGCCTCGCGGCTAGCGCCGTCAACAGAGAACATACGGATGCGACGCTTAAAGCCCATACCGACATGGAAGAACTGCACATCCAGCTGACGGTCGGGCAGGTTATTCCACAGCGAGTGGTTAGCGTCATACTGAATTTCGTTGTACGCCTGCGGGGTCAGTGTAGCCAGCGTCTCCGGCAACGCGCCTGGCGCACCGCCCCAGGGTTTTTTTGCCAGCGCGGCCGCGTTTTTCTTCAGTACGTCAAAATCGAAGCGTACGGCGGTTCCGTCAGCAATGCCATCTTCTGCCCATGCGGATTGCGCAAACAGCGTTGACAGGCCAGTCATGCCGCTGACGGCAGAGAAGGCCATTGACGCTTTCATAAACATTCTTCGATTCATGCCAGAGATCATTCCTTAGCTGTTCGAGGGTGTCGTGACTGTTGTGCAAAATGCACTTTCATGGCCCGATATTCACAGGCAACAGAGGGGTACGACAGTAGGGTTACTGGAAAATTCAGTCCCGACAAAATTTATCAGATTAATCAAAGAAGCGAAGCGAAATTCGGCGGTTGCCGTGGCGTCTTACATTTCTTTGCGCAGCGAAACGGCGCACCGCCTGAGTTGAGCAACTTTAGCAGATGAAAAATCAGGTGATTCCTGGAGCAGGAAAACAGCAGAGCGCCAGATTATGACTATAGTTAATGAACTGCTTTGCAATTCACACGGAGGAAATGATGGTAAATCAGACAAATCAATTCGAATCGGGCCTCGATGACGATATTGCGTTACTGACCGAAACCCTTGAAGAAGTGCTTAAGGCATCAGGTGATCCGGCCGATCAGAAGTATATTGAGCTAAAAAGCAAAGCCGAACAGGCGCTGAACGATGTGAAATCCCGTGTCAGCCAGGCGTCAGATAGTTACTACTATCGCGCTAAACAGGCGGCTTACCGCGCTGATGATTACGTGCATGAAAAACCGTGGCAGGGCGTCGGTATCGGTGCAACTGCCGGTCTGGTGCTTGGTCTGCTGCTGGCGCGTCGTTAATCGCGATCTGCTCACACAGTAGTAGCAGATAAACGTAGTAAAAAAACGGCGGGGAAATCCCGCCGTTTTTTGTGGGTTTCTTACTATCCTGAATACACTCATCTGAGTCATACAATCCTGCTCCACCCTCTGACTTTCAGACGCTACGTGCTGCCTCCGCTGCAATAATCGCAATCGCTGGTAATGCCGATTGTGTTTCCCGGGTGGACTTCATACAGTGAAGCAAACGTGAAAAGGAGAATCCGACGTGATTAGAGTAGAGATGCTGTCCACCGGGGATGAGGTACTGCATGGCCAAATCGTCGACACCAATGCAGCCTGGCTGGCGGATACGCTGTTCCAGCAGGGTTTACCCATGACCAGTCGCACCACGGTAGGTGATTCACTCGAGTCGCTGATCGCCACGCTGCAGGCGCGCAGTCAGGAGGCCGATGTGCTGATAGTCAATGGCGGCCTGGGGCCAACCAGTGACGATCTCAGCGCGCTGGCTGCCGCGCGTGCCTGTGGCGTAGAACTGGCGATGCAGCAGGAGTGGCTGGAACAGATGGAAGCCTGGTTCGCCAGTCGCGGGCGGATAATGGCGGCCAGCAATCGCAAACAGGCTGAAATTCCGGCCAATGCGGAGCTGATTGATAATCCGGTCGGAACCGCCTGTGGTTTTGCCCTGCAACTTAATCGCTGCTGGATGTTCTTCACGCCTGGCGTGCCGTCTGAATTTAAAGTGATGGTGGAGCAGCAGATCATCCCCCGCCTGAAAGCAAAATTCTCGCCGCCCGAGCCGCCGGTTTGTCTGCGGCTGACGACTTTTGGGCGCGGTGAAAGTGATATTGCCGCTGAACTGGAGCCGCTGGCACTACCGGAAGGGGTGGTGATGGGGTATCGCTCATCGATGCCAATCATTGAGATCAAACTCACCGGCCCGGCCAGCCAGCGGGTGGCGATGGAGCAGGTATGGCAGCAGGTGCGTCTGCTGCTGGCGGAGTGCACCATTTTTGAAGGCACCGAAGGCTTACCAGCGCTGCTGGCTCGCGAGCTGGAGCAGCGCGGTGAACAACTGGCGGTCAGCGAGCAATACACCGCCGGTCTGCTTTACTGGCAACTGGCGGCCGCTAGCGTGCCATTGAGGGGCGCTGACATTCTGCCACCAAAGTCGGAGAGGCTGGAGCAGCAGGTAAGCCGCACACGCGATCTTGCCGCGCAGCAGCAGGCAGCGCTGGCGCTCTCTGTTGGCAGTCTGGAACAGGAGGAGATTTCGGTGGCGCTGCATACGCCGGATGGCAGTTTTGGTCAGCGCGTGAAGTTCAGCACCGGTCGCCATAATCTGGAGACGCGGCAGAAGGTGGTGGCGATGATGGCGATGAACATGCTACGCCGCTGGTTGCACGGTAGTGAAGTCAGTACCGGTCACGGCTGGATTGATGTGGTTGAAACGGTCAGACAATAATGTCAGTGGAAGTAAAACGGGCGCCTGAGGCGCCCGTTTTGTATGTGGACAAAGGTAGCCGCAGCTCGCTGTAATACCCAGCCTGCGAAGGGAACACGGTCAGATCGGAAAGACGCAAAACCCGTCATCCCTGACTGCTCGGCCCGCGCGATTACGCACCTCATCCCTGAGGTGCGCCCGTTCCGGGCCAACGCTTTGCGTTGTTCAAAAACGCTCCCGGCGTTTTTTTCCGGGCGGCGGGGCGCTTTCCTATTCTGACCGTGTTCCCTGCGCTTCTGGCTGTTCAATTGCTGTCAGGTTCACCCGTATTTGACCAGAGCAGCGGTTTGAAGAACGCCGCCTCCGTTATAACTCAAGCTCAATCTCGCCTTTAGCTTTGCAGCAGCACGGCAGAATCTCATCCTGCTGCACAAAGGCCAGCGGCCGCTGTGGGTAGTGCACTTCGCCTTTCAGCAGCCGCATCCTACAGGAGCCACAGTAGCCTTCGCGGCACTGAAACTCCACGCAGAGATTGTTGGCTTCCAGCAGCGTCAGGAGATTTGTATGCTCGTCTGTGCATTCCAGCCGGGTGCCGGAAGTGCGCAGAATAACAACGTCACGGCTCATGATTAAAGCTGGAAGTCGTCGAAGTCGTTAGCGCCCACTTCAGAGTCGATCTGACCGACCAGATAAGAGCTCACTTCCACTTCCTGCGGCGCGACCTGAACGTTGTCAGACACCAGCCATGAGTTGATCCAGGGAATCGGGTTAGAGCGCGTCTGGAAGGGCAGATCAAGGCCAACTGCCTGCATACGGATATTGGTGATGTACTCAATGTACTGGCAGAGAATGTCTTTGTTCAGGCCGATCATGGAGCCGCCACTGAACAGATATTCTGCCCACTCTTTCTCCTGCAGCGCCGCCTTTTTAAACAGCTCGAAGCACTCTTCACGGCACTCTGCTGCAATCTCTTTCATCTCTGGATCATCTTCACCGCTGCGCAGCAGGTTCAGCATATGCTGGGTGCCGGTCAGGTGCAGCGCTTCATCGCGAGCAATCAGCTTGATGATTTTGGCGTTACCTTCCATCAGCTCACGCTCGGCGAAAGCGAATGAACAGGCGAAGCTGACATAGAAACGGATCGCTTCCAGCGCATTGACGCTCATCAGGCAGATATAGAGCTGCTTCTTCAGGGCGCGCAGGCTGACCACAACTTGCTTGCCGTTGACCTGATGCGTGCCTTCGCCCAGCTGATGCCAGTAGTTAGTCATCTCGATCAGGTCGTCGTAATAGCGTGAGATATCCTGGGCTCGCGCCAGAATCTGCTCATTGGTGACGATGTCGTCAAACACTACCGCGGGATCGTTAACGATGTTACGGATGATATGGGTGTAAGAACGGGAGTGAATCGTCTCAGAGAACGCCCAGGTTTCAATCCAGGTTTCCAGCTCAGGAATTGAAATCAGCGGCAGCAGGGCAACGTTCGGGCTGCGACCCTGAATCGAATCCAGCAGCGTCTGATACTTCAGGTTGCTGATGAAAATATGCTTTTCGTGGTCCGGCAGCGCCTGGTAGTCGATACGGTCGCGCGAGACATCCACCTCTTCCGGACGCCAGAAGAAGGAGAGCTGCTTTTCGATCAGCTTTTCAAAGATGTCATATTTCTGCTGGTCGAAGCGCGCCACGTTGACGGACTGACCGAAAAACATCGGCTCTTTCAGCTGATCATTTTTGTTCTGTGAGAAAGTGGAGTAAGCCATAAAAGTTGTCCAAAAGTAGACGAAGCCAGGCCTCGTGAAATGAATGAGGCGGGAGATTCTCCCGCCTGACCATTAGATCTTACAGGCGCCGCTCTCGCAGCCATCATCCTGGATAGAAGGTGCCAGGTCATCCTGCGCATCTTCAGCACCGTCACGGGTGTTTTGATAGTAGAGCGTTTTCACGCCGAACTTATACGCCGTCAGCAGATCTTTCAGCAGCTGTTTCATCGGCACTTTACCGTTGGTGAAGCGCGACGGATCGTAGTTGGTGTTGGACGAAATCGCCTGGTCGATGAATTTCTGCATCAGACCCACCAGTTGCAGGTAGCCGTCGTTGTTCGGCATTTCCCACAGCAGTTCGTACTGATCTTTCAGACGCTCATACTCCGGCACGACCTGACGCAGGATGCCATCTTTTGACGCTTTGATGCTGATGTGACCGCGCGGAGGCTCAATACCGTTGGTGGCATTGGAGATCTGCGACGAGGTTTCAGACGGCATCAGCGCAGACAGGGTCGAGTTGCGCAGGCCGTGCGTTTTAATCTCTTCACGCAGGCTTTCCCAGTCGAGATGCAGCGGTTCGTTGCTGATCGCATCCAGATCTTTCTTGTAGGTGTCGATAGGCAGAATGCCCTGCGCATAGGTGGTTTCATTGAACCACGGGCAGGCACCTTGCTCTTTCGCCAGCTCGTTTGAGGCTTTCAGCAGGTAATACTGAATCGCTTCAAAGGTCTTGTGCGTCAGGCCATTGGCGCTGCCATCGGAGTAGCGCACACCATGCTTCGCCAGATAGTAGGCGTAGTTAATGACGCCGATACCCAGGGTACGACGACCCATTGCGCCACGCTGGGCAGCCGGAATCGGGTAGTCCTGATAGTCGAGCAGCGCATCAAGCGCACGTACGGCCAGGGTAGCCAGCTCTTCCAAATCGTCGAGGCTTTCGATGGCGCCGAGGTTGAACGCAGAGAGCGTACACAGGGCAATCTCACCGTTTTCGTCGTTAACATCTTCCAGCGGTTTGGTCGGCAGGGCGATTTCCAGGCAGAGGTTAGACTGGCGAACCGGCGCGATGCTCGGGTCAAACGGGCTGTGGGTGTTGCAGTGATCGACGTTCTGAATGTAGATACGGCCAGTAGAGGCGCGTTCCTGCATCATCAGTGAGAAGAGATCGACCGCTTTAACACGCTGCTTGCGGATGCTCTGATCCTGCTCATATTTGGTATAGAGGCGCTCAAACTCATCCTGATTGGCGAAGAATGCGTCATACAGGCCAGGCACGTCAGACGGGCTGAACAGGGTGATATCTTCGCCCTTCAGCAGGCGCTGATACATCAGCTTGTTGAGCTGTACACCATAGTCCATGTGACGCACGCGGTTGCCTTCAACACCACGGTTGTTCTTCAGCACCAGCAGGCTTTCGATTTCCAGATGCCACATCGGGTAGAACAGGGTGGCTGCGCCGCCACGAACGCCGCCCTGAGAACAGGACTTCACCGCGGTCTGGAAATGCTTGTAGAACGGGATACAGCCGGTATGGAACGCTTCACCGCCGCGAATCGGGCTGCCCAACGCACGGATACGACCGGCGTTGATACCGATGCCGGCACGCTGAGAGACATATTTCACAATCGCGCTGGAGGTGGCGTTGATGGAGTCCAGGCTGTCGCCGCACTCGATCAGCACACAGGAGCTGAACTGACGTGTTGGGGTGCGTACGCCAGACATGATTGGCGTCGGCAGGGAAATTTTAAACGTCGAGATCGCATCATAGAAACGCTTGATGTAATCCATACGCGTGTCGCGCGGGTAGCCGGAGAAGAGGCAGGCGGCGACCAGAATGTAGAGGAACTGCGCGCTTTCGTAGATTTCACCCGAAACGCGGTTCTGCACCAGATATTTGCCTTCCAGCTGCTTCACAGCGGCATAGGAGAAGTTCATGTCACGCCAGTGGTCGAGGAACTCGTCCATCTGCGCAAACTCTTCCTGGCTGTAATCTTCCAGCAGGTGACGATCATATTTGCCCATGTCGACCATCTTAACGACCTGGTCATAGAGCTTTGGCGGCTCAAACTGACCATACGCTTTTTTGCGCAGGTGGAAGATCGCCAGGCGGGCAGCCAGGTACTGATAGTCAGGGGCATCGCGGGAGATGAGGTCTGCTGCGGCCTTGATGATGGTCTCATGAATGTCAGAGGTTCTGATGCCATCATAGAACTGAATGTGAGAGCGCAGCTCAACCTGTGAAACTGAGACGTTGTTCAGCCCTTCAGCTGCCCAGTCCAGCACACGGTGAATTTTGTCGAGATCAATGCGCTCCTGGCGGCCATCGCGTTTAGTAACGAGCAGACTCTGGTTCATGTCGCGTTTTTACCTTTGCGTGAGTATCCAAAAATTAAAAGAAATCCCGGTTTATACACAGCCTATTCATTGTGAATAATGTGTGGATAAACACTACATCTAGGGGGTGATGAGAAAAGTCATAACTACATGGGGGCATATTTTAGTATTTTACGGCCGCTTAACAAGAGCAAAAAATGATGGCTGGAGGGGTTGTAATTCTTGCGAAATTTCTTAGCCCACGCCTTGTAAGGCCTGGCAACATGTCAACCAGATCACACTTTTTTTTCTGATTATGATCGGGCGCGCGTTTCTTATTCAATCTTCAGAAATCAGCAGGAAAAGGGATGAAAAATGGGCAAAAGCCACTAGCAGGGTATGAAGCTGGAAACAATCTGCTGCCGAGGTTTTTGCCCGTTCAATGCTATAACGGCGTAACTCTCTGGCATACAAAAGAATACTCTGTCGTCTGTTTATCCGGAGTACGCGCTTTGTGCCTGATCAGTGAGTGAATGAGCATTGCCTCTGTTGTAAACCCCTTACGACAGAGGCATAAAACTACAGGATCTGACTGACCAGCATGACCATACCCAGACCGACGACCGAGTTAATCAACTCAAGCAGCCCCCAGGTTTTGAAGGTGTCCTTCATGGAGATACCAAAGGTCTCTTTGAACAGCAAAAACCCACCGTCATACATCAATGTAATGGTGTTACTGCCACAGGCGACGGCCAGCACCATCAGCGCCGGATTGAGGTGAAAGGCCTCAATCATCGGGGCCACGATGCCCGCCGAAGTAATCGCGGCCACCGCGCCCTGACCGGTCAGAATGCGGATTACCGCAGTGATTAACCACGCGATAATAAAGGGTGAAAAGGGCACATGACTCATAAGCTGAACAATGCTGTCACCCACATCAGAGTCAATGATCACCTGCTTGAGGATTCCGCCAGCACTGATAACAAACAGTACGTTGGAAATCTGTGAAATCGATTGGGTGATGTTATGCGTGATGCCTTCGGCGGTCATCCCCCGTTTAACCCCCAGAAACCACATCGCAGCCAGCGTAGCGAACAGCATGCTGACTTCTGCACTGCCCAGCAGTTTAAAGACGCGAGTCAGCTCAGAGCCATCCCCGGCCAGCGGCTTAACAACCGAAGCCAGAATCATCAGTACCGCAGGGATCAGCGGGATCAGAATGCTGATTCTGAACGAAGGGAGATCGTCAGGGGCCAGCTCTTTGATCGGTTTGATCATGGAGTTCAGTGGAATGCGGCTGATTCCCGGCAGGACGCGGGGTAGCAGAACGCCCGCACAGAACAGCGCAGGGATAATGACCACGATGCCATAAAGATAGACCTGCACGATATCCGCGTTGAATGCGCTGATCAGGGCGACAGGTCCCGGCTGCGGTGGAAACAGGCTGTGTCCCATTGTTGCGCCGACCACGGTAGGGATGACCAGCTTCATGTAGGGGATATTTGCTTTTTTAGCGATGTTCATTACCAGCGGCATCGCTATCAGGAAGGCCACCTCGTAAAACATCGCGATACCGAAGATGACGCCGATAAACATCAGTCCGGTGGAGAGAAAACGGGTGCCACAATGGCAGATGACGGTATCTGCTATCTGCTGACTGGCACCGGATTCGGTCATGAACTTACCAATAATCGCGCCGAATATAATGATCAGCGCCAGGTGACCCATGATACTGCCGATACCCTGCTGGACGACGCCGACAATTTTATCTGCGGGGATACCAACCATGATGGCAACAAACATGCCCGCAATCAGCAGAGAGAAGACATTGTGAAATTTATACTTCAGATTGAGTATGACTAATATCGCGATACCGGCTAATACCCAAAAGAGCGACAAAAAGGGGGTCATGGTTATCCTTAACGTTGATGAAGTTAATCTTATGCAGGCAAAACGGCTTATAAATCTACCATTCTAGTATATTGAATTTTCAGAGGCGTTTTTTGAAGCCTGTCACAGTGTGATTAATCCACTGTTTAGGTTCGCATTAAAGTATTTTTGTTAGCGGCGTTAATCTGATTAACGATTTGTTTGAGCGTTTTGGATGGGATGATTTTTAAATATTTTCACATTGATATGATTGGTTTTTTTAAAATTTAACTCTGAATTATTAATGAATCAATAAGATTGCTTTCGAATTTTAAATTTAATTATTAACAAGGCGTGAAATTCACTTTTATTCTTTTTCTGTTACGAGGGTTATCTGAATGCCGGGGAATGTTATCAGGCAGGAAGGTGATGTGAAATACCTGACGGTATCTGACATGATTCGTGAATAAATGCAGCAATCACTACGCTTAACCAGCAGATAGTTTTAGATATGCTGTTAACGATAGGGAGACTTAATAATACCCGCCTGTGTTCAGGCGGGTATTTTCACTCAGACGGCGCGGTGGGTATGCACCATATAATTCACGTCAGTACCCGGAGCCAGTTTGAAGCGGTTGGTCACCGGATTGTAGTGCAGGCCGATAATGTTACGTTCACGCAGCGTCGTTTCATCGACCCAGCCCAGCAGTTCGGAAGGGCGGATAAACTTTTTCACGTCATGGGTGCCACGCGGCAGCATGCGGAGTACATATTCCGCGCCAAAGATCGCCAGTAGCCAGGCTTTGGGATTACGGTTCAGTGTTGAGAAAAAGACTTCGCCGCCGGGTTTGACCAGTTTCGCACAGGCGTGAATCACCGAGCGGGGATCCGGTACGTGCTCCAGCATTTCCATGCAGGTCACCACATCATATTTCCCGGCGTTCTGCTCCGCATGCTCTTCAACGGTCTGCTGAACGTAGTCCAGCGTGACGCCGCTCTCCAGAGCATGCAGGCGCGCCACAGCCAGTGGTTCGGCACCCATATCCAGGCCGGTCACGACTGCGCCTTCACGCGCCATGCTTTCGGATAAAATGCCGCCACCGCATCCGACGTCGAGCACGGTTTTACCGAACAGGCCATTGCTGTGCTGTGCGATGTAACCCAGGCGCAGCGGGTTGATACGGTGCAACGGTTTAAATTCACCCTCCAGATCCCACCAGCGCGAGGCAACGGCCTCAAACTTGGCAATTTCCTGTGCATCGACGTTATGCTGATGATTCTGCGGTTGTGCATTCATTGAATCGTAACTCCTGACAAAATGTGCCCACAGTATAAACGCTTAACCGCCGTTGGCACACCTTTCAGGGGCAATGAAAAGCGGGGGAAATCGGTGGTTAACGTTCACCAGAGCATTGCAGTGTGATATACTTTCGCACCTTTAAAATCCGGGATTAAGTAGAGGGATAGCGGCTCCATGAGCGACCTTGCGAGAGAAATTACACCGGTCAATATCGAAGAAGAATTA